>Ga0209740_1000010_pt1 | contig 51803 bp, 62 predicted proteins | sample ConCONMetagenome_FD_184733 | JGI IMG/M metagenome (GOLD analysis project Ga0209740, IMG submission 184733) | Hot spring microbial streamer communities from Conch Spring, Yellowstone National Park, USA - CON_C (SPAdes) (version 3) | ecosystem: Environmental > Aquatic > Thermal springs > Hot...
TCGTGCCCTCCACGGTGGCTAAGTCGATGGGGTTTGATATCCCGTCCCAGGGTAGCTACATCTCGGTAGCAGGCTACAGGCACGTCTACGGGAGAACGGACGAGATCGTTGTCTACACTGTGAACGGGGTTGTCGTCGAGACGGCCCCGCCACCTCCGTCCCCAGCCTTCCTCGAGATAGACATAAAGAGCGTGCCAGGCTATGTCGGCCGCAACGTCTCGTTTACAGGACTCTTCTACGCGATACGCTACGACAGAGGAACATATTATGTAGAAGTCAGGTCGAGCGATGAAGAATTCGCTGTGAACATATCCATGAAATGGGAGCAACTGACATCTTTCCTGGATCCAGCCCTGGTGGGATGGAAATCGCTCATCAGGATCAACGGCACCGTGAGATCGGCCAACCTGGTTGAGTACGTGCACGGCGAAGTGGTTCAGCTCAGGGATCCGTTGAAAGTAACTGTCCAGGAAGCGCTGGGGCTACCTCTAGGCAGGCCTCTTGTAGTGCTCAACGCTACCGTGGTCAGCTCAAGGGTTCTCTCAAATGGTAGCTGGGAGATCAATATAACGGATTCCACGGGCGCGACCATAATAGTGTTCATACGTTCAGAAATAGTCGGGGAGCTCGGCATGGCCTCTCCACCTCCTAGTGGGGCAGTAGTCAGGGTGGCAGGGTTCAGGGATGTCTTCCGTGGTAAACAAGAGATTGAGGTCGTCTCCAAGAACGGTTTCACAATTCTCGGGTAGGTGGAGGATCGTGGAGGCTTTAATCAACCCTGTTGAAGTATTGGCGTGGGGTTTAACAGGCACTCTCATGGGCCTGATGCTCTCGTGGATTCCGGGGCTACACATCTTCAACCTCCTAGTCCTGGTTTTCGCCCTTGCCCCGGGGTTCATAACCTCAAACATCTACGCCCTGCCATACTTCGCCCTCGGCGCCGTGGTAGGGTTCTCCTTCGCCAGCTCCATTGCTTCAACATACCTCAGCGTCTCAGACGAGTCAATGATGCTCATGCTCTTCCCCTCGCAGAGGTACCTGCTCGCTGGGAGAGGCCACAGGGCCGTACTGCTCTATCTCATAGGCGCGTTGACAGGGGCGGTTTTCCTCGCCGTCTTCATGGCAACCATCGGGGTTTACGCCATGCCCATCATATACAGTCTTTTCAGCCCATACTACTGGTTCATCCTCCTGGCAATAGTCGTCTTCATGTTCATGAGCGAGTACCCCAAGGAGGCTGACCACGGGAGGACGCCCAGGGAGAAGCTCTGGCTCGCATGGAGGCAGGTTCTCGGCGGGGTCCTGGTCTTCTTCGCCTCCGGCATACTGGGCTTCACAGCGTCCTACTCGGGTCTCCTAAGAATTGAGGTAGCGTACGCCAGGCTCACGCCCTTGTTCATAGGCTTCTTCGGCTTCCCATGGGTTTTAAGAAACATAATCTCCAAGAGGAGTATCCCCAGGCAGGATACGAGGGATTTCGTGGAGACCTCTCCCGGCGCAGTCATCAACGGGAGTGCCTCGGGGATAATAGGGGGAGGGATAGCTGCGTTCTTCCCCATTGTAACGGGCGGGATGGGTGCGCTGGTTGGAGGACATATGGCTAGTAGCAGGGGTGATGACGCCTTCCTGATCAGTCAGGGGGCTGCTAGGACAGTATACTATACTGGAGCACTGTTCTTCCTATTCCATCCGACCATGAGGATCACCAGGGGTGCTGTGGCTTGGCTTGTTGGAGGGGTTTACACGCCTAAGACGTGGGCGGAGTTCTACGTTGGAGCAGCCTTCATCATTTTAGCAGCGGCCCTATCCTTCGCGGTCACCCTATACTTGTCTAAAGCGGTGGCGTGGCTTCTAACCAGGGTTAGCTATATCTACATATCAGTTGCCACGCTAGCGTTCCTGGTGGGACTAGTGTTCTACTTGACGGGCCCCGTGGGGTTGGCTTTAATGCTTGCAGCGGCGAGCGTTGGCTTCGCGGCAATGGTTTTCAACACTAGGCTGAGCTACTGCCTTGGCTCCCTGATCCTCCCGGTTCTAGCGAACACTATGGGGTTCGCGGGCTTCTTCTTCGGACTGCTCGGGCTGGGTGGTTGAGGATGAGAGGGTGGACGCACTACTTGTCCGGGCTGGCCATGGCGATGTTCTTTCCGCCGCTACTCTCGGATCTTGTCAGAGGAGTCATGTGGCCTCTTCTAGCAGGGGTTTCAGCATACCTGCCGGACTTCCTGGACTTCAAGTTCAAGAAGTTCCTGTGGAAAGTGGACTATGTGGTGGACCCCGCACCAAGGGATCCGTTGAGGAAGCTATCGCCCAGGAGGATAAGGGTTAGCGAGCTCTCTGAGAGCCTGAGGTGGAGGCTGTTCCACTTGGAGGGGAGGATTGAGGAAGTGTTGGAGGAGAGGGAGGGTTATGCCAGGTTTAAGCTGGCTGATGAAACCGGGTCTGTAATCGTTGTCGCAAGAGACGGGGATTACTATAAGCTCAGGGGGATCCTAGGACAGAGCCTCAAGGATTTAGCAGGATCGGGCGGGAAGGTGAGGGTACCGGGCTACCTGGAGGTGAGCGTAGACGGCTCCACATACTGGAACGTAGCTGACGCTCCTCACCCGCAGTATATTGCGGACGCTGTTGCTAGAGCTATTGACGAGGCCTATGAGACCGGGAGAATGGTCACCGTTAAAATACATAATATAAGGATGCCCGGGGACTTCTACAGGAGGTTCCTGTTACAGTATGATTCCAGGAATAGGAGGATAATTGTTCACATGGGTCCACTGGTCTCCACGGGCGGCTTACCCCTTGAGGGGACCGAGCCCCCGGAGTATAGGAGGATGGGGGTTGCGGAGACAAAGCACGCGTTCAGGAAGGTTTACCCGAGGCCGACGGTGATAGATGCTTTCTCAGGTCCCGAGATAGGGTATGAGAGAGTAGGGGATGTGGTCGAGGAAGTGTTCATACCGTGGCACAGGGGCTTCTCCCACAGCCTTACGGCGAGCGTGGTGGTCGGCGTGATCACGGGGTTGATAACTCTGGTGCTCGGATATGCTAACTGGCCGTATCTCGCAGTAGCGTCAACGCTGGGCCACGCTATGCATGTTTTAGAGGACCAGTTGGGCTTCATGGGCTCTGTTCTCCTTCCGCCCCTGACGAAGCGGAGGATACCTGGGCTGATGCTGGGGCCGAGCAGGCAGGGCTTGATAAACTTCGCCACAAACTGGCTGATGCTCGCGCTGATAGCTTGGAACGTCAACAGGTTTATGCCTGAAGTATCCCCGGGCACGCCTAAACCCATCGAGCTCTCCAACACTATTCCCGTTACACCCGTGCTCGGGGACGCACTACTGCTCCTCCTGCTAGCACTTCCCGCGATCGCGATATATGCGTGGGGCGTGTTCGACAGGAGGAGGTTCATCGCGAAGCAGAAGGAGAGGCTTGAGGAGGAGAAGGCTAAGGAGGCTGTGGAAGAGGCTTACGAAGAGGTTGGAGGATACTAGGGAATCATATCCCGGGCCTCCCCGCAATCCATCTACAACGTTTTAAAACCCCGTCTCGGCTAATGAGTTAAAGGGGCTGTGGAGACCTCTCCACTGTTTCAAATCGTAGAGGGGTTTTCAACGAGGCTGTGGTCAATACATCCAAAATACCTCGATAGGATCGGGCTGGTAGCGCTGTGGAGGGAAGGCTTGCTCGCGAGAAGCGTCCTCCAGGGGCTTACTAAGGGATATAGGAACCACCCTCAGCTGGCGAGGTTCAAGAGGTATGAGAAGCCTCTCGACCTGGTTGACGCTTACCTTTACCAGGTTTACCTCGAGGCTTGCGGAAGAGGCTACAGGTTCAACTCTTCAAAGATCAGGATGATTGAGCTTCGCGAAGCAGTAGAGGTGACGCGCGGCCAGCTCGCGTACGAGTTCAACCACTTGCTGGGGAAGCTTGAGAAACGCGACAGGAAATGGTTCGAGAGGATTAGAGGTGTTGACCCTTGGAGTGTTGAAGCCAACCCTGTCTTCAAGATCGTGGAAGGGGGTATTGAAGAGTGGGAGAGACCGAAGAAATCTAGGGAGTAGTGCGGGCGGGGAAGATGTGGGGCATTCTTAAATACTAGTGGCGGAATAGTCTGCCTCAAGGGTGGTTAAATGTCTGGGGAGAAGGATAGGGAGAAGCGCGGGAAGCTCGTTCACGCAGTCACCACAGGTGTTTTCCTAATAGGTCTCGCAATACTGTTCTATCTGGACGCTTTCTGGCCCTGGATACTGGCTCTTGTAGGCGTATTCATAATATTGGAAGCATTGCTCAAACCGAAGTAGTGCCTAATAGGTATCTCCCTCCAGGCTTATGCACGTTTTCTGAGGGGTTAACGTGTAAGTACTGAAGCCTCCGGCTCCTCATAATCGGCATTCCACGATAGCAGGGGCTTAGGAAGTCTTGCTCTGGGCTCATTCTAACAAGGACTTGTTGTTTTAAGCTCCAGGATTCTTTTATATATCATAGCATTTATGGTGGCTGATGTTGCGGAAAATCTGTGTCTACGGAACAGTTTACAATAATGCTCCTACGGTCGAGGAGAGCATTAAGTCGGTTTGGAGACCCGAGTATGAAATCGTGGTAGTGGATAACTACTCCACTGATGGCACATGGGAGAAACTGCTAGGGCTTAGAAAGGAGTATAATCTTAGAGCTTACAGGTACAGATGTAGCAGAGGGCTCGGCAGAAACATAGCTCTTCGCATGTGTCCAGAAAACTCCATAACAGCATACTTCGATTTAGATACAAGGTACAATTATGCATATCATAAAATAATTGAAGCGTCCCAATCCTACGGCTCTATGTCAGCCCCTGGCTTAGTGGTCGTTGAAAAAGAGTTCGCTATCAGGAGAGGTGGATGGAGAGATCTGAATATTGGAGAAGACTCGGACTTCGCAGTCAAGATATATCCTAGGGCTCACGTCCCGGTGATCATTGGCGATAACGCTAGCCCAGGGCTCCCGACTATCTGGCGAGAGAAGAGATATGCGAAAACCATATTTAAGTATGTGAAAAGAATGGCTAAAATCCATCTCGACAGTAGCATAGCTTATGGTTTAAACCCTTACAACCTTTTAATGATGGGGTCGAAGAGACTGACAATACTATCGCCTCTTCTACTACCGTATGCCAGGTTCATGAGGGCCCGCAACTACTATGATGCGCTTCCCACTTTCTCGATAGAGAACTTGGAAAGGCTGAGCCGTGTAATCCCGCCTCGTGAGGTAGGGATAGGGGAAGACTTGTTCTTCCTCAACATTGACTACTTGGCTTGTATGACAGTGAATGAGTGTTCGATCCTGGACGAGATGGTTAAAACAATCGTTTCGCCACCGATCATAAAGCTTGAAGGCTTGAGCAAAATATGCTGGAAGACATATTTCAAGTCAATAGACCATCTCTTCACGGCAATCCCGCAAGGGCTTGTTAAACGCGAGAAAATAAGTGTGGTGACATAGTGTGAAAACAACAATCTTCCACCCGCTTCTAGAAGTGGGAGGCGGGGCTGAGAAGCTCGCGCTCGAGATGCATAGAGCTCTTCTCGAACTGGGCTACGAGTCAAGGCTGATCACATTCGTTGTTGACGAGGAAAGGCTTGAAAAAACTGTTGAACTATTAGCCCCGGGGTTTAAACCCGTACTAGATGTTTACGAATTACCATTGTCCAGTGAGTTATTGGATACCCTAATGCTAGGTTTAACTCGTGGTAGGCTGGTGAGGTTAAGAAGGGCTTCGCTAATTAAAACCCTGCTCAACCGTGTTAGGAGGAGCCCCGGGGAATTATTCGTAGATACAGCCTCCCATGTTCCAACCCCCGTAGACATAGCGTATGTTCACGTCCCTCTCGTACTACCCTCCGTTAACACAGGGTTGGTGAGGAAAACCTATAACTGGCTTGTGAGAAGGGTCGCTGATTCTCTAACAGGCGATACGGGGCTTGTCCTCGTTAACAGTTCATGGACTAGGAGAGTGTTCGAATCAGTCTACGGGTCAAGGTATAGGGTAAGGGTTCTCCACCCTCCCGTGGATGTGGAATACTTCTACAGTAATAATGTGAGAAGGGATAAATTGATTGTTACTGTGTCAAGGTTCAGCCCCGAGAAGAAGCTTGAGAGCATTCTCACGGTAGCAAGGCACCTAACCGACTACAAGTTCTACATCATAGGGTCTGCGACGAGGGCTTCGGGAAAAGCGTTGGCGGAGCTCGGGAGGAGGATTGAGAGGGATGGTCTTGAAAACGTTGAGGTTAAGACTAACATGCCGAGGGTCGAGTTGAAAGCGGTCTTGGCGAGAGCAATGTTCTACCTGCACCCGCCTTACCCAGAGCACTTCGGGCTCTCCGTGGCCGAGGCTGTTGCAGCTGGAGCTATCCCAATTGTTTACAGGGATGGAGGGGCTTGGACCGATATTGTGTCAGTTATCGCACAGGACTTAGGGTACGTCGAGATCGAAGAAGTGCCTGGAATAGTTAGAAGGTTTGAGGATAAATTCGAGCTAGTTAACCAGCTCAGAACCCGTGGGCATGAAGTAGTTTCACGATTTAAGCATGAAAACTTTAAGCATGGAGTTGCTGAAGTAATTAAACAATTCAACCCTTGAATTAATGGGAGACACGGGTTTCTCTAAAGAACACTCCCAGCTGAAGCGGTACTGGAAGTAGCTTTTTCATTGGAAATACGACTGTGAACAAGGTTTACCAACGCTATTCTGTCGATTAACCGTTTCCCGCTTGTTCGGCGATAAGGCTGAAATACTTGTTTTGAGCGGTGCACTAGGGTTGGATTCGCCCTCCTCGTCAACGGAAGGAAGCCTACTGCGGGGTTGTTAAGGAATTCTGGTGAGCAGATGAATGGGCTTATAAGCTTCTTCATCGTAACAGTAGTGGATTTTAGCAGGGAGAGGTTCGAGGTTTTAAGGAATAGCGCGTTAAGGGTGGTTAGTGCTTACTTGTTGGAAGGCATTCGGTCGCTGTTGCCAGGCAACGCTGACGGGAGAACAAGGTTTTAGACGTCTTGAGCACGGATTCAGGGGGATGTTGCCGAGCTTCCTTTCGAAATGGGGCAACGCTATGATATCCACATAAATGAGTTCAACGTCAAAGCAGGGGAGAATGGCAGAATTGTTTTCAGCCGGATCCGCTTCTACGAGGAATACACTGTTGCCGTGGGGCTGGCGATAGGCCCGAGGGACGCGGAGCCACTGGATGAGGAGGTTTTGAAAAATAATACTTCCCCATATAGACTTCCGGCTCATGGACAATGCTTTCAGACCAACGTAGCGGTCCAGCCTGTCTCAGCGGTGAGAAGCTTGCTTGGTAATAACGCTTGAAGCATCATTAAGGACGGGTTTCCCCACGAATTTTCTCTCGTAGAAGCTCAGCCCGGGCTACGTTTCAACAAGGCTCGATACAAGTTTTTGTCTTCTCAGACATGAACTCCCGAGCCATTGATTCCCGGGAGGGTTCGCTAACCCATCCATTAACCCCTGCGCTGGCTAAGGATCGTGGGGGCTGTTGTCTCCAGATGGTGTTTCCAGCTATGTATGCCGTGATTGTTGAAATGACTATCGTGGTTGCAACGTACACTGCCGCTTTTCCGAGCCCGAAAACTCTTGATATGGCGAGCCAGTTCGGCAGGCTCTCGCCGGGCCCCGCGAGTAATAGTCCCAGGGTCGGTCCCTTCCCCATGCCTAGCGTGATAAGTGTTTTCACGAACGGGGCTCCCGTCATCGTGGCGAAGTAGGAGACTGCTCCTATTAACGTGGCGAGGAAGCTTGATGTCAGGGAGGAGCCTCCCAGGTATGTTTCAACGAATTCTCGAGGTATCAGCCTTCCTATTACGCCGACCACGAAGACTCCTGCCAGCAGTAGCGGGAGGACTTGCCTCACAAACCATCATGTCTCGCGGAGCCATATGTTAACCTCGTCGCTACTCAGCCTTCTAAACGCGTAACAAGCCGCTACGGCTAGGATCGCGAGGAATAGTTCCACCTTGAAGACGTAGGGGTTTCCAAGGCATGCTTGCTCGGGGAGCAGTTTGTGAAGAGATAGCCCGCCAAGGTAGTTCGGGATGAGCAGGGAGAGGGCTAGGAGCGCCAGCAAAACCAGTATCCTGCGCTCTATAACGACCCCCGTGTTCAATGAACGGGGGGCGGGCCTGACCCTCGCCCACCTAGCGTTCTCATCCTTCGTGAACACTGTGCTCATGACTAGTCCTACAAAAACGCCCATGAGCATTGCCGCCGCGAGGCGTGCGGCCGCCATGTCGAATCCTAGGACAGCGCCCGTGTAGGTTAAGGCTCGTATGTTGGCTGCAGGGGTGATCCAGAGGATTACGAACGCCGGCCCTATGCTACTCCCTCCCCGTAGAGGCCTGAGGCAATGGGTATGACAGTGCAGGAGTATACGGCCACGAACATCCCGGTTGCTGAGGCCAGTGGGAGTGAGACACGCTTCCTCGTCTCAGAGCCTAAATACCTTATGATAACATCCCTCGGCGGGAACGCCACGATAGCTCCTGCCAGCAGGAATGCTGACACGAGGCAGGTTAGAACGTGATAGCCCACGTAGTCTACGAGGGCTTTTAAACCGCTCGCTAACAGGCTGGGATGTTCAAGCCTTAAACCCTTAACCCTGCACATCCCTTGAGAGAAAGCTTCTCAGCACTTCTCAAGCTCCTTCTCCGATGGAACCCTCCCCCTGGAACTTTACCTCTCCGTTTACAGCAATCGCGGGGGATATTAAAACACCATACTTATCCAGCACGTCATCAGAGTTGATATCCTTCTTAACCACTTCAACACTTCCACGAACCCCAAGCCTGTACACAACCTCGTTGACAATGTACAATGCCGCGCTACACCGGGGGCACAGGGATTCCGGCACTAAAACCTCTATGACGACTTCGGGCATAACCCCACCTGGAAGAATTTAATCAAGAAGCGTGAATAAAAGCCCTCGCGCCGAGGTCCGCAGGGTAGAGCTCGAAATGAAGATCTGAGACCCGTGGAGGTTTGGGAGACACTAGGGGTCGGCCGGTCGTGAATTAAGCCCCAGGATTTGGGAAACACTCGCTGACTCAACCAGTAGCATTAGGCGCAGTGCTAAAGCCGTCTCATAAGGATCAAGGCTACAGAAATTCCCGTAGCCGCGGCAGTGCTTCCAGCAAGTAGTAGCGGCGGCTATGCGACAGGGTATGGCAGACTCCCGCTTCGTGTTAGGTCGTAGCGGTCCCCGGTACCATGTTTCCAGGTTCCTTGGATAAGCGTTACGACACATGGTTTTAAGAGAGAACCTGGTAAACAAATCTTGAGCTATTGGCGGGGGAAGTGTTGGAGGAGTTTAAACTGCTTGAACACTCTCCCGGCTTTCAAACCTGTACATTCCACCGGAGATGAGGAGCTTGGCCTTCTCTGGCTCATACTTCCAGTCAGGCGGTAGAACACCCGTTCTCTTATAGTATTTCACCAGCCTGTGTATCTTGGATTCAACCTCTATCAAGCCCTTCTTACTGTGATAGTCCTTCGGGTGCTCGTCGAGATGCCTCCTCAGGTTAACAGCCTTCTGCATGAGAGCCATCAAGTCCTCGGGGATGGCTATTTTAACACCGTGCTTCTCAAGTATCTGGGCGAGCCTCCTCCCCGTGACCTGCTTCACAAGGGGTATGCCGTACTGGTCACGTAGCAAAACCCCTATCATGGATGGAGTATAGCCTTTCTTAGCGAGCTCCACCACGAGAAGCTCGACATCGCTAGGGCTCATGTCAAGCTTCAGCCATCTCGGCGGCCCCGCCCTGGCGGGCCTGTTTGAGTGTGACTGACCCTTATCCCTCTTCTTGTTCATAAAGACACCCTATCCGTAAACACTGCTATATTGGAATCCATATTAGAAACGGGTTTTAAATTTATTCAGGCGCCCCTAGGTACTCCCCGAGGGTTTTGAAAACGCTCCGGAGGGCCCTCGCTCTGTGGCTCACCCTGTTCTTCTCCTCAACACTCATCTCGGCGAAGGTTTTATCGTAACCATCGGGTATGAAAACCGGATCAAAGCCGAAGCCTCCAACCCCCCTGGCCTCGTACGCCACTGCCCCGCACACTTCTCCAACACCCGTTATCAGGAACGGCTCGTAAACGAGGACTGCAACAGATTTGAAGCAAGCACTCCTATCCTCTACACCCTCCATGAGCTTGAGTAGCCCCGCATACCCTATGGTCTTGTAAACATAGCTACTGTACGGCCCTGGGAAACCGTTCAGTGCTTTAACAAACAAGCCCGCGTCCTCGACCAGTACGGGCACGCCCAACTCCATGTAGGCTGTTAAAGCAGCATGCTTCGCAACCTCCTCGAGGCTGTTGGACTGGATTTCTCTCTTAATCCCCGGGCACTGCTTAAGGATCACGCCGCGCTCTCTCGCAACAGCCTCCGCCTCAGCATACTTGTGCCTGTTCCCCGTTGCAAAGCATATTTCACGATACATACCTATCCCTCATAACAGTCTTCCTCAACTCCCTGTCAACATACCTCCCCCTAACCCTTACTTCGAGAAACCTTTTCCTGACCTCCTCGAAAGCACCGCTGTACCACTGCTTGTAGCTTTCTAGGAAGCGGTTCATGAACTCCTCTGCTATCCCGGGGTGCATTGCCTGAAGGTTCCTGTGGAGAAGGTGGAGATCTATAGCGTACTCTTCAACATCATCGCTGTAGCCCGCTAGCCCGAAGTCTATTATGTAAACCCTTCCCCCGCCGTACAGAGTGTTGGCAAGGGTTAGATCCCCATGGTAAACCCTGTTGGAGTGCATTACTGCAACCTGCCTCCCAAGATCCCCTGCAACCACCCCCAGCTCCTCACGGCCCATCGAGTCGACCAGGCTTGACAACGGGACCCCGTCCACATACTCTAACACTAGGATTCCTCTTGAAACATCAACTATCAGAGGGGCTGGGACGTTGAGCCCGAGGCTTTTTAAGTGAGACAGTATCCTGGCCTCAACCCTCGTCCTATACTCCTTGAAAACCTTGTTGAAGGCTTCATGCCTGTAGGGCTTGTCAAACCTTTTCTTAACAATGCAGTCTAAACCCAGGATCCTGGTCCTGTATAAAACAGCTTCAGCCCCCTTGTTAAAATAATCTACCCTCTCAGCCACGGGTAGTCGCCCTCGTCGAGCCTAAGCCTCTGCTTCACCACAGCCTTCTCGGGCTCAACGCTCACGCCGTACAAGTACGTTAAGAGCCCTGTGTACGATATCATGAGGCCGTTATCCCCCGCTACCTCGGGGGGTGTCCCATAATAAGGTATTCCATGGGCTTCCGCCAGCTTCTCGAGCTTCCACTTCAAAACAGTGTTGGATGCAACCCCTCCCACCAGGAGCAGGGACTTCTTCCCGGTTAGCAGGAGGCTCCTCTCAGCAACCTCTACAAGCATGTTGAAAGCAGTCTCCCTCAAGCTGTTGCATACAGCACCCAGTCCCTCCCCTCCGACCCTCCTGGCTTTCTGAAGAGCAGCTGTCAATAAGCCGGAGAAGCTTAAATCACTCCCCTTAACAGTGTAGGGGAGAGGGATGAACTCCCTGCTCCACTCTGCGCAGATGTCGACAGCGTGCTTCCCGTCGACAACGTAGGGCGGGGCTATGCCGACCTCCCTCGCGAAAGTATCCAGCAGGTTTCCGAGCGGGATGTCGAGAGTCTCTCCTAAAACCCTGTAGCCACCGTCCCTCGCCGCGACGATCATGGTGTTCCCTCCCGACACGTATATTACCAAAGGGTCTTCAAGCCCGCTGAAAAGCCTGCCAACCTCTATGTGCGCCACGGCATGGTTCACGGGGACCAGCGGCTTACCATAGTATGATGCTACGAACCTTGCAACGCTTGCTGAAACCCTCAGGCATGGCCCCAGACCCGGCCCCATTGAATAGCTTACCAACGAGACATCGCCGAGGCCGACCCCAGCCTCTCTCAAAGCCTGCTTGAGAAGCGGGTAAGCCTTCTCCATATGGTGTAGTGCGGCCTCCCTCGGGTGGAGGCCCCCTTTCAAAGGCTTGTACTGGCTGTTAACGTTGGCTAGCACATCTACAAAGCCGTGTCTCAGCCTCACGACACCTACTCCGAAAGTATGGCTCGTAGACTCGAAGCCCAGGGATATAAGCTCCCTGTCCAAGGGTATGTCGTAAGGAAACTTGTAGGTGAGGGGCAAACCCGGACCCAGCCTTTCAGCCTGGGTTTAAAAAGCCTGGACTACTTCGCGTACTCGACGTATCCGCATCTCCCGCAGTGCCATCTAGGGACTGGTTGCTTGTGGAAAGCCATGAAGGAGCCGCACTTAGGGCACGTCTTACTCTTCCTCACCAGCTTCCCCGTCTTATAGTCCACCTCGTATAGTTTGTGAACATAGGGCATTCAACATCACCCTTGTTGCTGAACCTTCTGTAATGATTTATCATTCCTCTTAATAATGTACTCGGGCTCGAAAAGCTCAACACTGGATGCGTCGTCGTAGACGTGGGCTTCAACCCTGCTTACCTGAACCCCGTACTCTGTTTTCAAGCTCCTTATAATGACCTGTTCAACAGGCTTGCCGTAGTGCTTCGACAACGCTATTCTCAGCAGGCCCCTGCTCGGGGTTCCCTCGCCAGGGTGCCCAAGCCTTATGACAAGCTCGAGCCTCTTAATCAGCGGGTTGTACCGCTCCTCCAATACCTCTCCGAGATACTTGTCAAGCTGGATTGTCTTAGCCACGCTGTAACCACCTTACTATATGAAACCATTAACTGGTTTAAATGTTTTAAGAAGCTTTAAAATCCTAATGCCAGGGGCATCGAGCTCCACGACCCCGACGTTAGGTTGCCCGTAGATTATACTGGAAACCCCTGTGGATGGAAGAGCCAGCGGGAGTACCAGCAGGTCCTCCTCCCCAACCACTTCGACAACGTGCTCGCCTTTCAGGAAACCTATTGTGAAGGAGTTGAGGCTCACGCACCCGGGAGGGTTCACGACTCTGAAAACCCGGCCCCCCGCGGGCCCCTTCCCAGCTGGTATGTTTCTCTTGGTTTTATAGTCGACGACCCGTATCCTAGCGTAATGGTTTCTTGATACGACATCGCCCACGGCGGCGTTGCAGGACAGGCCTGTTATAGCGTGCTTGTCGGACACGTAGAGCTTGCCCTGGGGGAGGCTGAGAGCCTTCCTAAGGTGGTCCGGGGGTTTTAAGCAAGGAATGCTCCTCCCGGCACTAGCCAATCTTAACCACGTACCTTCCCTTATCCTTTAGCTCAAGCTTTTTAGCGATATCGCTTTTCTCAGGGTTTAAAACAATTATGACACCATTCCACTCGTCGGTGAAGCTTTTCGACCCGCATTTAGGGCATACCTCTACCTCCCTCTCAACCAGTGCTTTACAGTTCCTGCAGGCCTTGAAAGGCCTACCCCTCTTGCTCAACCCTACCACCCTAGCCTACCTTGCCCATCCCCGGCTGCCTCATAGTCATGTGAACCCTCAAGCCCTTGCCGGGCATTGGCGAAATGTTGAATATTCTCGCTCTCACAACATCCCCCTTGTCAACATACTTCTTAGACTCCTCGAGGAATAGGGCGCCCCTTCCGGGGTCGTAGGTTACCTTCTCATCAGCAACCTGGTTGATGTATGTGAAGCCGTCGAGCACTCCCAGGTCTACGTAGAGCCCGTTCTTAGTGACAGTTACAACGTCTCCCTCGACAACCTCCTTGAGGAAGGGGTGGAAGACGAGTGCTTCAAACTCAACGTTATGGTATGTGGCCCCGTCGCCCGGTATGATCTTCCCAGAGGGCTCTACGCTGAGGCCGAGAATTGTGACAATGATTGATGGCTCCTTCTTCTCCTCACCGGTGAACGGGTTTTTCAAAATGACTACCGACCCCTCGTACTGCTCCCTAAGCTCCTCGAGCGCAACCTCTTCGAGTGGTCTCCCGAACTTCGAGGGAGGTATTCTGACAACGTCTCTAACCTTTATTACGTTATACAATCACGCAACACCTTATCATTAATGTTTTAATAAGCACTTTATAGTATAAATCAACAGTCCTTTTATAAATAACTTGAGCGTTGAGAGAGATTCCTCAATACTCCAGCAAGCCCTCGACAACTATTCTGTGCGACTCCTCCCTCAAGTATATCTCCGACAAGCCCTTCTCCCTCGCCCTCCTCCTCAACTCCCTATCGTTGGAGGCTACCGCGGCATTGTTCAGAACCGCGTACTCTATGATTGCGTCGTCAGCGTTCTTCAAATCCCCGCGGAACTCAACTATCCTACACTTCTCCCTTGCGATTTTAACTGCGAGCTCGCACTTCTTCCTCATCAACCCTCCCTCCCTCTCCCCTATAGCCTCCAGCTCCCTGAGGGAGTGTGTTAGGACAACGCACTCGGGCTTGAAAGCGGTCTGCTCCTCAATCATCTCGAGGAGGGGGAAGCCCTCGGCCATTAAGAGGAGCATGTTAGTGTCTAAGACAACCTGTGACGGCTTCCTCAGCTGATTGATTTAACAACACCCCAGCCTGCGAGCCTCCACCTTCCGAGAACCCTCCTGCTTAACGCAACCCTTCCTCCCTCCCAGACGGCCACAGGGTCTTTAAGCTCGACAGTCATCGTGGACTTGCCTAGGCCTGTTACGACGCCGATCCTCGTGGCAGTTCCTATGGTGAGGACGATGTTTTCCTTGACCTGTATTGGGGGAAGCTTGGCCATCTCCTTACCCCCCACAACCCTTTCAAGCACGCTGTACTCTATCTCTAGGACTCTGGCAACAGGTGGCTGGTGATCAGGGTGCGACACAATGTTTCCAACCATTGAGTCAGCCTTTGTCAGAGACGGGTCGAGCGGCGTTCTAATGGCCGCCAGCCCTCCAGGCCTCGCCTCCTCAACCTGTAGCTCGCCGAACCTTATCTCCTCAATCCTTGTCGTAATGGGCTCGTACTTGTAAGCCGTCTTGGAACCCCCTACAGGGGTTTTAACGCCTGGGAGGATGGCCACCTCATCCCCTACCTTCAGCATGCCCTGGATTAGCGAGCCCCCTATCACGCCCCCGACAAGGTCCTGGAACGATGTCCCGGGCCTGTTGACGTCGAAGCTTCTGACAATGAACATTAACGGCGGCTTGCTCAGGTCTCTGTGAGGAGTCGGTATCCTCTCCTGGAAGCTCTGGAGCAGCACATCAATATTCGTCTTGTGGAGGGCGCTTACCGGTATTATCGGCGCGTCCTCCGCAACGGTTCCTCTCACAAGATTCTTTATCTCCCTGTAGTTTTCAAAAGCCCTCTCCCTCGTCACAACGTCTATCTTGTTCTGAACTATAACGATGTTCCTTATCCCTATAGCGTTCAACGCGGCCAAGTGTTCGACGGTCTGGGGTTGCGGGCAGGGCTCGTTAGCGGCAACCACCAGTATAGCGCCATCCATGAGCATTGCACCGCTCAGCATGGTTGCCATCAAAGCCTCGTGGCCGGGGGCGTCCACATAGCTTACCCTTCTGAGAAGCCTTGACTCGGAGCCTGTAGGACAAACCTCATCAGTGGTGTATGCCTCAGGGGGGTTCATATCCTCGCAGAAGGCTATGTTACCGTCAGCGTAGCCTAGCTTGATGGTCATGCCTCTTTTAAGCTCCTCGCTATGCCTCGCCGTCCATATGCCCGTTAAAGCCTGAACAAGCGTCGTCTTCCCGTGGTCCACGTGCCCGACCACGCCAATGTTTACTTCCGGTTGTCGCTTGGCCCAGGGCATGATGAATCCCTTGCTGAAACCAATCCCTTAGGAATTATAGGCGAGGTCGCTTTTATACTAAGAAACTACTTTGGGTAAACGATCACAGTGTTGACCTGGACTATGTCCGGGGCTATGGTGTTCCCCCTGATCATCTTCCTCCTTCTCTCACCGTTTTTCTCAGGGTGGAAGCCCGGGGAACCTGATAGAAGAGCCCTCTTCTTGACGGGCCCCTGTATGTCAGGCCTCATCGGGAACCCGCTGATATCGCTCCCGCCCGTTATCTTGAGCTTAACGTTTCTCAAACCGATAATGGAGCCGTCGACCTCGTCCCCTATCTTCAACCCTACCAGCGATGTCGCCCTTTCATCGTTCACTCTTATCTGCCAGGCGCTTGCCCTGAATACCTCGCCCTCCAGCTCCGTGTTGCCGGAGAGGTTTATCAGGAACTCCGAGTTAACCAGCACGGTGTTCTCGGGGACGTTGTCAGCAGGCTCAAGCCTCCCGGTGATCTTGATCTTGTCCCCGGTGTCGGGCCTTCTCATCCTTATTGTCGCCACCCCCTGTACGGCGTTAAGCTCCTCGAGAAGCCTCCTCCCCACCCTTATAACGGGGAGTTCAAACTTATCCTTCATCTCGTCCGTGAAGGGTACTTCAGCATCCCCTACTACTTTAACCTTAACTACCTTGCGTTTTTTCGGCGCCTCAGGGTCGTTTACAACGATTTTGAAATCCGGCATACAGCATCCTCCACCAGTTTCCCGGTGGGGGCTGTTTCACTAATAAGCTATTAAGAGGTTTTTATATATTCGCATGATTGTGAATGGTGGTTTCAGTGAGCGGTACCAGCGGGGAGTGGATTAGGCAACCGATAATAGTTGTCATGGGGCATGTCGACCACGGTAAGACGACCCTACTAGACAAGATAAGGGGTACGGCGGTGGCTAGGAAGGAGCCCGGTGAGATAACCCAGCATGTTGGGGCAAGCATCGTGCCTGCGAGCGTTTTGAAGAAGATTGCTGAGCCCCTTAGGAAATACTTCCCCAAGCTCCAGATCGAAATCCCCGGGCTACTCTTCATAGACACCCCTGGCCACGAGCTGTTCGCCAACCTTAGGAAGAGAGGCGGGAGCGTGGCTGACATGGCTATTCTCGTGGTGGACGTCATGGAGGGTTTTCAGCCCCAGACTGTTGAAGCAATCAACGTTCTCAAGGAGAAGAGGGTTCCATTCGTAGTCGCTGCCAACAAGATTGACAGGATCGAGGGTTGGAGGTCAAAACCTGACGCGCCCTTCCTTGAAACCATTAGGAATCAGTCCCAGAGGACGCTGAACCTTCTCGAGGAGAAAGTCTACAGGATAGCCGGGGAGCTCTACAACCACGGGTTTGAAGCGGAAAGGTTTGACAGGGTGAGGGACTTCCGCAGGACGGTGGCGATAATACCTATCTCGGCGAAGACCGGGGAGGGCGTCAGCGAGCTCCTCGCATTAATAACCGGCCTCGTCCAACAGTTCATGAAGAAGAGGCTGGTGACGAGTAGCGAGCCCGCTAAAGGCGTTGTCCTAGAGGTTAAGGAGGAGCCGGGGCTGGGTACAACAATCGACGTCATAATCTACGACGGGGTTTTAAGGAAGAACGACTTGTTCATCACAGCCGGGAAGTCTAAGCCCGTTGTCACCAGGGTTAGGGCGTTGCTAATGCCGAGGCCTCTGCAGGATATGAGGATGCACGAGGGCAGGTTTACCCAGGTTGAAGAGGTTTACGCCGCAACAGGCGTGAAGGTCTCCGCCCCGGACCTCGACGACGCGCTCGCCGGTTCACCATTATACGTTATCCCTGATGAGACTAGGCTGCAGGATTATTTGAGAATGGTTTCAGAAGAGGTTTCGGAGCTGAGGTTTAAGGTTGAGAGCGATGGCGTGGTCATTAAGGCGGACACGCTCGGGTCTCTCGAAGCCCTCTTGGAAGCTATGAGGATGGAGAAAATACCTGTTAGGCTGGCGGACGTCGGAAATGTTTCGAGGAGCGATGTAATAGAGGCTTCGGTTGTTAAGAAATCCAAGCCCGAGTACGGGGTGATCCTGGCCTTCAACGTCAAGCTCCTGCCGGAGGCGGAGGAGCTGGCGGCCAGGGAGGGCGTTAAGGTGTTTCAAAGCAACATAATCTACCACATCATAGAGGAGTACGGTAAATGGGTTAAGGAGTTGAAGGAGAAGGAGGTTGAGAAGGAGGTTTCATCCCTCGTCAGGCCCGCGAAGATCAGGATACTACCCGGCTTCATATTCAGGCGTAGCGACCCAGCAATTGTCGGCATAGAGGTTCTCGGAGGAGTGTTGAAACCCGGTTGCAACGTGATGAGGAGTGATGGAATGGAGCTCGGAATGGTCGTGCAGATAAGGGATAGGGATAATGTTCTCAAGGAGGCTAGGGCCGGCCAGCAAGTAGCGATCAGCATTAAGGGGAGAATCATGGTTGGACGCCATGTTGACGAGGGAGACGTTCTCTACGCGAGCATACCCAAGGATCACGTCACAATGTGGCTTACAAAGCACAGGGATAAGCTGAGCACTGATGAATACTTGGTTTTAAGAGAGATCATAGAGATTAAGAAGAAGCAGGACCCCTTCTACGGTTTCACCGGCTAGGTTTCCCGGCAATCTCCTCGTTTAGAAAACAATCCTATGCTAGGTATTTACTAACTTTTCAACGAAATAATTACATGGCGTGTTGGAATGTCCTATGAGTTGATTAAAAAGCTTTAGATATCGAGGAGAAGGCCAACGCATCATGCTTTCACTGAATAGGTGTTCTAAGGCTAAAGGGGATTGAAGTTAAAGATCTTGAAGAAGTTGTTAAGAAGATAGCTGTTGAAACGCCGATTCACAAGGAGTTAATGAAGGGCGTGCTCAAGGCTTACGGGAAAGCCCTTGAGAAAGAGAGCCAGGTGATGAAGGAGTTGGAAGAGGTAAAGCCCTCTGCTATCGAAGAAGCCTTGATAGTGAAGCTTTTGAAAGAACACTTAATTATTGAGAGCGATATGATCGCTACTTACAAGAAGCTCGCATAGTCGTCGAAATATCCTGTGTTGAAACATCTGGCGGAAGCCTTAGCTGAAAACGAGCGAATACATCGCGAGCTACTCTTGTCCCTGATAAAGAAGTATGAAGAGTAATGGTTGACTAGCAGGCTTATCTTTCCAAAACCCTTCCCTGCACTAAACAAGGCATTCACGCCCATGGCCGGCGGGGTCGAAGGCTAAGTAATGAAGTATGAAGCAATGAGAGATATTGAAACGGTTAAGGCCAGGTAAACCAGCATAGTGGTTAATACTTCTCTCCGAGTCTCAGGTAGCTTCTTACCTATTGGCTTTCTAACCGGGTAGGTTACTGATTCACCCGGCTTCCCTGGCATTGGAATCATGAATGGAGCATGCTCGGCGTACTTAACACAATCTCCCAGCCTACTCCTCAGCCCAGCCTCCTCGAGCAACGCCGCCCCCATGATGATTAGCGTGGAGAGAAGCCACGGCAGTCCCGGCGCAGGCGGGGACCAGTCTCTCCCAGGCTCAGCCGTGCTGGCGAGGTATAGGAGTCCGTAACTCCATATTATGAACCCTAGGTACATCGTGTGTCTAGAGAGTTTTTAAACACCCTCGGTGCTCAAGGCTTTTCCCCTCAACCCATCGCTGACCCACGTGTAGGTGGCTAGGATAATCAGTGCTGGCCCGGTGATCATGAGAGCGAAGCATATTGGGATTGAAAAGCCCCCAGTGAACCCTGGGGCAACTAGTTCGGCTACCCTGGTTACCGCAGTGTTCACAATCCACGCTGGCAGGAGTGTTATTAAGCCGAGCCCTGTGAGAACCTCGGAATCCGTGAATGGAAGTCAGAGAAGCCTCAGGGCTCCTACGCCGGCTAGGAAGAACATTGTGAAGGCGAGGTACCCTATGGTTGGAAGGTAAATCGCTAGCGAGCCGAGGATGGATAGCCTGGTCTTCTTCAACGGGAACCCAGCAGTAGTGATCAAGAGGGAGACCGTCACCCCCCACGTACCCGGCGAGCCTGAACAAAGTCTCCAGCTCCTGACACCTCGGGAGATCTGACAGGAGGACGCAGTCCGGGATGAATCCCAGCATCCACGCGTTAACAATCCTGACAACCTCTATAGACGCGTAGGCAAGGGTTGTGGAGAACGCTACTGCGGATACTAGGGATGCTATGAGCTCACGCTTAGCCGAGCAGACACCGGAAATGGAATGAAAGGACCAATTAACATGCTTTACCGTGGGCTGGGGCCTTAAAACCTACCTCGTCTTAGACCCATACTTCAAGGTCCACTTGAGCTTTCTCGGATCCCTCTTCATGTTGTAGTTTTTAAAACACTTCCTGCTGCAGAACCACATTATTGTCCCATTGTTTAAAACGTACATTAACCCTGTCCCCGGCTCAAGATCGCTCCCGCAAAACACGCATTTAGCAAGCCTCGCCATATCCCCCACCGTGCTTGAGCACTAGCTAACTCTCGTTAATGTGTTAGCAAGGTTTTTAAATTTTCCCAGGCAACACTTATAAGGATAGATAACATGTGTATAGGGAAATAGGTGAATGATTTGAGCAGTGAGCAGGGTTCGGAGAGAATAATTGTGGAGCCGCCGAAGATCAACATTGTCGAGGAGCTGGGCTTTCCGGCGGAGGTTATTCAAATAATAGGTAGAACCGGTGTTTCCGGGGAGATCATCCAGGTGAGGGTAAGAGTTCTTGAGGGAAGGGATAAGGGTAGGATTATCACTAGGAACGTGAAAGGACCTGTCAGAATAGGAGACATCGTTATTCTCAGGGAGACTGAGAGAGAGGCTAGGAAGCTTTCAACGAAGCGTTAGCGAGGAATATTGTTTTAAAGGAAAAAAGAATAATAATCCTCTATTCTTAACCGCTCTTAGCCCTAAGCTCTTGGACAGCCTTAACTATCTCCTCAACCATCGACTTGGCTTCGCCAGCGTCCACGATCGCAACGCTTGAAGCCGCTACCTCGATGCCTGCTGCCTCGCCAAGCTTTTGCTTGCTTGGAACGTAGACGTAGGGTATCTTCTTCTCATCGCACAGCAACGGCAGATGGGCAACGATCTCGGGTGGGTCAACATCCTCGGCTATCACTACAAGCCTTGCCTGCCCCCTCTCAACAGTCTTCGTGGTCTCGTTAGTGCCCTTCTTGATCTTGCCGCCGGTTTCCCTGACTTTTTTCACGACCTCGTAAACCTTTTCCGCCAGCTCAGGCGGCACCTCGAACTTAACATAGAATGGTTTAGGCATACTTCATCCTCCTCCCTATTGGTCGTCCATACTAGGGGTTAAACGCTATCGCGTCTTATAAATATTGTGGATTAATTAGCGAGAAGGGAGAGCTAGTCGTGAGCGTAAACCGCAACCACCGTGTCCTCTAAAACCTTCTCGATCCTTGCGAAACCAATCCTATATAACTGTACTATGGAGCCCTCCTTCTCGCTCAAAATTCTCTTCTCCGCCAGCAAGGTTTTCTTGATGAGCCTCATGCCCTCGGGGATTAAGAGCTCTAAGGCAACCTTCTCATTGTCTTTAACCCATTGAATTATTTGGAGACCGTGCTTCCTAGCCTCCTCCTGATCCCTGCTGTGCAGACGGGCTGTGACAACAGGTTTCCCACTCTTCAGGGATGCACCGGTCACCTGGAAGTTGCCAACCCCCATTAACCTGAACAATCCCTCCCCGCTCCTCGAGAGATCCTTGGATGATACATAAACCACTGACTCCCTGCCGATCTTGTAGGAGTAGTAGGTTTTCCTTGACGGGTGGACCGGTATGCTGGCTTCAACATCCTCTGGAAGATCCTCCAGGATTACCTCGACAGGGTCTTCAACAGCCATATAGCGGTTGGCCACCGGGTCAACGATCACCCTGTTGATCGCCGAGAGGTTTGCATAGCTTATTCTAGCGTCAACAGGCTTTATCCCTACATCCTTAATTATCCTCCATAAGCACTCCCTCGTAATACCCCTCCTCCTCAGCCCGGAGAGTGTGCCAAGCCTTGGGTCCGAGTATGCTTCGACACCGGACTCCTTTATCATCTTCCTCATCTTCGACTTGCTCAGTATGACTCCTTCCAGGGATAGCCTGCCGAAGTGGATTGTCTCAGGATACTTCCAGCCCATGTGGTCGTACAGGTATTTCTGCTTAACAGTGTTTGAAACATGCTCCTTAGCCCTCAGGATATGTGTGACGCCCATTAAGTAGTCGTCAACGCCTGCCGCGAAGTTGTAAGTAGGCCACACGATGTACTTTTCCCCTACAACGGGGTGGGGTGTTCTCGAAGTATCTATAATCCTGAAGGCAACCCAGTCCCTCACGCTGGGGTCTGGGTGTCGTAGGTCGGTTTTGACTCTGACAACAGCCTCGCCTTCCCCATAGTGTCCTGAGAGCATCTTGTCGAACTCTTCAAGCTGGGTCTCAACGGGGAGCTCCCTGTGAGGGCACGCCCTCCCCTCCCTCCTCCATGCTTTAAACTCTTTCTCACCGCACTTGTCAATGTATGCTCCACCCTTCTCTATCAGCTTCTTAGCTGTCTCGTAGAACAAGGGTATCCTCAAGCTTTGAATATACTCCTCGCTCCACTTAACCCCCAGCCATTCTAAATCCTGCTTTATCATTTGATAAGCCTCTGGATAAGGCGACTTGGTCCTTGGGTCTGTGTCCTCGAATCTCAGAACCATCCTCCCCTTATACATTACGGCATACCAGTAGCTCAGCAGTGCAGGCCTCGCATTACCCAGGTGGATCGTATAATCCGGGTTAGGGGCGAACCTTGTTACAACGGCCCCCTCCACCGCGTTTGGTAGCGGTGGAAGCTCCTTCTCCCTGACCTCTTTCTTCTCCTCGAGTAGCTCCGGCCAGTTACTCCTCACTATTTCAAGTTGCTTCTCGAGCGGAAGCTTGTTAACCTCCTCGACAATGCTTCTTATGACGTCGATGTATTCCCGCAGGACACTTCTAATCTCAGGGAGCTCCCCGATTATCTTTGAGGTAACAGCTTTCAAATCGGCTTTACCATTATATTTCACAGCATTCAACAAGGCGTGCTTAAACCCTACTTCACGCACTTTTTCCAATAACGACTTCTCCAGGCCGCTCACCGGTAAACACCATTATGACTTTTTCAGGCTTCTCCCAGGTTAAATCTATAACAGCTAGTAATATACCTTTCAACGGAGCCTTGATCACCCTGACCTCTCTCTTATTGGTGATGATGTACCCTACTCTCTCATGGGGCTCCACGGCATCGCCTTCTCTTTTCGAGACAGCAATCGTTGACCCCGAGGCTTCGAGCAGGTACAGCTTCTCCCCTTTCTCAATGAGAAACCCCTTGTAATAACCTCCCTCCTCACTGTGCACTATTATCACGTCCCTCGTGAAGCAGGCCTTCTCCAAGTCCACGTATTCTACAAGCTTCTCGAACGGGGTGTTCACGAACGTTTTAACACACTCGCCCGTGCCAGCGTTTTTCGCAAAAGCAACGTAGACGTCGTTGCCTTTGAAGCATATTGACCTACCGGATTCCAAACCGTTCTCAACGTAGGCCTCGGGGAAGAAGTAGTTGCTCATTTCCTAAGCATCTCCAAGTATTCGTCGAGGCTGAAGCCTCGGGAGGACACGTAGTTTCTTAAAACCGGTCCAACAACCACGGGGATCCTCCTGAGATCTCCTAGCTTCTCGGCCCCCACCAGGAACATCACAGTCTTCATTGATTCAACGTATTCGGCAACGAACCTTGAGGCTGATTCAAAACCCTCTTTCAAAAGCCGGGTTAAAACCGGCTTGGCAAAACCAGCCATGTCAGCACCGATTGCCAGTGATTTAACAGCTCTTAAACCATCCCAAACCCCTCCTGAAGCGATAATTGTTGAAACCGGGCTTGCCAAGCGTGTCTCGATAATGGAGACCGGGGTGGGTATACCCCATTCCCCTATAACCTGTGCGACGTGTTTCCTTACATCGTCCGCGGTCCTGTGCATTTCAACCTTCACCCAGCTTGTCCCGCAGGCCCCTGCTACGTCGAATATCTTAACCCCTGTCTCAGCCGTGATCTTCCTGACAACCTCGTAGGAGAGGCCGTTTCCAACCTCCTTCACCAAGATTGGAACACCCACTTCCCTCGCCACCTCCCTTAGAACACTGAATGTTTCAAGCGAGAAATCGGTATCCCCTTCCGGCTGTATGGCCTCCTGGGCTGGGTTTAAGTGGACGGCGAGAGCGTCGGCTCTCACAGAGTCAACCAATTGTTTAACCTCCTGGACGCCGAGGGTTTTAAGAGTATTGAACCCTATGTTCCCTATTAACGGGATGTTGGGCGCAGTGTCGCGTGCGACCCTGTAGGTTTCGACTACTTCCCTCTTGAAATTACCGGTTAGGATTGGCCTCTGGCTTCCAAGCCCCAGTGCTATTCCGTGTTGACTAGCTATTTGAGCAAGCCTCCTGTTAACGTCAAGGGTTTCACGGGCTCCCCCGGTTATCCCGGTTATCATTACTGGTGCTCTAAGCTCGTAGCCCAGGAACCTTGTGGAGGCGTCAACGTCCTCTCTCCGGAACCCAGGGATTGCCTGGTGGATCAGGATTATGTCTCTGAAATACTCTTCGCACCTGTCCTTGAAGTCGACTTCACGGTTTACAACTATCTCCAGGTGCTGTATCTTCCTCCAGTAAATATCGCTCAACACCTACACCTTTAACATGAAGATTTAGTTCGCCAGGAAATATAAAACTAGCCAAAACACCGGGTTCGAGAACGTGCTCCGTAAAAGGGTGTTTAGAACCCTGAATTTCAAACTACTGTGTTGAAAACCTTATGGAGGCGTATCCTACCACGTGTGACCTATCGCCTGAGACATCCCCGCTTGTCGCATACTTCAACAACTCGGCCCTCGCGCCCCCTCCCCCGGCGAGCTTAGCGTACTCTATTAAAACCATGATACCGCCCGGACCGCAGACTGATACGTCCTCCCTAAGCAAAGTGTTGTAGAAGCCAACCGAGTCAAGCTTGAGTATCATGGACACCGCCTCCCTATCCTTCCTCACCGTTACATCATGAGGGTCATAATGATTGAGGTCGCTGCTCGCGACAATGATTATGTCTCTTTTCAATGAGGAAGCTGCATCAAGTAGTGATTTAGCAACTTCTCTCGCAACATCCGGCGTGTGCAACCCCATGACCACGGGCAGTATTCTAACCTTGCCCCCGTAGATGCACTGGATGAATGGGAGCTGGACTTCCACTGAGTGCTCCTCTAGATGCGCGTACTCGTCAAGCTCTGCTATACTGCTCTTATCCGAGAGGGCTTTCGCAAGCTCGGAGTCTACTTCGAGAAGCCCGAGAGGAGTCTCCCACACGCCGCCAGGGTATACTGAGACGAGCGCCCCATAACCTGTATGGTTCGTGCCAATAACCACTACTGTTTCTGGAACACCGTCGAGAGCCATTTGATAGTAAGTATGGGCTGCTACAGGGCCGCTGTAAACATAGCCAGCATGGGGTGCTACGTAGCCTATCGTCTCCCTTCTTCTAGAAGGAGAGGTCTCGGGGAGTCTACCGGGGCCTATTTCATGGGTGAAAGACCATTTGATAAGGGCTTCGAGCTTATGCTTGTCGTCGGGATAGAAATACCCTGCTACAGCCGGGTGCCTCCTCTTCAATACCTCACCCCTACACCTCGGCCTCGAACTCAGTGGGCTGTTCTGGAAGATCCCCGTTCAGCGGTATGGCTCCGCGCTCCCTGAGAACCTGCCTCGTCAATATCCAGTATAGCAGTGCTAGGCTCTTCCTGCCCTTGTTGTTGCCGGGGATGACGAGGTCTATGAAATCCGTCTTGTTATCGGTGTCGGCAAAGGACACTATTGGTAAGCCTATTTCAGCAGCCTCCTTCAAAGCCTGTGCGTCAGCCCTGGGATCCGTGAGCAGGACGATGTCGGGTTCATAGTACCATTTAAGGCTTGGGTTTGTGAAGGTTCCTGGTAGGAACCTACCGGTGAATGTTTTACAACCAATGTACTGGCACATCTTGCTAACAGGCTTCTTACCGTACTGTCTAACCGAGACAACCCCTATCTTGGCGGGCTCGTACCTCGCCAGGAACCTGCCAGCTATTCTCAGCCTGTCATCTATCTTCCTCACGTCGAGTATGTATAAACCATCGCTCCTAACTCTGTAGACGAAGGGCTCCATGAACTTCGTGCATATGTGGGTGCCTATGTGAACGCCCGCTGACAAGTACTTGTCCACTGGAACCAGTAGCTCTATAACCTTCTCTCCCGGCCTCGGTGTAACGGGTTGCTCGTTCAACCCACCTATATCCTCGGTCTCGAACACGCGTCTCACCTCACGAGATCTTGGGGAATTGTAAAACCTCTTTTGAAACATCTACATACGATAAAAACATTCTCCTGCAACAATATCTTTTAACCCCTAGATCATCTAAAACCTTACCTGGTTGCTCGCCAGCCTTAACCCTTTTCTCATACTCCTCCCATAAGTGACCAATAGGGGCGCCACATGTGAAGCATCTAACAGGGAAAAGCATACTGTACACCTACCTGTAGCTCTTCTGCCACCTTCTCCTGGCGCTGTACCTTCCCCACTTCTCCGACTCGGTCCTCCTGGGGTCGCCGCTCAACATGTGCCTGTCATACTCGGTGAATATTCTCTTTACCTCTTCATCATTGTTAACGTACTCTAGCAGACCCCTTGCTATAGCTGTTCTAGCAGCCTCTGCCTGGCTCATGACGCCGCCTCCCCTCACCTCTACTTTGATGTCAACCTTCTTCCACAGGTCGCCGACGAGCATTAAAGGCTCCATCATTTTGACCCTTGCCAGCTCCACTGGGAATATTTCGAGCGGTATGCCGTTGATCCAAACCCTCCCTATCCCCGGCTTGACGACTGCTTTAGTAATGCTTGTCTTCCTCTTGCCTGAGGCTACGACGATTTTATACTTCTCGACAACTGTTTCACTCATTCAAACCACCCTTCCAGCCCAGCGCGGTAGCTACCTCGCCCACGTAAACAAAGCCTCTCTTAAGCCTGGAGGCATCTGCCTCCTTAAACCTCACGAACTCCTTCCCCTTCAAGCTTTCAGGGATTCCAACGAATATTCTCAGCCTCTTCAATGCCTCCCTCCCCTTGGGCTGGGTGTAGGGTAGCATTCTCTTGACCGCTCTCTTCATTATCGTGACCGGGGATCTCGGTCTCTTAATCCCGGATTTCTCCGGGTTGCGATGGGTTTTAGCCTTCAAAATGTTCTTGTATCCTTCGATAACCCTGTTTCTCTCGCCGCTTAGGACAGCTTTCTCAGAGTTGACTATGATTACCTTGTATCCTTCAAGCAGTTTCTTAGCAACGATGCTAGCCATTCTCCCGAGGATCTGGTTTGAAGCATCAACGTACAGTATTTTCTCCTCGCTCACGGTCTCACCCTATGATTTTAACGTTAGACCCCTTAGGGTTCTCCCTAACCAGCTCGGTCAGGCTAAGCACTCTGCAACCTGCCTTCAACAATTGCTCATAGGCTGTTTTAGAGAAGCTGTATGCCGCTACAGTTATCTTGTGGTCTATTCTCCCGGGGCCCAGTACTTTGCCCGGGACAACCACGACATCGCCTTCCACGGTGTACCTGTTTAAACGACTCAGGTTTACTGCTCGACGCCTCCTAGTCGGCTTAGCCAGCTCCTCGGCAACCCTTGCCCATATGGGGGCGTCGTGGATTTTAGATGCTTTTTCAAGCTCCCTAATAGTTTTCCTCAAGACTATGCTTGTCTTCTTCAACTCCATCATGCTTAAACACCCTTCTCTCTCAGCGTTTCAACGAAATCGTCAAGCTTTTTCTCAAGTATTCTAACAGACTCTAATAAAACATTTCTAGCTGATAAGGCACCGGTTAACTCGAGGGTTAGGATGAACTCGTCCTCCTCATGGCTTACCTTGATGGCTCCTGAGGGGCATAGGTTTTCACAGAGCTTGCACATGGTACAGTCCAGTAGCTTATCGCTCCTTACCTTAATCTCTCCTGATTGGAAGGCGAAGACTTCTTTCGGGCAGGCTTCAACACACTTGAGGCATTCTTCTCCTCTGCAAAGCCCCTGGTTTACAAGTATGTTTGGAACATACTTGTGCGCTGCAACGGAGACGGGGCTCCACTTAATATGCTCCTTGCCTCTTCCAAGCCTAGCGTAGGCTTCCAGCTTTACTTTCTGAGGCTTTATCAGCTTAACTATCGGGATCTTCCCGAAGCTGGGCTTGACGTCCGGATCGCTTGACACTAGATTGTCGCTGTATAGTGTTACTGCTTCATCCCCGCCCTCGCCCTCTAGGCTGAGGCGGATGAAGCAGTCCTCCGAGAACAGCCCTTTCTCACCGGCCTCCCGGCACTCTTCGGGGCTCTTGTACTTCCACAATGCCTGGTCGCTTGTCAGCGGGATCAACCCTAGCCTGTGTGCAAGATATTCATCGTAAAAGACCGATGAGTTCTCCATGAACGCGACGTAGTCGATAGCCATTGTGGGCACTTCGGATATTATTACCCTCCTAATAGAGTTTAGGAGATGGAGGCTGATTCCCTTGATCCTTAACCTGATGGACAATGGTTTCTGCTCCAAAACCTCTATCTTCAAGTCGGACACACCTGTAGATTAGACCCTCCTTCCTCTCCTACCGCCCGGACGCCTCGTTGTGTCGTGCGGTATTGGCGTCACGTCTTCGATCCTGCCTATTATGAATCCCGCCCTAGCCAGGGCTCTGATGGCCGCCTGTGCTCCGGGGCCAGGAGTCTTGGAGCCGTGTCCCCCTGGAGCCCTCACTTTTATGTGTATAGCGGTTACGCCTTTATCCATGGCCTCGTAGGCTGCTTTAGAAGCAGCAATCATTGCTGCGTAGGGGCTGGGCTTCTCCCTGTCGGCTTTAACAACCATTCCGCCGCTGAACCTGCTGACGGTTTCAGCCCCGCTTAAATCCGTGATGTGTATAATAGTGTTGTTCAAGCTACTGTAAATATGTGCTACTCCCCATTTCAACTCTCTAGCAGTGAACGCCATCAAGCACCACCCTGTTGAACCTGTCGAATAGGCTTCTCCTTAAAAGGACTGAAAGGAGCGTAGTCGACAAGGGGTTCCTCCTCGACGGATGCAATGTAGCCGGGTGATGTAATCCTTCTCCCGGCGACAGCTATGTGGCCGTGAACAATGAGTTGCCTAGCCTGGTAAATAGTGTTCGCCAATCCTTTCTTGTAAACAATCGTCTGAAGCCTCCTCTCGAGAAGATCTTCAACCTTAAGGTTTAAAGCATCCTCCAGCCTCGAGCCCTCCTTGAGCAATCCTAGCTTAACCAGCTTGCTTATCAGAATCTTCCCCTCCACCTCTCTTATCTCGGCCGGCTCGCCCAGCAGTGAGCGTGCCCTGTGCCTGAAATAGCGGATCATTGAGGAAGCTCTCCACAACTCCTTCTTATTCCTCAAACCGTACTGGCCTAAAAGCTTGGTCTCATATATTAAAATATCCTTTCTCCAAGGATGTCTTGGACCACTCCACTTCTTCCTAGGCTTCTTTGGATCACCCATCTACATCACCCCTGCTTAGACTGTTGTTGCTGACCCTGCCTCTTCTTTCTAACTCCAACAGTTACTCCTAGCCTTCCAGTAGTCCTAGTCCTCTGTCCTCGCACCTTCAAGCCGAGAGCATGCCTTACTCCGCGCCAGCTCTTCACCCTCTTCTCCCTCTCGATATCCTCCTTCACATAGTAGATGAGCTCGGCGCCGACCAAGTGGAGGTACTTCCCCGAGGCGTAATCCTTCCTCCTGTTGAACATCCAGGATGGTAGCCCATAGGAGCTCGGGTTTTTCACTAGTGCTTCAATCTTCCTCACATCCTCGTCGGAGAGGTAGCCGATCCTTGTGTTAGGGTCTAGCCCTAGTATGCGCGTAATCGCGAGAGAGAAGGTGTAGCCTAACCCCTTAACCTCCGCTAGCCCGTATATTAGCGGAAGAGACCCGTCTATATCAGTCTCCAACACGCGTATGATCTGCCTGAAAGATTGCTGAACGCTCACTTCTCCCACCGCATAGTAAGCAGTATCCTTTAACTAACCATGTAGTAATCTGTTTTTAAGCTTATATCATATTTTAAAACTTACCCATCAAGCCCTAGGAAGCCCCTTAGGGTTAAACCATTGATTAAGCGCCGGGGGCGGGATTCGAACCCGCGCGCCCCAGAAGGGGCACTGGCTGACCGGGGGATATTCTCCAGGCCAGCCCCTTAGACCGCTCGGGCACCCCGGCACTGTTAAAAATATTAGGCAACAAGGAGCTTTAAAAATACCTTCCAGGATGGTGGTTTTAAAATAATGATTGCTCTTCTTCAAACCCTTGTTTTAGTTTTAAAGCTAGAGCTCTATCTCCATCCAAATCTCTGGTGGTACACGGATACGTATCAACTGCTTCATAACCCTCTCGTCCTCAGCAATGTATAGCAGTCTCTTATGAATCCTCATCTCCCATTTCTCATACTTTTTCTTACCCTCGCCGTGAGGCAGTTTCAAAGTCCTTATCTTCAACTTTTTCGTGGGCAAGGGTATGGGCCCCTTCATGCCGACTCCTGTTTTCTTAACGATATCGGTTATTTTCCCTATGAAATCCTCGAGCACATCTATGTTCGTGCTCCAAATCTTTATCTTAACCATTCTCACCGTGGACATAAGCACCATCCTTTCAAGTAGCCTGCTTAAAAACATAAGCGTTTCAGGGGTTTAAAAAAACCTTTACTTCTTCTGTTGCTCTAAAACCTTGACATCTATTACTTGGCCGATACCTATGGTCTTACCCATGTCACGCATCGCGAATCTTCCCAGCGCTGGGAAGTCGGAGTACTTCTCTATCACCAGCGGCTTAATTGGCTTGAACTTCACGATAGCGGCATCACCCTGCTTGAGGAACTGCGGGTTCTTCTCAACCTCCTTACCTGTCCTCGGGTCGAGCTTGGCAATTATCTCGGTGATTCTGCACGCTACGCTAGCAGTGTGGACGTGCACAACGGGCGTGTAGCCGACGGTTATAGCTGTTGGATGCCACATCACGAAGATACGGGCTGTGAACTCGTCTGACACTGTGGGCGGGTTGGTCGGGTGCCCTGCCACGTCTCCTCTCTTAATATCCTTGCGCTCAACGCCTCTCACGTTGAAGCCGATGTTGTCGCCTGGCTCAGCCTTCTCGATCTTAGTGTGGTGTGTTTCAATGCTTCTCACTTCTCCAATCACGCCCGGCGGGTTGAATATTAGCTTGTCGCCAACCTTCAATACTCCTGTTTCAACTCTTCCAACCGGGACTGTTCCAACGCCTGAGATGGCGTAGACATCCTGGATGGGTATTCTCAAAGGCTTGTCGACAGGCTTGCTGGGAACCTCCAGCATGTCTAATGCTTCAACAAGCACTGGTCCAGTGTACCAAGGCATGTTGGGGCTTCTCTCAATCAGGTTTTCACCAGTCCATGCTGATACAGGTATGAAGGGTATTTTCTCAATATTGTAGCCGAGGCTCTTCAAGAACTTGCCAAGAACCTCCTTAACCTCCTGATACCTCTTCTCGCTGTAGGGGGGCTCGGCAGCGTCCATCTTGTTGATTGCGACGATTAACTGGTTGATACCCATCGTCCTCGCGAGCAAGGCGTGCTCACGGGTCTGACCCTCAGGGCTCATGCCGGCCTCGAACTCTCCCTTTCTAGCACTCACCACTAGTATTGCAGCATCAGCCTGGCTAGCTCCGGTAATCATGTTTTTGACGAAGTCCCTGTGTCCAGGGGCGTCGATAATGGTGAAGAAGTACTTCTTGGTCTCGAACTTCATGTACGATAGCGATATCGTTACTCCACGCTCACGCTCCTCCTTCATCCTGTCGAGGAGCCATGCGAACTTGAAGCTCTCCTTACCCATCTTTTTCGCTTCTTCCTCGATCATCTGAATTGTTTTCTGGTCGAAGTATCCTAAACGGTAGAGTATGTGTCCAACCATGGTGCTTTTTCCATGGTCAACGTGTCCTATGATCACCAGGTTCAAATGTGGTTTTTGCGGAACAGAGCTCATTCGCACTCACCTGCTATCTTTATCATATTCATTGAGTTTAATAAATTGAGTAAGTCTTTTTAAAATCTTTTTACAACCAGTGCTTCCCCGCCGGGAATTATATGTGGCAGTCGACCATGAAAATGAAGCCTACCGTATCTCGGGGGACTGTTTGAAACCTCCTTAGAAGGGGATCAGTCAATGAAAAGATTGTGGGTGTGTTACCTGCTGCTTAAAGCTATTCTCTCAATCTCCTCCTTCTTCTGGATTGCGTAGCTCTTGGGGTCGTTGTTGGAAGCGGCAATTATTTCCTCGGCCAACGCCTCCTCAATAGTGATCGGGTTGTTGAAGGCCTTATCTCTTGCACCCTCTGTTAAATGCCTGAGGGCTAGGTCAATCCTCCTCATGGGAGAGATGTCAACTGAGACATGGTATGATATACCACCATACATGATCCTGGTCGTCTCCTCTCTTGGTGCAGCGTTCTCAATTGCGCGGACAAGTACTTGCAGCGGGTTCTGACCGGTCTTCAGGTATATGAGCTCGAAGGCCTTCTTGACAATATTGTAGGCAAGGTGCTTCTTACCCATGTTTTCCCCTGGACGCATGAGCTTGTTCATCAACCTTTCAACTATCGGGACCTCGGCTTTCCCAAACCTTCTGTGCTCATGCCTCCCACTCGTGTGGGGTAGAATGTAGGGTTTGAGGCATATGTATTTTTTCAGGCTGGGATCCCTTACCTCGATGCTATCATAGGTCCACTTGCCGAACAACTTTACCTCGCTCAGCTTCACAACGTGTCCTTCGCTAGCCAATGTAAACACCTGTATAACCATAAACAGTTTAACAGGCTTTTTAAAATTATTGCATACTCATGCTTCCTCACCGATCCCAGGCTCCCATGATGCTTTATTAAACCATTTACGAATCAGTTTCCCCAGGAGGCATAGCCGTTGAGGCCGTCTTACCTCTTGGTTGAAAAAATATCAACAAGCCTTTTCGCCGGCGGAGAGGTTAGCCCACGCTTAATCCTCCACCTCGAGGATGGTAGGAGGTTTTACCTTGAAAACGTTTCCTACGACATCTTCGTCTCGATAAGGAGGATTCTAGAGGAGGAGGGTTTAGACGAGGAGCGGGACATGATCACCGATGTGATCGAGAGCGTGCCCGAGTTTGTAACCGCGTTGAGCAGGAGTCTTAGGCACGTTTTAATAGATGGTTTCAACCCTGACAAGGGGGTTTACAGCGCGACAGTTGAGTTCGTTAACGGCAAGTTTTCAACTAAGAGGAAGATGATTCCCAGCCACGCTATTTACCTTGCGATATTAGCGGGTAAGCCCGTCTACGTTAACGTGCAGCTCGTGGATGAGCAGGAGAGGCTTTACAGGATTTTCGAGGAGCTCTCAAGGCTTGAGGATGAAGATGGCTTCGAGAAGTAGTTTAACGATTTCAACAAGTTAAAGCTTAAAACCTACCTAACGGGCTTCTGCTTCTTGCCCAGCCAGAGAGCCTTCAAAGATACCCCGTTAACCATTACCACCTTATACTTCACACCCGGAATGTCTCCAAGAGACCCTCCCATAGGTCCGCCGATGCCTTCGATAACTACCTCATCGTGCTCGTCGATATAGTTGACTCCGCCGTCCCACGGGACGAATGCTGTGACCACCTTGCCGTTCTTTACAAGTTGGACGCGGACACATTTTCTCAGGGCTGAGTTGGGCTTGCGGGACTCTACTCCAACCTTTTCAAGAACTATTCCTCTCGCCATCGGGGCTCCTTCAAGCGGGTCCCTGATCTTGCCTTGTTGCTTAAGCATTCTGAGCTTGAAATCCCTCTGGCTCCACCTGAACTTGAGACGCTTCCTCTTAAGCTTTCTCGCCGCGTACATCCCGTATGGTGCTTTTTTGCCCGGCATGGTTAATCCCTCAACTCTTCTTCTAACCTCAAATGGCTTCAAGTATTCTTAAATTTTATGCTATGATGAGGGAGTCGATGTTGAAGTGTCTTTTTAAAATAATCTTCGCCTTCTGAACATTTCTACCGTTCTTACCGATCGCGAGGCCCTTGTCGGACGGGTCTACCGCTACGTAAACTACCTTCTCCCCGCCAGGCCTCGAGGTCACCTTGATTTCCTTTATCCTTGCAGGAGCCAGCGCGTACTTGACCTGCTCCTCGAGGTTATCGCTGTAACCAACTATCTCTATGTTCTTGTTCAAAATCTTCCTGAGCTTCTGAACGAAGAAGCCCCTGGGACCGATGGCTTTACCGACATCCTCAGGGTTCACCAGGAATATAACCCTGTTCTCCGACTCATCCATGATACAGTCTCTCACGGTGGCGCCGGTGATCTCGTGAAGCAGTGCCATGTATCTGAACTCGTCAGGAGTTATTTTCACTTGCCCCCTCTCCCTACTCATTCCCCGATACCTCCCTGGCCAAGTCCAGGATGTTTGACTGCCCTGGGTCGATAATCACCATGGATGAAACTCCGAAGGGTTTTCCGATCAAAGCCCCGAGCTCGAAGTTTGTCCCAGGGAACTCTATAACGGGTATATTGCCCAGCTTTGCATAGTATTTCAAGTCTCTCTTAACATGTGGCGGTGCATTAGTAGCGATCACGACGGCTTTCGCCTTGCCAAGCACGACCAGCTTTCTCGACTGGTTGAAACCAATCTTGTATTGACCGGTTTTACCTAGGGTTTGAATAGCCTTAACAAGCTCAACGGTGACAGTGCTCATCGCTCTCTCCCCTCTTCCCTCTCACTGGCCTCTGGTTTTATCAATGTTGGGAACATATAGATCTGAACCATTCCTGTTCCTACTGGAATGACTTGCCCCATTATAATATTTTCGGTGATGCCGTACAGCCTGTCCGACTCGCCCATTGCAGCGGCCTCTAGGAGTTTCTGAACGGTCATCTCGAACGTAGCCCTTGCCAGGACGCTCTGCTTTTCGCCGGCTACACCCATTCTTCCCACCTGTCTTATGTGCCCTGTCCAAGTCATCATGTCGGCTAGCAGTATTATGTGCCTGATGTCAACGTCTAGCCCTTGATCATCCAGTACGTTCTTAATCTCCTTGATGATTGCAGCCCTAGCCGCTTCAATCCCGAGCACCTGTTCAATCTCGAACACGTTGTTAGTGTACAATCGCTTGTGATCTATGCCTGGGATTCTCATCAGCTCTTCGAGATTGCTCCCCTCAGCTATTAGCACGTACTCGTTCCCCCTCTTCTGGATGATAACCTTCTTGATTCCTCTGACGCCCTTCAGCTTGGTTGACAGTATTTTCTGCCTTATCTTTTCGGTTTTAACATAGTCGACCTCTTCCTCAAACCTTATCCTGATCACTAGCGGATTATCCTCGCTCCACTCCACCTCTCCAATATTCAGCGATTTTAATGCTTCAATCACTGTTTCAACAGTCATCCCCTTATCCGCCAGCATCTCCTGGTCGAGCTCAATTGTAACATCCGTGAGCTCTATGCTTATCCCTTTGGCAATATTCTCTAGGAGCGTTGTCTCAATGGTTCTCGCCAACTCCTTCGCCTTCTCCTCGTCATACTTGTGTTCGTCATCAAGGTATATTTCCGTGATAGGCGTCTCAGGCTTCTTTCTAGCATCAACTATCTCTATGAGCCTGGGCAGTCCCAGGGTGACGTTGTACTCTCTGAGACCAGCGTAATGGAAGACCCTGAGAGTCATCTGGGTCGAAGGCTCTCCAAGGCTCTGGGCGGCGACTGTGCCGACTGCCTCGCCCGGCTCGATCATGGAGGACCTGTACCTTCTAATAACCTCTGTAACTATTGCTTCGACCTCGTTCTCATACAGCTCTGTCTTGTTCGCCAATTCGGTGAGCTTGTCCCTAACCTCGTTGTAAACCTGTGGGCTCACGTATTTCTCAAGCTTCTCCTTCAGTATTTTCTCAATATCGCTCTTAGAGAGGGGTTTCAAGGAGCTCACAGCTTCCACCCCACTACTTTCTCTATCACCCTGTTAACATTCACTGCTTTCCCGTGATCGCTTCTCATCGGGTCGACACCGTCCTCACCGTATACTAGTTGGACGAGTTCCCCAGAGGTTGTCCTCACAGTCCCATCATACTCCACTCTCAAGTCCTGTAGAGCGTTTATCAGCCTCCTCTGCATGTAACCCGACTGGCTTGTCCTAACGGCAGTATCTATCAAGCCTTCTCTTCCAGCGGCGGCGTGGAAGAACATTTCGAGGGCTTCAAGCCCGTTGACAAACCCGTTCGCTATGAATCCTCTTGCCTCGGGACCTATGTCCTTCTGCTTGAAATGAGGCAGCGGTCTGTACAGGTAGCCTCTGGAAAGCCTCTTACCCCTAACTGTCTGCTGACCCAGCAGGGCTGCCATCTGCGTGAGGTTGACGGGGTTGCCTCTCGCGCCCGTCCTAGCCATGATAACCACGGGGTTTGTTAGAGTGAAGTATGGCGTTATGGTGTCTGCCACATCGTCGAGTAGCCTCTTCGACAGCAAGTCCACTATCTCATCCTCCAAGGTCTCCTCCGGCGTCTTACCGGGCCTCGGGGTGAGCTTACCCTGCTGGTAAATCTTTATCAACTCCTCCACGCGGTTCTTCTTCTCCAGGATGATCTGCCTTATTCTCTCCCTAGCGGGCTCCGGCAACGACAGGTGTGAGTAACCCATTGTGAGCCCGTATTTTTCACTGGCCCGTAGGAACATCTTGTATACCCTGTCCTTGAACAACCTCCCAGTGTCCTCCCCGCACTCTTTTATCAACCAGTGGATAAGGCTTTCGGGCTCCTCCCTCCCAATACTCGCCTTGTCCAGCACGCCCTCTAGGAGGATGCCTTTCTTAATGATCACGATGCTGTCGTGCGGGCAGTCCTCGTCAATACATCTTAGGGCTGAAGCCCCACCGAGCTTAGAGTTCCTCCTGTAGTTCAAGTCCTTAGGCAGGAAGACTGAAACTAGTTGCTTACCAGTCCAGTACTCCTCAGGCTTCAAAATAGCCGGCTCCGGAAGAGCCTCGTGATAGCCTGCTACTCCAAGTAGCTCGGCAACCTCCTCCTTCCTCAGGATGGTTGACTTGCTCGTTAATACGAAAGCCCCGCTGATATAGTCTTGGAGGCCACCAATTATCGGCCCGCCGTACCTTGGCGTTAGAATGTGCTTCTCAACAAGCATTAAAAGCCTTGCCTCAGCCCTTGCCTCCTCGCTCTGCGGTACGTGAAGGTTCATCTCGTCTCCATCGAAGTCGGCATTGTAGGGTGGGCATACTAGGACGTTCAGCCTCAGCGTCTTGTACGGGAGAACCCTTACCACGTGCGCCATCACCGATATCCTGTGCAACGATGGTTGCCTGTTGAACAACACTATGTCTCCGTCAAGCAGGTGTCTCTCAACAATGTATCCAGGGGCTAGGGATTCAGCAGCGGCTTTCCTGTCAACGTACTTGAGGCTTATCTTCCTCCCGTCCGGCCTCACAATGTAGTTTGCGCCGGGCCATTTATCGGGGCCGTTTAAGACAAGCTTCCGCATCTCCTCAATATTCCATGGAGTAACCTTCTCCGGTATCGTCAATATTTTGGCAACCATCTCTGGGACGCCCACCTCGTTGATGCTCAGGTTGGGGTCTGGGCTGACCACTGTTCTAGCCGAGAAGTCAACCCTCTTCCCTCTAAGGTTTCCACGGAACCTGCCCTCCTTCCCCTTCAACCTCTGAGCAATTCCTTTCAAAGTCTTACCACTCCTATGCTTCGCCACGGGTATGCCTGGGGCTTCGTTGTCGAAGTATGTTGTGATATGGTATTGCAGAAGCTCCCATTCATCCTCGACTATCGCGCTCGGCGCCCCGCTCTCCACATGCTCTTTCAGCCTCGTGTTAACCCTTATGATGTCGACAAGCTTGTGTGTCAGGTCGTCCTCGCTCCTGATACCGGTTTCCAACAGCACTGAGGGGCGCACTGTTCGCGGGGGCACAGGCAAAACTATTAGAACCATCCACTCAGGCCTCGCCTCCTCGGGGTTTCCTCCTAGAAGCCTTACATCCTCATCAGGAACCTTCTCCAGCCTCACCCTGATGTCGGTGGGCCACAGTTTCTCCAGCCCTGTCTCCTTCTGCTCGTAGAAAGAGTGCGGCTTATCCAGTTTATACCTGTACTGCTTCGCCCCGCAATGAGGGCATTTCATCTCCGCGCTAGCCCTTCTCTTAACATACTCGTAGAATCTCTTAAGCAGGTAGATTAGGTTAAGCTCCTCCAGCTCTTTCATCAGCGCCAGGTACTCCTGCCTCTCCTTCTCAGGTATTTTAATCCTGCCGCACTCCCTGCAGGTTGCCTTGAGATACATTAATATGTGTTTGGCGAACCCTGCGTGGATAACCGGCTTCGTAAGCTCTATGTGTCCGAAGTGTCCGGGGCACGAGTCCCTGGTGTTTCCGCAAACCGGGCATGTTTCTCCCGGCTCAATGGCTCCGAGCCTCTTATCCATTACTCCCCCGTCTATGGGGGCTCCATCGTTATCGTAAACGTCTGAAGTGATTATCTGTGTAACGCTTAACTTCCTAATCTCCTCCGGGGAGAGAAGGCCGAACCTTATCTCTGAAACCCTGTTAACCATTCCATCACACCTCCTTTCTCACATCTTTAACAACCAGTTTAGGCTTAACCCCGAAGCTCATGAGCTCCTGGAGGAGGAGTTTGAACGCGTAGGAGATTTCAACGGGTTTTATGGAGCCCTTTTCCTTATGTATCGGGCACAGGTATTTGCCCTTGTTTCTATCATACCATCCAATATGTCCGCAAATCTCGCAGACGTAGACCCTGGTTATGTCGCTCCTATCGAGTATTGTCTCCCTTAGCAGTAGGGAGGTGCCATGTCCTACTAGGCAGTCAACCTCCATCTCACCCCATCTCAGCCCGCCGGCTCTCGAGCGTCCCTCGGTTGGTTGCCTTGTGAGTATTTGAACAGGGCCTCTCGCCCTAGCGTGGACTTTATCGCTGACCATGTGGTGTAGTTTCTGATAATATACTATGCCGATGAACACTGGCGACGATATCATCTCGCCCGTCCTGCCATCATACATAACCTCCTCTCCAGAGGGGAGGTAGCGGTGTCTTTTCAACACTATTTCTAGCTCTTTAACAGGAGTTTTATGGAATGGCGTAGCATCTACAATCCCTCCCTCGAGAGCAGCAACCTTCCCCGCTATGCTTTCAATCAACTGGCCAACGGTCATACGGCTCGGGAAGGCGTGCGGGTTTATGACAAGGTCTGGGACAACCCCATCCTCCGTGAAGGGCATATCGTACTGTGGAACCAGTAACCCTAGGACTCCTTTCTGACCATGTCTTGAAGCAAACTTATCCCCGAGCTCAGGTATCCTTAGATCTCTCACACGAACCTTGACAAGCTTGTTTCCCTCGTTATCGGTTGTCATAAGCACTGTGTCGACGACGCCCTTCTCCTCATGCCTCATGACCACGCTTGTATCCTGCTTAGTCAACCCGGCCCCAAGCATGTATTCTTGAGCTCCGAGGAATCTCGGAGGGCTTATCTTTCCTACTAGAACATCTCCCCCTGCCACCTGGGTCTCAGAGGCTACGATGCCGTCCTCCTCCAGCTTCTCGTAAGCCCTGAGGCCCCTGTATCCTCTAATATTGGTTGGAGGTATAACTATCTCGTCCTGCTGACCGCCCATGTACTTGTATTCAACCGTTGAGTATAGCCTGAAGAACGTGCTTCTCGCAAGCCCTCTGTCAGCGCTGCTCTTGTTCATGATGAGCGCGTCCTCGATGTTATAGCCTGTGAACGTTAACACGGCTACTACCATGTTCTGCCCTGCCGGCCTCTCATTGTACCCTATAACCTCCATCGAGCGGGTTTGAACCAATGGTTTCTGCGGATAGTGGAGGAAGTGACCCCTGGTGTCCATTCTCTTTTGGAAGTTTGCGGAGTAGAGCCCCAGGCTCTGCTTGGCCATCGCGGCCTGGTACATGTTTCTCGGGCTCTGATTGTGCTCTGGATAGGGGATTATCGACGCTGTTATCCCAAGTATCGCCGGTAACCAGATCTCGGCGTGCGTGTGCTCTGATGTAATGTTGTCGATTGAGAGAGCGATGTAAGCGTTCTCTTCCTCGTCAGGGTCTAAATACTCTATAATCCCCTTGTGAACAAGGTCTTCGAAGCTGATTTCACCCTTCCTAAGCTTCTCCAGGTGTGTGCGCGTGAGCTTGATCTCTCCCTTCTCAACTACTAGCAGGGGTCTCCTGATCCTGCCTGGGTCGGTGTTCACGTATACCTCGTCGAGATATTCTGTCTTAATATGGGCGATGTTAACTTCTGGGCTGAGCCTGCCCTGCCTCCTCATCTTTCTTAGCTCTTTAACAAGCTCCTCCCCGTTTGGATGGTAACCAATCAACCTGCCGTTGAGATATACCTTGCTCCAGCCCTCGTACTCACTGGGGAGTTCTCCGCCGTATTTTCTCACGGCCTCCTTAACCTCGTCCAGTATTCCCTTCACCGTCTTGCCCGTTGCCCTATCAGTTATCGTGATCAAAGGCTTAACGTGGTGCTTGTAGAGTATTGGTTCTATCTCCGACTCGGGAACGCCCACGCTGACGTTAACCATTAGTGCAAGGTTTTTAACAAGGCCGATGTTAGCTCCCTCGGGCGTTTCAAACGGGCACATCCTGCCCCATTGAGACCCGTGAAGCTCTCTAGCCTCGAAGTGGGGTTGACCTCTTGAAAGCGGTGACACGACCCTTCTTAAATGGCTTAGGGTGCTGAGCATGTTAGTCCTGTCGAGTAGCTGGCTGACGCCTGTTTTGCCACCGGGCCAGTTCCCAGTCGCCATTGCGTGAAGGATTCTGTCGGTTATCACGCTTGGTTTTACAACCATTTTAAGGTCTAACTTCCTGTTCTTCGCAAGGTACTTCTCACCGCTCTCCTTTAAATCCCGGGTGAAAGCCAACAGGGCTGTCCTAAGCAGAACGGAGAGCAGATCTCCGGCCAGCTTGAGCCTCTTATTTCTGTAGTGATCCTTATCATCAGGCCCCCTGAATCCAAGGTGGAGCTCGATTATCCTCGAGATCATCTGTCCAATGAAAACAGCCTTCTTAATTCTCGTCTCAGGGCTTGGGTCGGTTCCTATGTGTGGGAGGAGGTTTTCATCCAGCGCTCTCAGCGCCCTTCTTATTCTCTCCTCCCTAGGCCTGCCTATCGCTATTCTTGAGCCTATGTAGTCTAACGCTTCCTCAACCTCCTTCTCCCTTCTCTCCCTTAAAACTCGCTCCTCCTCCTCTGGGGAGAGGCCCTCCGGTAGCGGCTCTCTCGGAAAGATCTTAGAAACCTCCTGTATTGAGGGTAACATGTGTAGCTGAATATCTGAGTTGAGGCTGACAGCGTAGAGGATTTCATCCTCTCCCACTAAGCCAAGGGCTTTCATCAGAACAATCACGGGTATCTTATGTCCCTGGAAGTTAGCGTAGAATGTTCCATCCTTCCTCCGCTCTATGATGAGCTGGGATCTCTTGCCTTTCGAAACACTTATTATCTTGGCTAGGTGAGTGTAAGACGATCCCTCCGGCGCTACATCGGTGATAATGTTGTTGCTTGCCAGGTCTTCCTGAGCCACCAACACCTTCTCGCTACCGTTAATTATGAAATAGCCCCCAGGATCCTTCGGATCCTCACCTATCGAGGCGAGTTCCTCAGGGGTCATCTTGCTTAACGGGTCGATACTGGATTTCAACATAACGGGCAGATCCATCAGCTTTAACTCCTGCTCCTTAGACCTTCCGCTTTCGTCAACATATCTTATCTTAACCATCACAGGGGCAGCGTATGTGAGGTTTCTCAGCCTACACTCCATCGGCGTCTTCCGCTCAGGTATACCCTCCAGAGTAATCCACTTCGGCTCCTCAATACGGTAGTCAACAATCGTAATCTTCACGTCCTCGGTGATGGGGATCTCCTTAAACTCCTTCAGCATCTCAGGCAGGAGTTCACGGATGAACCTGTCGTAACTGTCGAGGTGCTGCCTTACAAGCCCCTTCTCCTCGAAATATTTTTTCATAACGAGCCAGAGATCGTCAACTGTTAACTGGGATGCCATGGTCTCAAGCCTCTGTTTTCTTGGTGACGTCAACGACTACATACCTGTATGCTATTGAAGTCCCAGCGGTAGGGCTCTTCCTGTATATCCTTACTATGTCCCCCGGCTTAGCGCCTATCGCCTTGACGACAGGATCGTCGATAGAGATCCACGGGAGTTGCCAAGGGTGAAGGCCAAGATTTTTCAAAACCTCAGCGGCTTCTTTAGGATCGAGAACTTCATGCTTAGGCACTAGCTCGTGTTCCAGAATATCTATCCTTTTCTTCATAATAAGCACCTTAAACAGGTCGAGCTAATCATGCTCTCCTTGGTTTTACAATTTTAGACGGATTTTTAAAAATATCGCTTTAACTCCCTATAAATATGTCTCTTTAACGGGAAAGAAGTGGACCGGCCGGGAGTTGAACCCGGGACCTCTCGGATGCCAACCGAGCGCTCTTCCAGGCTGAGCTACCGGCCCGTCAAAACTTAGATAAGTTTTTACCAGGTTTATAAGGTTTAACCACTCCCTTCCTCCTTCTTGAGCGTGACAGGGGTTTTAATCCAGACATCCAGCTGTGGAAACGGTATTGAAACCCCTGCCTGGTCTAGCGATTTCTTAATCTTCCATAACAGGTCTTTCGTGACAGGATAGACGAGTGTTCTCGGCACCCATACCCTGACGGTGATGACCACTCCGCTGTCTCCGAGCTTTGATACGAAGATGTCTGGGGCAGGGTCGGCTAACACGTAGGGGTGATTATCCACAGCATCCTTTATCACGCTGTAGGCTTTCTCAGCATCCTCGCTGTAAGCTATTGAAACCGTGAACTCAAGCCTTCTCGCAACTGCTTTACTGTAGTTTTGAATAACAGTTGATAGGAGTTGGCTGTTAGGCATGGTTACCAGTACTCCATCGAACGTCCTTATCTTGGTAAACATTAATGAGACCTCGACAACTTCCCCCATAGTATTCCCTACTGAAACAACTTCCCCCTGTTGAATGATTCTTTCAGCCATTACGTAGAGGCCAGCGAAGAAACTTGCCATTAAGGGCTGCAGTGCCACACCGACTATTATGCCTGCGAACCCTCCGGCTATTATCAAGCCGGTTAGCTCTACCCCTAGGTATCCTAGGGCCGCGGATAAGGCTATAAGCAATACTACGTAGTAGATTATTTTGGAGACAATGCTTGCGATGTTTCTAGCGTAGAAGCGTATGCCTACCTTGAAGACCACTCTGCGAATTACTAAGGCTACGAAGTACCCTATGCTGAATATGATGAGGGCGATTATGATGCTGAGGAGCTGGGGATTGTTGAGAAAGCCTAGGACTGGTTCGAGAAGACTCATGATTAATACCCCCAAAGCATCTCAGTGCTCAAGGCTCTCAATAACCCTTTAAACTCCTCGGGCTCCTCCAGTTCAGTGCACTCTTCACACGGCTTCTCCTCGTAGAGGACTGATGCGTGCTCGCTGGAGTTTAAGACCATTTTAATGTCTTGGGTGTAACACTTCCACGTCCCTGGGATGTAAAATATTTTCAACGGCTTAGCATCCAAGAGTATTTTCGACACTTTGGCGAAATCCTGCGTCTTGTTCACTATTAACACTCTCGTCAAGCAATGCCTCTCCGACGGCTCCACCGTGTCCTCGGCCACCGGCTCAGCTCTCACGAGCCTGGCTATGTAGCCTGCAACCTCAACAGAGGATATCACCGGCCCATACAGGGCGTACTTATAGTTTGAATGCAACGGCACCAGATCGATCAGCTGGTAGAAGTCCCCGCTGACCGCGTACAGTGCTAAGTCGACGGGTAGCTGTAGCTGGATTCTCAACGAGGATTTAGGGCTTAGCACAACCGGTTTTGAAAGCGCTACTAGTATGTAGCCTGTTATAAACGAGGGATAGAATAATGAGTAAATGGGTCTGGTTTCAACTAAAGCGTTCTTGTCGAGAATGGCTTCCTTAACGTCTCCTTTCATGCTTCGGCGGTATTTTAAATGGTTTTCGAAACGCTCAACCTTTATGAAAGCCTCGCCGACTTCTAAAGAATCCTTGACCACTAAACCGTACATCCCGCTCTTCCTCTTAACCACTACGTTTTAATCCTTATTAGGTTAATCCTTTAGATTATTTGTTGGTCGAGTTGAAGCACCCCTGTTTCAGTGATTAGTCATGAGTGAAATAATAGATGACTTAGTAAAGAAGACGGGCGCCGTCTCGAAAATCTTCATGGATAGGGAGGTTCTACAGCCTGACTACGTGCCTGACACTCTCCCCCACAGGGAGAACGAGATCAGGAGGCTCGCGGAGCACCTGATCGTTATCGCCCGCGGGGTTAGGCCGAGCAATGTGATAATCTACGGTTTAACTGGAACCGGTAAAACAGCTGTCGCAAGATACGTGGTTAGGAAGATTGTTGAGAAATCAGCCTCGCTTGGAACGAAGCTGAGAGACGCTTACGTCAACACTAGAAAGGTGGATACGACTTACAGGGTTATAGCTGAGATTGCGAGGCAACTTGGACTCATGATCCCCTACACGGGTTTAGCGGTCAGCGAGGTCTACAGGAGGTATGTTAACGCGTTAGAGAACTGGGGAGGCCTCCACGTGGTAATACTTGACGAGATAGACTACTATGTAAGGAGGGAGGGGGATGATCTCCTCTACAAGCTTGTCAGGATAAACGAGGAGCTTTCCAGTTCGAAAGTGGTTTTAATCGGGATAACCAACGATATCAACTTCGTTGAAAACCTGGATCCAAGGGTGAGGTCGAGTCTTGGAGAGGTTGAAATGGTTTTTCCACCATACAACGCTGAGCAATTGTACACTATTCTGAAGCAGAGGGCTGAGAAAGCGTTCGTCCCCGGAGCGATAAGCGACGGGGTAATCTCCTTCTGCGCGGCAATAGCTGCCAGGGAGCATGGGGATGCTAGGAGAGCCCTGGACCTGTTGAGGGTTGCTGGGGAAATAGCGGAAAGGGAGGATGCGACGGAGGTAACGGTAGAGCATGTTAGGAAGGCATCTGTTGAAATAGAGGAGGGAAGGGTTTACCAAACAGTCTCCTTCCTACCTCTCCATCAGAAACTTGTTTTGAAAGAGATTCTCGAAATAGTGAAGAACAAGGGTTCGGCGACTACCGGGGAAGTGTATCTTGCCTACGTGAACAGGGCTAGAGAACTCGGGTATGAGCCGCTGACTCAGCGCAGGGTCAGCGAGATCATATCTCAGCTAGACATGATGGGCCTTGTCCTGGCTGAAGTGGTTAACAGGGGTAGGCGTGGAGTCACAAAAATGATAAAGGTTAAGCCGGATATTGTGAAGAATATTGAGGAAGCGTTGAAGGATTTAGGATGAGGGTTGAAGGCTTCGACGACGGCTTCTTCCCCGTTGATTTCAAAGGGAAGAAAGGAACCACCGTCATAGCGGGGGTTGAACTCGACGGCAATGTTGTAACGAGAATAGGATATGGAACCGTCGTGGTCGACGCGAGGGATTCTGAACGCGTTGTAGCAGGCTTGTCGAAGCTGATGACGGGTGAGCTCGTCTTTCTCGACGGCGTCACCTACTCAGGGTTCGACGTTGTAGACCCTGAAAACATCCACTCTGAAACCGGTAAGCCCGTGATAGTGGTTCAACACTATCCTTTAAACCTGGACAGGATAAGGAAGGCCCTTGTCAAACATTTCCCCGACTGGGCGGAAAGGTTCAGAGTCATCAACAAGGTTGCATCATCAATGACTTATGTTGAAACACCTTGGAAACCCGTCCTCATACACCCCGTTGGGCTATCCCTTGACAAGGCTGTTGAACTGTATAAGAAGAACTGTATTTACAGCCCCATCCCGGAGGCTTTAAGAATAGCAGACATGGTTGCTTCAAACATCTCGAGGGTTAGACTTCTCAATAAAGACTCGCTTTTAAAATAAGTCATCGACTTCATATTAAACTGGGTGCTTACTTCTTATGGATACGCAGGGATTCTGCACCGACTCTTTGAAGGCTCTAAAACCGTACATGAGTAGCAGGGAGCTCGGAAAGCTGGCAAGGATTAGGGATTGTAGCCTGGTTGAATGGATAAGGCAGGTTGTGGAGCACTTGAAGCCCTCGTCGATCTTCATTAACACGGGCTCAGAGGAGGATTTAGACTATATTCGTAGGAGAGCAGTAGAGAATAAGGAGGAATATGTTTCCAGCTACAATCAGCTTCACACTGTTCACTTCGACGGCGTGAGCGACCTGGCAAGGGACAGGGGTAATACGAAAATCATGACTGGGAAAGGGGTTAAAATACCTCTGGTTAACAGCGGAGAGCGCGGGGAGTTGAAGAAGGAGGTTTGGGAGATTTACCGCGACATAATGAGAGGTAAGGAAATGTTCATAGGCTTATACTGCTTCGGCCCTAAAGGCTCTCCGTTCACGCTCTACGGTGTTCAAGTAACGGACTCCGCCTACGTGGTTCACAGCGAGAACATTCTCTACAGGGTTTGCTACGATGAGTTCACGCGTAGTGACAGAATCGAGTACATGAGGTTTCTGCATAGTTCAGGGGAAAGGGATGAGAATGGCTGGAGCAAGAATGTATCGAAGAGAAGGATCTACATCGACCCCGAGGAAATGATAACCTATAGCGTCAACACTCAATACGCTGGGAACACCGTGGGGTTGAAAAAACTATCGCTCAGGCTCTGCGTTTACAAAGGATTCAGGGAGGGGTGGCTCTGCGAGCACATGTTCATAGTAGGTATGAAGGGTAGTGGGGACAGGGTTGCATACTTCACAGGAGCCTTCCCAGCGGGATGCGGTAAAACCTCAACAGCGCTCATCGCTGACCTCGTAGTAGGCGATGACCTAGCTATTATTAGAAATGTTGACGGAGTGGCGAGAGCCGTAAACCCCGAGGTGGGAATGTTCGGGATAATCGACGGCGTCAACCCTGTTGATGACGCGGAGATTTACAAGGTACTGACCTCCAGGACCAGCGAGGTAGTATTCGCGAACGTGCTGTACACTGAGGACGGGGATGTATGGTGGAATGGGAAGGAGGGCGCTCCAGAGCCAGGGATTAACTATGCTGGCAAGTGGTGGCCGGGCAAGAGGGATGAGAACGGAAACCCCATCCCGCCCTCCCACCCCAACGCGAGGTTTACTACAAGCATATTCTATCTCGGCAAGGTTGATCCTAGGATCAACGATCCAATGGGCGTCCCAGTCTCTGGCATGATCTTTGGCGGGAGGGACTCTGACACGTGGGTGCCTGTTGAGGAAGCATTCGACTGGTTCCATGGAATAGTCACAAAGGGGGCATCGTTAGAGTCGGAAAGGACCACCGCGGTTCTTGGTCAGGCAGGAGTGAGGGAGTTCAACCCGTTCGCAATCCTGGACTTCCTATCAATCTCCCCTGGCGCTTTCATAGACCTCCACTTCCGGTTTGCGAGAGAGCTTTCACCGTCTCCAAAAGTTTACGGGGTCAACTACTTCCTGAGAGGAGAGGATGGCAGGTTCCTGACGGAGAAGGTTGATAAAAGGGTTTGGCTACGGTGGATGGAGAAGAGGGTTCACGGCGAGCTTGATGCTGTGGAAACGCCGACCGGCTACATACCGATATACAGTGATCTCGTTGACTTGTTCAACAAGGAGCTGGGCAAGGAGTTTCCTGAGAGTCTCTACGAGAAGCTGTTCACGGTCAGGGTGAAGCAACACTTGGATAAGATTGAGAGGATATGGAGGATTTACGCTGAAATACCGGATACTCCCGCACTATTCTTCAGTATTCTCAAGGAGGAGAAGCAACGGCTTGTCAACGCAAGAAACAGGTTTGGAGACTTCATAAGCCCGTTCAGGCTTGACCGTGCGTGACTTTGAAGATAAGGGTATGCGGGCCCGCCGGGATTTGAACCCGGGACCTACGGGTTAAAAGCCCGCCGCTCTACCATGCTGAGCTACGGGCCCCCAGGCTATTATTGATTAATCCGAATAGGCTTTTAAAACATACCGTCCCCCCAGGGTTTTTCGCGTTGGCCAGGACTTAAAGATTAAAAAGCTTTACAAGATTATTTCATATTGACAGCCGGGTCGTCTAGCGGCCAAGGATGCGGGGCTCTGGTCCCTTGGGCCGAGGGGGAGTGCCCCCGTGACCGGGGTTCGAATCCCCGCCCGGCTACTATTTGAAAAACTTTCACTTCCAAGCGCTCATGTAGTTTACAACGGTGTCCGGCACCCTGCCTTCCACAGCGTCTTTTATAGATTCATCTATTATCTCAACCGCGCGGTCCATGTCCTCGTAAGGTATTGTCAACGGTGGTGCAATCCTCAGCACGTTGCCGTATTTACCATAGGTCATCATTATCAACCCCTTCTCCCAAGCTCTCCAGATTATTTTCAACGCCAACGTCCTATCCGGTTGCTTCGACTTCTTATCCCTCACTACATCAACCCCGAGCATTAGGCCGAGACCTCTTACATCGCCGACTACTTCATACTTCTCCTTTAGCTCTCCGAGCCTTCTCGCAAGATACCTCCCCTTCTCCGCCGCTACTTCGTGAAGCTTATTCTCCAACACGTATTTCACAGCCGCTATTGCGCCAGCTACTGATGAAGCGTGCGCTGCTGACGTTGCGAAGAAGGATTGAGGAGGCGTTGACTCCACAATCTCCCTCCTACCCACTACCGCAGAGACGGGCATCCCGCCGCCCAGCGCCTTGCCCAGTACTATTACATCGGGGGTTATGTTGAAGTGTTCTATTGCGAAGAGTTTGCCGGTTCTTCCCATCCCGGTTTGGACTTCATCATCTATTAGAACCATCCCATACTCCTGGGTTATCCTCCTGACTCCTCTCATAAAGTTCTCAGGGGGGACTAGGACGCCGCCATCGCCCTGAACAGGCTCTATTATCATTGCTGCAAAGGATTCCCCGGCATACTTCTTCTTGAAGAAGGTGTCTATCATGCTTAAATACTCCTCACCGCACTGAACCGGGTCATCTATATTGTTAACACACCTGTAGGTGTCCGGGAACTCGAGGAAGTAGACGTCGTGGAAGGGTATGGTGCTCCTCAGGTCGGGGTCGAAGGAGCCCCCGACCGCAATGTCTAGCGCAGTCGTACCGTGGTAGGAGTATGTGAATGAAGCTATCCTCGGTCTCCTAGTATATGCGAGAGCGGCCTTCAAAGCCGTATCGTTGGCATCGCTTCCGCTCAATCCTATTATAACTTTCTTCTCGTAATCCCCCGGCGTGATTTTGACTAGGAGCTCTGAGAGCTCTGCCACGGGCTCGTGGTAAAGATACAGGCAGTAATGGATGAATTCGTCTAAATGTTCCTTAACGGCTTTCACAACGGCATCGTTAGAGTGCCCGATGTTGTAGGAGGCCGCGCTCGCTAGGAAATCTATGTACTCGTTTCCATCGAGATCCCATACCCTAGAATTCTTGGCTTTAGCGATCACAATTGGGAAGTATTTAAATGCTTGGCTCTGCGACACATACCTCTTATACTTCTCCACGATAGGAAGGCTTTTATCTATTTTCTTACTGGTAGGAATCGAGGGGCCTGTACTCATAAGATCACGAATAAACTATTATACTCATGATGGTTAATATTATTTGTGATCGAGACTGATGCCGAAATCTTAAGGAGACGTGGAAAAAGGAATCTCACGCTAGGAGATGGGTTATTCAAACTTGAAAATCCCGGTTTTCTCAAGAGTTCCTCTACCGGATAACCAGCCTAGAATACCGATTGTTAATACCACTGCAACCACGATCAGGTGGGCAATATACCTGTAGCCGAGGTACGGATCTCCCCCTACGACGTCCTCGATGTTTGTTGAAAAGCCCAGCGCCAGCATTAGTCCACCTAGGATTATTAGAGACAGTACCCACACAATTATTGACATATCCTTCTCCTTAGGAGCTACTTCAAACTCGACCATTAGACCACCACGATATTAAGTTTATCTCCAGTAATATTTAAACCTTAACAGAACCCCTATCGTGGGAAACGAGCTTGTAGTACAGTAAAAGTATTTATACTATGTGTGATAAAATACTAGTATTTGTGGGTGAGGGACTTGGATATCGCATCATTAATAGATTATATTGGTGGCCTCGTATGGGGTCTACCCGCTATAATAATCCTGGCTGGAACAGGGCTGGCTGTCGGAATACTAGGGGGATTCTACCAGATATGGAAGTTTGGCACGGCAGTTAAAACGATGCTGTATAAGGGTACAGGGGGCAGAGGCGAGGTCAAGCCCTTCGCTGTCTGGGCTACTGTGATGGGCGCTACCGTCGGAGTTGGCAATATCGCAGGCGTGTCAACTGCCCTGAATTTAGGAGGAGCAGGGGCCCTGTTCTGGATGTGGGTGTGTGCAATACTTGGGATGGGTTTGAAGGGTGTTGAGGCAACCCTGGGCGTGTGGTCTAGAAGAGTCACCCCGGATGGGAGAATCGAGGGTGGCACACCATACTATATCAGGCTGGTACCGGTGATAGGCCCAGCTCTCGCAGTATTGTTCTCAATACTCACCTTCATAGCGGCGTTCGGCATCGGCAACATGGTTCAGGCTAACAACGTGGCATTAGGGGCCGAGTATGTTGGAAAATTATTTGGCGTTGAAACCGAGGAGCAAATCTTCCAGCTGAGGCTGATAGTCGGCATACTGATAATGATATTCACAGCTCTCGTCGTCATAGGCGGGTTGAGGAGGATTGCCGAGGTAGCCAATTACGTGATCCCGTTCATGGCCGCATGGTACATAATATTTGGAATTGGCATCTGGATAAGGTTCGGTGGCAACTTCCTCACAGGTATTTCAGAGATCTTCAAATACGCTTTCACACCGCAGGCGGCTGCTGGCGGCTTGTCTGGATGGGTTGTCTACAGCGCTATCAGGTACGGCTTTGCAAGAGGGTTATTCTCCAACGAGGCAGGTCTCGGAAGCGCCCCCAACGCGTACGCCTTTATGACAATAGACCATCCTGGAAGAGTCGCCTTCTACGGTGTTTTCGAAGTATTCATGGACACGATTGTAATCTGCTCGATCACGGGTATCGCTAACATTGTTGCGAGATCGTATATCGAGAGGCCGGACTTAAGAGGTGCAGCCCTCGCCATGGAGACCTTCTATAGGGCTTACGGTACTTATGCCCCCGTCATTCTCGGAGTCGCCTTAGCACTGTTCGCCTATACCACACTGCTGACGTGGGAGTGGTATGGAGAGATTAACTGGACCTACTTCTGGGTTAGGACATTGAGGCTTCCTGAGAAACCAATGAGATTCATCTGGAGAATTCTCTGGATTATACCTATAATTCCTGCCGCAGTATACGGGGATTACTTTGAAACCTTCTGGAACTTCTCCGACGCGGCTAACGGCTTGATGGCTATTCCCAACCTAATAGCTGTCGCATACTTCACGCCCCTGGCGTTAAAACTGATCAAGGACTTCTACTCTAGACAGTTATTCGAGACCGGGGAGGCTAAAAAGTAGTTTTTTAACTTCTAAGACCTTTCACTATTTTTTCTCCAGCAATCCCTCATAAGTAATCTTGTAGAGCTCCGTTGACTCAAGCCTTCTCCTATCCCTTACATACTTCTTTGTGAAATACCCCTTGGGCAGATTGTATTTGATCGAGTACTCCTCTGCCGGTACGCTGTACTCTCTCTGGATCTTGTCTCTGTATATGTCGTCGAAGATGTTGAACGCGCAGAAAGGTATTAGTCTTCCATCGGGGACTGAATAGTGTATGTTACATCTCTGAACTCTCTGAATATCGTAATTGTAGAGGTCCATGAAGTGCATCTGCCCTATGAATAGTAGTTTGTAGTGGAGTTCTCCGAGAGCTTCATAGC
>Ga0209740_1000011_pt1 | contig 48560 bp, 49 predicted proteins | sample ConCONMetagenome_FD_184733 | JGI IMG/M metagenome (GOLD analysis project Ga0209740, IMG submission 184733) | Hot spring microbial streamer communities from Conch Spring, Yellowstone National Park, USA - CON_C (SPAdes) (version 3) | ecosystem: Environmental > Aquatic > Thermal springs > Hot...
AGATAAAGAAGTTGAAGGGTATTCACCAGTATTTAGGGTTCGGCGTCGATCTTACAGGAAAGATCAAAGGGCAAAGGAGCCCAGTTCCCTTGGGTTTGAGGCTTGAGATAGGCGGATCTTACTTTTACGGACCGGATGGAAAGTATTACCCATTCATAAACCTCGGCGTGGGTTTGACGGGGGGTTTGGCGGCCGGACTTATAGGATATACAGCCCAAAATCCTCAATGTTGTTATATAGGGGCTTTGGCATATGCATGGATGCTTGGAGCGTACTCCACGCCAACGGAGGATCCTAAGAAAAAGCCGAAGAAAGAAACGGGTAAAGAGGAGAAGAAGGGGGAAAGCCCAGGGGATTCCAAATCCAAGTGAAGGTACTTGTAATAGAGGATTCTCCTTTTGTTAGGGGGGTTATAAGGAACGTTTTAGGTAAACTTGGAATTGAGATATTAAGCGCGGGGAGCCTTAAAGAGGGGATGGAGGGGATAAGGGAAAACCCGGATTTTGTTATACTTGATATAAACTTGCCGGATGGGAGTGGTTTTGAAATTTTAAGGATTTACCCACCCGAAAGGGTTATAGTATTTTCATCGGATAGATCCGCGGTTTTGAGGGCGCTTGAGATGGGGGTTTTAGATTCTATACCCAAACCCTCTTCTCCCGAAGACCTTAGGAAGGTTGTCGAAATTTTCAGGGGGATATTAAAGGGTAAGGAGAGGGTTGAAGAGGTTTTTCTGCCAGAAATTGTTTTGGTTGGGGCTTCAAGCGGTTCTCCAAAGTCAATAATAGAGATCTTTGCGGATAGGAAACCCAAAGTCCCCATAATCATTTGCCTGCACATACACGAGCAATTCGCGGAATCTTTCGCCCAAAGGATCTTCGCGGAGGTAGTATACCCGGGTGGGAAAGTTATATCGGTGGGAAAGTACCTACTTTACCCCTCAAAGAATTTTATTTTTGCATCCAAAAACCTTATTAAAGATACCGAAATCAAGAGCACATTCTACCCTTCCGTTGACCTTCTATTTTTTTCCGCCGCAAAGTTTTATGGTAATAGAACCCTTGGGATAATTTTGAGCGGTATGGGTAAGGATGGGATGGAGGGAAGCAAAGAAATAAAGAGGATGGGGGGAAAGGTTTTAGCGCAGGATAAGAAGGATGCGGTGGTTTGGGGAATGCCAGCGGCCGTAAAGGGGATAGCAGACGCTTATCTAAGTAATGCCGAGATTATATTGAAGTTGAAGGAGTGGGGGGTGTTTGAATGAACCTGAGACTCTTGGGAATTTCCGTTCTCGGAGTATTCTTAATATTAGGCATGTTCTTGTCCCTGTGGTCGGTATCAAAGCTTGAGAGAAAATCAAAGGAAACCTCAAGATCCTTATCCGCCCTGATCTCCGCCCTGATAGTTTCCTCCCTAACCTACGAGGAAGTTTATTTAAAACTTGGAAAGGTAATCGAGGATATAGATTTTCCAGTTGCGGTAATTGACAAAAATGAGAACCTCATTGCGTACAAGAACGTCTCACCGGAGGATGTTGGAAACTTAAGATTCTCGGAAGATATAACATATTACAACGAAAGGGTCGGGGTCCTGAAATACGATTATCCTGGTTACGTTAAACTGTTAAGGGTAATTACTTTTTTACTTTATGGGGGTATGGTTGTGCTAAGTGCCCTGATATTTTACTCCCTTTACTTTTCCATAAAATACGAGAGGGCGGAGTTCTGGATGGGGTTCGCTAAGGGTTTGGCGCATCAACTTGCAACGCCCGTATCCTCCCTTTACGGCTGGTACGAGGTGGTGAAGGAAAGCTTACCCGAGGATGCAAGGGAAGGCATAAAGAGGGATTTAGACAGACTATCCTCCGTTTTGAGGAGGTTTTCAAAGCTGGGGGGGAACATATCCCTTGAAAAGGTGGATCTGTTTGAGGTTGTGGAAAGGGTTTTGAGATATATGTCTGAAAAGTACAAAAGCTCCACAAATATAACGCTTGAGGGGGAAAGATTTTATATAATGGGGGATGCGGAACTTCTTGAGTGGGCGATTGAAAATTTAATAAAGAACTCGGTTGAAGCGGGCGCGGACAAGATAAAAGTTAGGCTCCACTCGAAAGGGAACAGAACCTGTTTATCCATTATAGACAACGGAAAGGGGTTTACCAAAAAAGAAATCGGGATGGCATTTAAAACTTCATTTTCCACCAAGCAGAAAGGGTGGGGTGTGGGACTCCTTCTCGTAAAGAGGATAGCGGATCTACATAAGGGAAGCGCTTTTATAGAAAAGAGCGACCCCTTCTTTGAAACCATCATAACCTTATGTTTTCCAACCTTATAATATTCGGATAATCAAATCGTGTTATAAGGTTTAGTGTATGAAACTTATAAATTTGATTTATCTTGAGTTTCCCCTTTATAATTTTCCCTTATGAGGATCACGAAACAGAGGGAAGTAATTTTAAAAATTTTGGCGGAGAGGAGGGATCATCCCACCGCTTTTGAGATTTACGAGCACGCCAAGAACCTTTTTCCGGAAATAAGTCTATCAACCGTATATCGCACCCTCAAGGAGATGGTAGAAAGGGGCGAGGTAATTGAGATCCGTATGGATGGGGAGACAAAGGCGAGGTACGATATAAACACGGGAAACCACGCTCACTTTAGGTGTAGAAATTGCGGAAGGATCTTCGACATAGAGATCCTTTTCCCCCTTAAACTTATCGGTTTCAAGGTGGAAAAAGTTGAAATTTATATATACGGCTTATGTGATGAATGCGCAAAAAAGGAGGTTATGGCATGAAGAAGGGGATACATCCTGAGTATTATACGGATGCGGTTATAAAGTGCGCTTGTGGGAATGTGGTGATTACGGGTTCCACAAAAAAGGAGATCCATGTTGAAATTTGCAGTGCCTGCCATCCCTTTTATACCGGGCAGTTGAGGCAGGTTGTGGATACGGGGGGTAGGGTGAGGAGGTTTAAGGAAAGGTATGGTTCTAAGTAGCATTTTGTTTGCGCAGATTTCGGGTTGGGTTTTCGTGGATCCCGATAAGCCTTCGGGAAACGCTAAGGGTTGGAGGATACAGGTAGGTGCCTTTATATACAAGCAGAACGCGGAGAAAACCGCCTCAATCCTCGATAAAAAGATAGACCTACCCGTATATATAGTGGTTGAGAATCCCTGGTATAAGGTTTTGGTTGGGGACTTTAGGACAAAGGAGGAAGCGGAAAAATATCTGGAAATTATACATAAGATAGGTTTTGAAGATGCTTTTATCAGGGAAAGCCCTATAAACTTGCAAAATGACGATAGGGTTTATCCAAAATCGGGACCATGATAAGGGTGGGGGTTTTCTGCGACGTTGAAAATGTCGTATCAACTTTTGCTTTGATAAAACAGAAAGTTAGATTTGAGAGGCTTTTAAACTTCGTCAAGGAAGAAAGCGAAAGGGAAGGGAAGATCCTTTGGAAGGCGGTGGCATTCGTTCCAAAAAAGGAGAGCCACGAAAACCTAATAAACGCCTTATCCTTTCAGGGTTGGAGGGTTATAACAAAACCCGTTAGAACCCTACCCGATGGTTCCATTAAGGCAAATATGGACCTTGATATGGCGATAGAGATCTTACAAACATCTCCGTATCTTGAAGAAATTGTCCTTATAACGGGGGATGGGGACTTTGTTCCAATAATAGATCTCTTAAGCAAGATGGGGAAGAGGGTTTGGGTGATAGGTACGAGGAAGGGATCCGTGGCGATAGACCTAATAAGGGTTTCGGATAGGTACATAAACATAACGGATATACCGGAGGATTATAAGGTTCTGGAATTTTACGATGAATTTAAACATCAAGGTCCCTGAAGAAAGGATAGCGAAGTTCCCACGGGAAAAGGGTAAATCCCTATTGATGGTGGTAAGGAGGGAACCTTTGAAGATAGAGCACAGGATATTTTACGAAATAGTGGATATTTTAACACCAGATTACCTCTTGGTTTTAAACAACTCAAAGGTCATAAAGGCGAAAATAAAGCTAAAAAAACCTTCCGAAAAATTGGCGGATTTTTTATTCGTTTCTTTGGATGGAAACCTTGTGAAGGGTTTGATGAAGGGTAAGGTGAGGGAGGGGTGGATCTTGGAAAGTAAAAAGGGTAGGAAATTTGAGGTTTTGGGTAGGGATGATAAGGGTTATGTAGTTTTGAGAAGTGAAGAAAATATATTTTCCGTTTTGGAGGATGAGGGGGAGATACCACTTCCACCCTACATAAAAAGGGAGAGCCTTCCCGAAGACGAGAGATATTATCAAACCGTATATGCCCAAAGACCCGGATCCATAGCCGCACCTACCGCAGGCTTACACTTCACGGAAGAGATATTAAAAACCCTAAACGAAAAGGGTATTAAGACTGTCTTTATTACTCTTCACGTCGGACCCGGAACTTTCAAACCCGTGGAGGATCCTGAGAAACATAAAATGGAGGAGGAATATTACGAGATACCGGAGCAAACCCTTGAAGAGATATTAAAACATAAAGGAAAAGGGGGTAAGATCCTTGCGGTAGGAACCACGAGCATAAGGACACTTGAGAGTTGGGCGAGGACGGGGAAAAGCGTAGGTTATACCGACCTTTTCATAAAACCCCCCTTTGAGTTTAAAATGGTTGATGCCCTTTTAACGAACTTTCATCTACCCGATGGAACCCCCATACTCCTCGTAGCAGCATTTATGGGTTGGGATAAGGTGAAAATCACATATGAGGAGGCCCTTAAAAGGGATTATATGTTCTTTTCTTATGGGGATGCAATGTTGATATTATGATTACCCTCCTTTTGTCCATATTATTCTTTTCGTGCTCAAGGGGAAATAGGGAGGAGGTTTTTATTGTGATAAAAAGGGGACAGAGATTAAGCTCTATTCTTGAGGAGATGAGAGAAAAGGGGGTTATCAGGTACCCTACTTTGCTCAAAGCCCTTATGAAGATCTCGGGGGTGGAAAGATCCATAAAACCGGGTAAGTACAGGTTCTTTAAGGGGCAGGGGGAAATAGGGGTACTCCTGAGCTTGAGGGAGGGACCACAGGTTTCTTACTTTCGCCTAACCATAAAGGAGGGGGAAAACCTTAGGGATATAGCCAAGAAACTTGAGGATGTTTCTTTGGATCCATCGAGGTTTTTATCCCTTTCCAAGGATAGCAACTTTATATCAAAGTTGTCGGAAATGGGATTTGATTTTTTAAGGGGTAAAAGGTCCCTTGAAGGGTTTTTGTATCCTGAGACCTACTTTTTGGATTATGGAATAACGGAAGAGGAAGTATTTATTGAACCCCTGAAAAAGTTTAAAAAAGTTTGGGATTCCTTGAAAGTTGAGGAAAACGCTAAAAATGTTGGTTTAAACCCTTACGAGGTTCTGATTTTAGCCTCAATAGTTGAAAAGGAAGCGGTGGTTGAGGAGGAAAAACCCCTGATAGCCTCCGTATTCCTAAACAGGTTGAAAAAGGGTATGAATTTGGCCGCGGATCCCACCGTAAAGTACATCCTTGAAAATCCCCCAAAGATCCTATCCTACAGGGAAATAAAGGTTGATAACCCGTATAACACGTATAGGTATCCTGGGCTTCCACCCACCCCCATCTGCTCGCCCACCGCATCCTCAATATACGCGGTTCTAAACCCGGCGAAAACGGATTACCTGTTCTTCTCCTCAAAGGATGGTAGGTATCATTATTTTAGTAGGAGCTATTCCGAACACCTTAGAAATGTCAAAAAAATGAAATTAAGGTAATCTTAAAAGCTCAATTAGGGCCCTTGCCGCTTCCTTCCCTTTGTTTCCCAACTTCCCACCAGACCTATGCAATGCCTGCTCAAGGTTTTCCACCGTAAGTATGGCGTGTGTTATCGGTATAACTTTTTCCATAGAGAAAGCCGCGAGGCTGGATATCACGGCGCTTGAAAGAAATTTCCAATGTTCCGTCTCCCCCTTAATTATACAACCTATGGCGACAAAACCCTTATACGTACCTTGCGAGTAAAGCTTCGATATAAGGTATGGTATCTCAAATGTGCCGGGTACCCAGAATACCCTATATTCCAACCCCTCCTTTTCCAGCTCCCCAACGCATCCCTCTACCAGCCTCGCGGTTATAAGTTCGTTAAACTTTGATGCTACTACCCCTATCAACTATTTATTCTCTTTCGGGTAGGAGTATGTAAACCTCAACCCTCCTGTCTTTTGCAAGTCCCTTACCCGTAGGCTCAAAAATCGTGTAGTTCTCCATGATGAACCTGTCTTCAGAAAGGTCAAACTGCCTCATCAGGTACTCCTTAACCGCCGCCGCCCTCTTCCTGGAAAGGAGCTCGTTGTAGAACGCACCACCCCTCCTGTCCGCATGGCCCCTTATTACAACCTTGGCGTAAGGCTCTTCCACCAGCATCTGTCCTACCTTATCAAGGTCCCTTTGATATTGTGACTTTATGATAGTTTTGTCCGTATCAAAGTAAACCGTTGCGACAAGCTGAGGTTTCCTTGAAAGTTTCTTCTTAAGCTTAACCTTCACAACCGCGTCAGTTTGTAGGGCGACTCCTACGTCAACGGGTTGATAACCTTCATCCGACTTTGATATGCTTAGGAGGTAGTTGGACCTTGGGAGGGAATCGTCCCTGTAGGTTCCCGCCTGGTCGGTTTTCGCCTCCTTGCTTATTTTACCCACAATTTTTATATCCGCCCCGCTTATGGGCTTACCCGTAAGGGAATCAACGACTATAACGAGTAGGGTTGCAGCTCCAACTTCCCCTTGGGGAACCAAGATACCCATACCGGGACCACCGATCCCACCTCCAGGGAAGGGCTGATATATCCTCTCAGCTATCCTTGCGGGGGATACGTGCATCCCTACAAACAGCTCCCAGTTCCACTCCCACTTCTTGGGATCTTTGGGAGTAAGGTAGTACCTGTTGGTATAATAGTTCCAAGTTAGGTTGGTTCCCGCGGAAAGGGCAAGTCCCCCATTGAAGAATTTATACCTCGCCATAGGTGTGACGAAAACGAAATCGGGATTGAAGGATATCGGACCGTAATATTTGATCTCAAAGCCGGCATCAAGGTCGTAATAAGCTGTGAACAATCCAAAGCCCAAGAAAAGCGGGGTGCTCGTTAAACCAAAACTCCTACTATCGACGTTGTATCCGAATCCAAGGGCACCGTTAAGTAATATCCTCAGCGACCAAAGCTCCCTTACAAAATCGTATCCGCCCGCCAAACCTATACGCGCCCCATGCAAACCCTCGCGAACCTTTATTGAATCTTGGTACATGCTACAATCGGGGGGTACGCATAGGTTCGTAGACTGCCTCTCACCCGTTGCTATCGTCCCATTCAAAAGGAAAGATATGCCCCAACTCCTCCTTTCAACGAACTGATACTTAAGGCCGAAATCAAAGTCCCTTACTCCTCCGAACCACCTTCTCTGTGGGGATATCGCGGTATCGGGAAGCCAGTTCATACCCTTTATCGTCGTGAAGAGCTCCAGCCTTCTTATGGGAACCACATTTATTGAACCCCAACCGAAGAGGAACTCCTGTATACCGTAAGGGCTACTCCATATCTGGCCCGCGTATATCGTGGTTTGAAGGTAGTTTAGGTATCCCCCGGAGACGAGCTTCTCGGTGGAGGCCCTCCAGTCAAATATGTCAAAGTATCCCCCTGCGCCCGTGTTTGATAGGTATGATATTACCGCTATCATAAGTGCCCCGCGAGGGATTTGAACCCCCGACCCACGGATTAAGAATCCGCTGCTCTACCGGGCTGAGCTAGCGGGGCAATCGAGGTAGGGTATTATAAGGGTGTTTGATCACTTTTTGGATACCTTTTTTAAAAACGCGAACAGTTCAGCTATGTCCTTTGGGATTGGGGCAATAAACTCCATCTCCTTTCCCGTTCTGGGATGTATAAACTTGAGCTTCCATGCGTGTAGGGCTTGCCTGTTCATAATCCTTAGTACATCCTCAACTGGAGCCTTTTTCCCCTTCAAAACCTCCTTTATCTTCCCCATATCCCTCCCCGAATATACGGGATCCCCAATTATGGGATAACCCAAATATTCCATATGCACCCTTATCTGGTGTGTCCTACCGGTCTTTAAGCTAACCTTTAACAGTGTAGCAAAATCAAAAACGACCAAAGGCTCATAATCCGTTATGGCAGGCTTTGAGTTTATTACGGTTACTGCCATCCTTTCCCTATGGATTGGATGCCTACCTATGGGGGCGGTTATCGTTCCGCCTTTTTCGAGGTTTCCCCAAACAACCGCAAGGTATATCCTCTTGGCAACCTTAAGGGCCATTTGCCTCGCAAGTTCCCTAACCGCCTTTTCGCTCTTTCCTATAACCATAACGCCGGAGGTGTCCTTATCCAACCTATGAACGATCCCGGGCCTTTTCCTTTCAGCCCCAGGTGCGTTTAAGAGTTTATGATATAGGGCGTTTACTATTGTCCCCGTGAAATGCCCCTTTGCAGGATGAACCACCTCCCCCGCCGGTTTATTTATCACTATAACATCTTCATCCTCGTATATTATGCTCACATCCCTCTCTTCTGGAATTATGATGTCGGGCTTCTCCTCAACCTCAAACTCCGCAATTATTACATCCCCCGCCTTCACCCTATAACTCGGTCTAACCTTCCTACCATTTACCAAAACCTTACCTTCCTCTATTATTTCCCTGATTTTTGTCCTCGAAAGCCCGCACCCGCTTATAAAGAGGTACTGGTCAATCCTTATGTTCTGGCTCTTAGGATTTACTATTCTCTGGAAAGTCTTCTTTATCATCTTTAATTATTTTATCAAGCTCTTCACCGCTTATCGTCTCCCTCTCCAGCAAAACCTGGGCAAGCCTGTGTAGTTTTTCTATGTTTTCTTTTAGGATCTCCTCCGCCCTCCTTTCCGCCCACTCAACTATCCTCTTTATCTCTTCGTCTATGATCCTTAAGGTTTCTTCGGATATCGGGGTTTTAAGTCCCAAATCCCTGCCGAGAAAAACTTCCCTCTGCGTCTTTCCAAATGTTGTCGGTCCAAGCCTTTCCGACATCCCCCACTCCGTCACCATTTTCCTCGCTATTTCGGTCACCCTTTCCAGGTCGTTGGCTGCCCCAGTTGATAGGTTTCCAAATACAAGCTTCTCCGCAACCCTTCCCCCCATAAGCACCGTGATCATATCCTCAAGGTATTCCTTCGTCATAAGCCTTTTATCTTCTTCGGGGATCGCGACCGTAACCCCCAGCGCCATACCCCTGGGTATTACGGATACCTTATGGACGGGATCCGCGTTGGGCAAAAGCTTTGAGAGTATTGCATGCCCTGCCTCGTGATACGCAACCCTTCTCTTCTCCTCAGGGCTTAAAGCCCCCTCCCTTGCGATCCCTATCATCACTTTATCCACAGCTTCCTCAAGATCTTCCTGCTCAACGAATTTCTTGTTTTTCCTTGCCGCCAAAAGCGCCGCCTCGTTTATGACGTTTGCCAAATCCGCACCCGAAAATCCCGGCGTAATTTTCGCTATCTTCTTAAGATCAACATTTTCTGCAAGTTTAACCTTCCTCGCGTGAACCTTTAATATCTCATACCTACCTTCAACATCCGGCCTGTCTACCACCACTATCCTGTCAAACCTTCCGGGCCTTAAAAGGGCGGGATCCAAAATATCGGGTCTATTTGTAGCCGCCAAAACTATTATCCCCGTTCCGGGTTCAAAACCGTCCATCTCAACCAAAAGCTGGTTAAGGGTTTGCTCCCTCTCGTCATGCCCCCCACCTATCCCCGCCCCCCTCACCCTCCCCACCGCATCTATCTCATCAATGAACACTATAGCTGGGGCAAGTTTTTTAGCCTTTTCAAATAGATCCCTTACCCTTGCCGCCCCAACACCCACGAACATCTCAACGAATTCCGAGCCGGAGATAGAGATAAAAGGTACGCCCGCTTCCCCCGCTATAGCCCTGGCAAGGAGGGTCTTACCCGTTCCCGGAGGTCCAACAAGTAGAACACCCTTGGGTACCCTGGCCCCTATTGACGCGTACTTTTGCGGATTTTTTAAATAATCCACGATTTCCTTGAGTTCTTCCTTTGCCTCCTTGGCATCCGCAACATCATCAAAGGTTACCTTGGGTTTGTCCTCCGTGTATATCTTTGCCCTGCTTTTCCCAAAATCAAAAGCCCTATTTACGTTCCCATTTACCTGGCGAAACATCAGGAACCATAGGAAAACAAGGATTAATATCCATGGTAGGTAGCTTATTATTACATCCATCCATATTTGGCGTGGCTTAAATTTCACCACAACCCCACTTTCAACCAGATCCCTAAACAATCTCTCATCCTTGAAAGGCAAATATATTCGGAAGTTCTTAACTTGCCTATTTCCAATATTCACGGATTGCTTGAAAGTCCCCGTTGCCTCACCATCTGTAACCACCAAGCTATCCAAGTTCCCCATATTCGCTTGCTCAACGAAGGTGTTATAAGAAATTTCAGCAAATTGGACGCTTTGAATCGTAAGATATTGCAAAGCAAGGAAACCCAAAAGGAGTAATCCCCCCCATATCAACAAACTAACGATAAAAGAGTTGTTTCCCTTTTCCATACGATTTCTCTATTCTAAAGCGGATAAAAATTACCCATCAAAGTATTCCCTTATTTCTTCCAAAGGGATCATCATCGTTATAACCTTACCCTCAGGGTCATAATATGGGTTGTTGCACATAAAGAGTTCGGAAAGGAGAACTTCCTCATCTTTCAGTCTGCCTCCTGAAAGGAACCTTGCCAAGTTTCTTACTATTACTTCTTCATCTTCCAAGTTTTGGGAAAACTTGGCAAAATTTTCAAGGATTTCAATGGAAATGTTAACAGGAAGGTCTGGTACCGAAACGAGCCTTTCGCCGGAGAATCCAAATCCAAACTTTTGCAAAATTTCCCTCACCTTTTCGGGAAATTTTATCTCTAAGGGGATAGATAAGTTCCTCGTGGAGAACCTTCCCCCCATAAGTTTATCGAATATCACCCTAAAGGCCGCCCTACGGACATCAACTATAATCACCGAATCACCCATGACCTTTATCGCGTAATTTTCAAGGAGATTCACCCTCTCGGGGGATCTAAATTGAGCCTTTACCCCCTCAAAGAATCCTTTCAAGAACTTAATCGCAATTTGAAAACCTTGTTCCCCCTTAAAAACCGCCAAGAAATTCTTTCTCGGGGGGAACTTGAGTTTCTTTATTTCTTCCCCTATCCTAACAAACCGTATGTTCCCCCTCTCCGCATCCCTATGTGCAATATACACTTTCCCTATAATATTATCCACTTCTTCAAAATCCCAACCCTTCAAGTGCTTTCCCCACCTTTCTATCAAACTGCCCCTGAACTCCTCAACCTTTACCCCCCTCTTTATATAGAACTCTACCTCCTCCCAAAGTAGGGCATAGATCCTAAAGGAATATAAGTTCCCCGAATATCTTAAGATCAATATGTTTTCGTAATCTTCAAGCTTTTCGGGGATATCCCTATGGAACTTTCCGTCCTCAAACTCCACCTGAAGCAGACCCCTTTCGGGAAACAAGATCAACCTTTTGGGTCTCCACCTTAAGATCTCACCAAGCATCTATCTCCGTAAGTTTTATATCCTCATCCACCTCAACCAAGAAAAGCCTTGATGGGAGGTTTATCTCCCTTTCTGCCATAAAAGTTTCCGCAACTTTCACCATCCTCAAAATTTTCCTCTTATCAATCTTGTCAATCGGTGGAAAATTTTTATTCACGGTCTTAACCTCCAAAAACCACACCTCCCCTTCTTTTTCGGCTATTATATCAATTTCCCCAAAAACCTTTCTATAATTCCTCGCAAGGATCCTAAAACCCTTTTCCCTCAAAAATACCTCTACCCTATCCTCCGAACCTTTACCTTTTATTTTCCTCACGGAGGGTTTTGAGCTTCGCCTCCTTACCTATCTTCTCCCTAAGATAGTAAAGCTTCGCCCTCCTAACCTTTGCCCTGGAAACTATCTCTATTTTCTCAAGGTAGGGGGAGTGTATAGGAAAGATCCTTTCAACGGGAACCCCATAGCTAATTTTTCTCACTACTATCCTTTTACTTATACCCCTACCCTGCATAGCCAAAACCACGCCTTCAAAAACCTGCGTCCTGGATTTAACCTCCTTCGTCTTCTTTTTCGGATCTTCCTTCACCTCCAAGATTTTCCAATGAACTTTTACCGTATCACCAACCTTTATTTCCGGCAAATCCTTTCTAATTCCCTCCTCCTCAACCTTCCTTATAAGCTCTTCCATAGTGCGGGTATTATACGGGTGAGGGGTTTTCGACTTTAGAATATTCTCTTATGTTCTTCTTGTTTTCTTATATCTCCTTGAACAACGCAAGCCTTGAAGATCTTAGAAGGATATTCCCCCCGGATATTGCGGATAGCGTCTATAAATACAGGCAGTTAAGGGGGGAGTTTGAAAGTATATATGAACTTAGGAATGTTCCGGGGGTTACGGATGAAATTTTCGCAAAGGTGGTGGATTCTCTCGTCTTAAACTCCCCCGAGGAGATGGATACGGTGAATTTGGGGGGAAGGATATCGGATGTGATATCCAAGAGCGTTAGGGAGGAAAGTCCATCGGATCTAAGCAGGGGATATTGGATCTTCTTGGGTGGAAACCCCATAAATCCGAATAAAGCTAGCGTTTATGAACTTATGAACATATACGGGGTTTCCTTTAAGGATGCATTGGCGGTGATCAAGTGGAGGGAGATTACGAAAATAAACTCCTTGAGGGATTTAAGGTCCACCCCAGGTCTCTCCTATTTTGCCTATAGAAACCTCCGAAATTTTGTAACTTTTAGGGAAGAATTTAAACCTTTTAGGGGATTCGTATCATTTTATACCCTCATAAACAATTACCCTTATGACCCCTCTTCCTTCTTTGCTTCAGCCATAAACCAACTTTCCGATACTGGAATAAGTTCGAGGAACAGAAATTTGCTAAGGCAGGGGGGATGGTCGGATGAAAGCATAAATAAACTCATAGAAAGGCTAAGGCTTGAGTATAACGATCTGAAACTTGTACCAAGGCTCGGATATAGCGTCAGGGGGATCTTCAGGCTTTACGAAAGGTTTGATTTTGGGTTTTATAGGTGGGAGAAATATCAAATTTACAACAAGTTCTTTTTTGGGTATAATTCGCAAAACCTTAGGGTTTTGGTGGGAGATTACAGGTTTTCCTTTGGGAACGGGTTAATATTTGAATCTTCCGAAAACCTTGGGGATAGGGTTTACGAGAAGGTCATAGGTCTTATGCCCGATGTAATCTACGGGAATACTTTTAATCTTAGGGGGGTTGGAGTTTGGGGGAACTTTTTCAATTTCTCTCCATTCTTTATTTATTCAAGGAGTAAAAAGGATGGGTTGGTTGATACCGCGGGAAGACCCTTGTTTTACTATTCAAGCGAGTTTGTCCCAAGAATTTATTCAAAGGTGATAGGGGAAAGGATCTTGGGAGGTGGGTTCAACTATATAAATCCTCTTGGTTTTGGCTTTGGAGTAATGTACTTCCAGATAGAATATGACGAGCCTTTCAGCGGGGATTGGGGTAGCTTAACAATACCCTATTACTCCTACACCTTCAACAACGGCTGGCAATATGATCCATCATTTAAAATAGACACTTCAAGGAGGCAGAGGTATTTAGGTCTTACTTATATGGGGCTTTTGGGGGATCTTGAATTTAGAGGTGATATTGCGGGAAATTTTGAAAACTTTAAACCCTCTTATCTCTTTATAGCGAAATGGAGCAGGGGTAGTAAAACTGTGGATGTTGTTTACAGGAATTACTCCACCTCCTATTCAAATCCGTACGCGAGGCCCTTCAAAGAGGACAACAGATTTGAGAGGACGGATTTTAGGTACTCCTATAGGGTTCTGGATCCGTTGGCAACAAATTTAGCTGACCTTCCCTTACCCAAACCCGAGGAAGGGATATTTGTCCAAGTTAGGGATAGGCTTTTCCAGAACATAATACTCCCAAGGGTATATTTGGATTATTGGAGGGATAAAACCGATGGGCAAACAAACGTAAGGTTGCATGCGGAGATTGAATGGAGGGTACTTTGGTCCTTCAGGGTTAGATTATGGAGGAGGTATCTGGATAGGGTAGATATAAGGTACGGATCCCCTTATCTTTCAAGATCCACCGAAAGCGCTGTGAGGTTCTTCTTTATTACCGACGCATCCTCAATTGCGGGGATAGAAGCCAGGTATTCCGAGTTCAAAGCGGGCACCTTAAAACCCTCATCCGGGACCTTTTTGAGTACCTTTTACGAATTCCCATTTGCAAGCGGGACGAAAATAAATACGGGCTTGGCAACATGGACAAGCTCGGGACCTTCTTTATGGATCTTTGAGGATGATGGGATAGATTTCCTTTACAGCAGGGGTTCAAAGGTTTATTTGAGCGTATCAAAGGCTGTTTCCCAAAACCTCTATTTGAGGCTTAAATTGAGATACAAAAGGCAGATAAACGATGGTAACTCGTTAATTTCCGCGACTGGGGAACCCATCAATGCGGGTATTGGAAAATATGATTACTTTAACGCGAATTTTAGGCTTTATATTACTTTTTAGCGCATTCTCCTGCCCCAAAAACAGGGAAAAGGTATTATTAACGGAAATAGAGATAAACGGACTTGCAGATAGGATAAAGAAGATGCCAAACTTTGTAACTTCGGGAACTTACGAGATGAGGTTTTTTATAAACACAAAAAGCGGGAAATTCAAAATATACAAGGCTGGGGATAGTATCTTTGTGAGGTTGGACGATGGAGCAACTTTTCTAATTTCCCTTAGTATGTTCAAGCGAGGGAATTTTCAAGATCGGAGAATGCGCCTTGTCGGGGACACATTTGAAATATCGGGAAAGGATGGGCATTACCTGAAGGTTGTGGGAGATAGGATAGAGGAGTTTAGGGGGGAAGGGATAAGTGCCAAACTTTTAAACTACTCCATGGAACCCGTAAAATTTCCAAAGAAATGGATTATACGTTATATGGGGGCAAGCGTAATTTTGAATGTCGAGGAGATAGAAATCATATATTGAAGCCTTCCCACCTTAGAATACACTCTATGTTTTACGTTAGCGTTTATTTGAGGCTCCTTCCCGAGGATAGGGCGGATAGGCCACCAAGGTATCTTCTGAGGTTCAAAAACCTCGTTAGGGGATTTAAGGAATTCATAAAAGAAAAGGGGTTGGATGAAAGGGATTATGAGGGGGTTTTTTCGGATTTTGATAGGATAGAAGATTTTATATCCTATCCGAAGAGCCTTGAGGGGGGAAGGGGTATAGCGATATTCTCAAACGGAAAAGAAGGGATTTGGGAAGCTCACAAATTACCCTTCGTATATAGAGATGCCCTTGTCGTGGATACTGAGCCATACAAGAGGGAGATGTATGCCATAGAGACGGACTTCGGGAAAAACCTCATAGTTGATTTTGGCAAGAAACATTTGAACATTTTCTTGGTGGACACGAAGAATTTCGTAACAATTCAGGAAAAGGAAGATTTTACCCTTTGGTTGGAAAGGCCCTCAACATTTAGGTACGCTGTAGGAAATGTAGCGGCTTACAGGACCACGGGAGCAAAACACTTTGAGATGCTTAAGGCGGAAGAGGACAGTAGGCTCGCAAAATTCGTGGCAAACGAAATATTTGAGATTTACAAGAAGGAAAAGTTTGATAACCTGTTTCTATCTTCAACGGATGAAAAGCTTATCCCCTTGGTGCGCTCTTACCTTCACCCATACGTCGCTAGGACGTTCAAAGGTACCCTTGAAATACCCCATCCCACAAACAAAAATCAGGTTTTTGAGCTCCTTCTTGACAAAATAAGGGAAATAGACCTTGAGGAAGAGAATGAAATTGCAAATAGGTTTGAGGAAAGCCTCGCCTTGGAGATGGCGGTAAGGGGGTTGCAACCCACCATAAATATGGCCCTTTTGGGAAACGTGGAGATCCTTATAGTGGATCCGGACTATCACGAAGAAGGTTTTGTATGCCACCCTTCGGAGTTTTACGGGAGATTGGGAGATTGCCCTACACCCTCCGACAAAAAGGTTTTAACCCCCGACATAGTAAACAAGCTTATAGATCACGTTTTGAGTTTGAACGGTAGGGTGGAGGTGGCAAATACGGAGAGGCTAAGAAAGGCGATAGCGGGGTCCGTTGGGGCAATTCTTAGATGGAAAATTGAGGCTAAGGTTTAGTATAATTATTTTTCCCTTGATCGGATGCGCAAAAAAATTTCCTCCCCCCGGTAAAGGTGAGTTTGATCCACCAAGGATGGTAGTTTTCTCTCCTGGTTTTGGTGATACTTTAAAAGGGAGCTTTAGGTTAAGTCTTGAAGCTCAGGATAATTCTGGGGTTTATAAAGTTGAGATTTTTAGAGGGGGAAATTTGATGGGGGTGTACAATTTGAGGGGAAAGAGGGTGGTTTTGGATACTTTAATTAACCTGACAGAAGAGGGTGAGTTTTATCTACCCGATACTATTCAAATTAGGGTTTTTGATAGGTGGGATAACGAGAATTCTCTGAAAGTTGAGGTATTTACGAGGAGGAAACCGCCCAAAAAGGAGGGTAAGGATGATAAAGGGACTGGAAATGAGGGTGGGGAGGATAGTGGAGGCAAAACCCCACCCAAAAGCCCGTAAGCCAGCCTACGTTTTAAAGATAGACTTCGGCCCTTATGGGATAAAGACTTCCTCCGCACAAATTACCGACCTTTACAAAGTTGAGGATCTCATTGGAAGGCTGGTGATATGCGCCACCAACCTTGAACCCAAAAACATAGCGGGGGTAATATCCGAGGTTTTGGTTTTGGGAGTTCCGGATGAAGAAGGAAGGGTGGTTTTAATAGGTCCGGATAGGGATGTACCTCTAGGAGGGGAGGTTTTCTGATGTTAAAGAGGGCGTTATATCCCGGAACTTTTGACCCTTTCACGTTAGGGCACCTCGATATCGTTGAAAGGGCGGCAAAGATATTTGATGATGTGATAATAGCGGTTGCGAATCCGAGGCATAAGGAACCCCTTTTACCAATTGATGTGAGGAAAAATTTAATTATTGAAAGCGTAAGTTATCTAAAAAACGTAAGTGTAATGGAGTTTGAGGGGCTTTTGGTGGATTTTTTGAAGAAACTGGGAATAAAGACGGTTATAAGGGGTCTAAGGGCGGTATCGGATTACGATTACGAGCTTAAGATGGCTTGGATAAATAAGAAACTCTATGATGAGATGGAAACCATATTTTTGCTTTCTTCAGAGCAATTTGCCTACCTTTCATCCTCCTTCGTAAAGGAGATCTTTTCCCTAGGTGGGGATATAAGGCCCTTCGTTCCCAAGGCGGTGGCGGAATATCTGGAAAGCCTTAGGAAAGGTACTTTTTGATTAGGATGTTGGAAACCCTCTCCGCAAGCTGTGATATGTAAATATCCGCCAAAGTTTCCCTCTTTTCTTCTTCAAGGGACTTTATCTCCTCCCCGATTTTTGAAATTTCCCCCTCTGGGTCATAATCCTTAAGGTGTTCGTAAAGATGCTTGTGTGCGTCCTTTTTTACTATAACCTCCACCGCATCAAGGACCTGCCTGTGGGGAGTTCCCTCCCAAATGGGCAATATCATAGCCTCCCTAAGGAGCCTCTCAACCCCATATTCCCCAAGCACCCCCATTCCAGCATTCACCTCCATGGACCACTTTGAAGTTTGAACGGAGATTTCCGCGGTCCAGAATTTTGCAAGATGTGCCAAAAGCCTGAAGGCATGGTAAAAGTTTGAATACGGCGGTTTCTCCAAGAAGACCCCATTTAGCATTATCGCGCTCTCCCAAGCCAGGGCAAAAGCCTTCATTATGAGGGAGATCCTATCATAAAACTGCCTCTTCATTAAGGGATGTTCTAAAACTTTCCTTCCAAAGGCGAACCTTTCCTTTGCGAAAATGTAAGCTTCGTAAATTGCCCTCTGGGCCAAGGCTACGCTACCGAAAGAATAGTATATATCCCGTTGTTTTTATCGCCCAAAAGGTAAGCTTGGGAATTTTTGAGTTCAACCTCCCCCGTCGGTACCGATCTCGTCCCTATTTTATCCTTAATCCTTCTTATGAAATAGTTTAATTCCCCATTTTCCCTATATCTGGGAAGCAAGAAAAGGCCTAAGCTCCTAACCCCCTTCCCCTCACCCTTAAACCTCGCGACCACCAACGCAAGCTGCGCTTTATTCCCAAGGTCCGATCCTCCCTTCGCCTCCGTCATCCAAGTTGCCCCCTGCCAAACCTCCTCATCCCTCCTCAACATCCTCTTTAAATATTTTTCCCTTATCCCTTCGGGTGCGTACTTGTATATGGGTATAGCGGTGGAAAGGGAAACGGTATAAAGAAGGAAGTTATATAACCTATCTTGAAGAATTTGAGGAGATTTCCTGATTCTATTGGGTCTGCCACTACCCCAAGCTTGTACCCCCCGTAAAGCATATCCCAATACTCCCTCGGGTAAAGGATCTCGTCTATCCTTTTTCCGAATCTGTCAAACATTCTAAGATGTGGGGTTCCTAACCTGTCAATATTTTCGGAAATCTTCAAACCCTCCTCAAACCACCAATCCTCATAATCTTTAAGTTCCCCTTCCACATCAACCTTAAAGTGCTTTAAAAACTTTGAAGGTTTAGAAACAATATCCAACATCTCCATTTCCCAAGTCCTCCTTTATGTTTAATAGGGGTATGAAAACAAAACCCCTCTCACCCGTCATCCTCTCCACCCTACTTGGTATCCCGAACCTACCGTATATATGCCCGTACCCCACAACAACCACCACCTTATATTCTGGGTTTTCCTTTAAAAATTTTGATATGGAGAATGCCATACCCTCATCCCATGCGATCATAACCCTAAGCATCCTATCAAAGTCTTTATCCAAGCCCTTATGGTCCCCCAACGCCCTACGGAAATATTTTATGTATTCCTCATCCGGCTCCTGAAGATCCGGGGGCAAATATTGGGTTTTCCTCATCTGGGAATATGTCATATACCTCACCTTTTTCCTAAACTCCGTAGGGATGTTTATCGCGAGAAGCTTCAAACTCTTCTCCCTCGCGTACTTCCATATATCCCTGTAGAGGGAAATATCCATCCCCCAATTCTTGTGCCACTCGGTCAAGTAAAGCATTTCAACCTCCGAGAGCTTACCCGCGATGTATTCGTCAAGGAATTTTTGATAGTTTTGCTGGAACATCTCAAGGGCAACCGCAACCTTATACTCCCTACTAACAAGGGCATCTATTACTTTCATCTGGAGATCATGGGACGCTTTAAGGTCGTGGATCTCCCCCACGTATATTACCCTATGCTTTTCTACCCTTGAAAGTACGCTATCCCAATCCAATTTCCCGCCCGTAGAAAGGTCAAAGAAACATATGTTCATTTGCCCTTTAGGACGAACTTAACAGCCTCATCTATATCATCAAATGCCCTTAGGATCGCAATAAACCCCATTATCTTATAAACCCTCTTCACCTGCCCTTTAAGATTGTAAAGGGCTAAATTTCCGGACTTCTCTTTACATTTCTTTAGTGCGTAAGATAGAGCCCCCCAACCAGATGAACTAACAAAATTTACGTTGGATAGATCTATAACGAAACTCTTTACCCCCTGTTCCACCTTCTTGTTGAAGAAATCAACGAATTCCGGGGTGCTGTACGTATCAAGCTCCCCTTCAAGGTGGATGATGAGGGAATCCTCCCTTTCGTTGATCTTCTCCTCTTTAATTACTAGGGGCATATTTTTACCTTATGTTTTTTAAAGCCTCGTTTATATCCGGAAAAGTCTTGAAAACCTTGTCAAAGGACATAACCTGAAAGACCTTTGCTGGTTGTCCGTTGAGGCCCGTTATGTAAACATCCCCATTGTTTTCCCGAGCGTGCTTGAGGATGGTTATCAAGGCTCCCCAAACCGCGGAGGGTATGTAGGTGGCTTCGGAAAGGTCTATTATGAACTTCCGGATACCTTCCCTTAGCTTGTCATCAAAATATACTATCAGGGGCTCCCTATCTTCTATATCAAAGTCCCCCAATAGTCTGAAAAGCCCTATATCTCCCTCCTTCCTAAATTTCACCCTTTCGGTTATTTCTCTCATAAAGGGTATTATACGGTTGTATAATTTCCAGCTTATGGAACTTTCGGTAAAGGAGTATTTGGGGGCAAAATATATATCGGGACCCTTGATAATAGTTGAGAAGGCGAGGGAGCTTCCGTATGCGAGCTTGGTCGAGATAGAGCTTCCAGACGGTTCGAGGAGGGGCGGGCAGGTTTTGGAGGTTTCGGAGGATCTTGCGGTAATTCAGGTCCTTGAGGGTACGCTCGGGCTCGATAGGGCAAACATAAAGATCAGGTTGGTGGATAACGTGGTGAGGATAGGGGTATCCAGGGATATGGTGGGTAGGATATTTAACGGAAGGGGAGAACCCATAGACGGATTACCCCCCATAGTTCCCGAAAAGAGGCTTCCTATAGTGGGTTCCGCAATAAACCCCGTTGCGAGGAACAAACCCTCCGACTTCATACAAACGGGTATATCCTCCATAGATGGTTTCAACACCTTAGTTAGGGGGCAGAAGTTGCCCATATTCTCGGGTGCGGGGCTTCCCGCAAACGAAATCGCCGCTTTCATAATGAGAAACGCGCAGGTGAGGGGTGAGGGGGAGCAGTTCCTCGTGGTATTCGGAGCTATGGGTATAACGCAGAGGGAGTACGCATACTTCCAACAGCAGTTTGAGGAGATGGGGGCAAGCGGTAGGTTGATAGCCTTCATAAACTTGGCAAGCGACCCAACCATAGAAAGGATCTTAACACCCAGGTTCGCCTTAACCGTTGCGGAGTACTTCGCCTTTGAGCTTGATTATCACGTCCTCGTTATATTGACCGATATGACCAACTACGCGGAGGCTCTAAGGGAGATAGGGGCGGCGAGGGAGGAGGTGCCCGGAAGGAGGGGATATCCCGGCTATATGTACACAGACCTTGCCACTATATATGAAAGGGCGGGTAGGATAAAGGGCAGGAAGGGATCCGTAACCCAAATACCCATCCTAACTATGCCCGATGATGATATTACCCACCCCATACCCGACCTTACGGGTTATATAACGGAGGGACAGATAGTACTATCAAGGGAGTTGCATTCCGCGGGTATATTCCCCCCCATAGACCCCCTACCTAGCCTCTCAAGGTTGATGAACCTAGGTATAGGTCCGGGTAAGACAAGGGAGGATCATAGGAACTGGGCGGATCAGCTCTTCGCAGCTTATGCTAGGGGGAAGGAGATAAGGAGGCTCGTATCCATTGTGGGGGAGGATGCGGTTAGCGAAATAGACAGGATATACCTTAGGTTTGCGGAAAGGTTTGAGAAGGAGATGTTAAACCAGGGAAACAAGGCGAGGAGCATAGAGGAGACACTGGAGATAGGTTGGAGGCTATTGGCAATGTTCCCAACGAGCGAGCTTACAAGGATAAAGAGGGAGTTTATAGAAAAGTACCTGCCGAAATCGTAAGGGTAAGAAACTTAAGGAAATATTACGGGAAGGTTTTGGCGCTTGAGATAGGACATTTTGATTTTGATGGTGGAATTTGTGTGATAAGGGGACCAAACGGTTCCGGAAAATCAACCTTTTTGGGCATCTTATCGGGTCTGATAAAACCATCCGATGGGGAGGTTAAGGTTTTTGGGAAGGACCCTTATAGGGAAAATATAAAGGGCTTAATTGGTTTTGTGGGGCATAAGACGTTTCTGTTTGAGGATCTATCTGGGTACGATAACTGGAGGTTCTTTGGGGACTTTAATGGGGATCTTGCGGAAATTTTGGGAATTTCACACATCCTGAAAAGGCCCGTTAGGACATATTCAAGGGGGGAAAGGGTGAAACTCTCGGTAGGTATAGAGCTTTCAAGGGAAAAACCTTTATTACTCCTTGATGAACCCTTTTCACCTTTGGACGAAAGATCCAGGCTAATCCTCTCGGAAATTTTGAAGGGGAGGAACGTTATAATCACCGCACACGGGGAAATCCCAATAAAACCCGACCTTGAATATAAGCTAAGATGAAGACGTTGGCGATAGAAACCTCATGCGATGAAACCTCCGCAAGCGTTGTGGAGTACAAAGATGGGAAATTCAGGGTTTTATCTTTAGTGGTAAGATCTCAGGTGGAGCACGGGAGATTTGGGGGGGTCGTTCCGGAGATAGCGGCGAGGGCGCATATAGAGTATATATACCCGGTCGTTGAAAGGGCGCTGAAGGAAGCAGATATAAGCCTTGATGAAATAGACCTTTTTTCCGCTACGAAGGGTCCCGGACTTGCGGCATCTTTAATAGTGGGGATACAGTTCGCAAAAACCCTCGCGTTAATTCACAAAAAACCCTTCGCAGGCGTGAACCATATGATAGGGCATATATTTTCCACGTACCTGTCCTCCGAGATCTCTCATCCCTTTTTATGCTTGATAGTTTCCGGTGGGCATACGGATTTGGTCTTGGTGAAAGACTGGTATAATTACGAACATATTGGTTGGACGCTGGATGATGCGGCGGGGGAGGCTTTTGATAAAGGAGCAAGGATGTTAGGCTTGGGCTATCCTGGAGGGGCAAAGATAGATATTCTCGCGAGGGAAGGGGATAGAAACTTCCATAAATTCCCAAAGGTGAGGATAAAGAGGAAGGGGTACTTCTTCAGTTTCAGCGGTTTAAAGACATCCCTTATGAATTTGCTTAGGGAAAAGGGGGAAAATTGGATAAGCGAAAACTTGAAACACATAGCGGCATCTTATCAAGAGGCTATAGTGGAAAACATAGTGGAAACCACATTAAGGGCTTTGGAGGATCTGGGAGTGGATAAACTCGCGGTGGTTGGTGGAGTGGCTTTAAATTCAAGGTTGAGGGAAGTTCTCAGGGAGAAACTCGGGGAAAGGGTTTCCTTTTCCCTTCCCAGGTACTGTACAGATAACGGGGCTATGATAGGGGCGGCGGGTATAGCGAAGTTTTTAATATTCGGTGAGGATGGGCAAGACCTTTCCGTATATCCTTCCCTGGGCGTAGTTGAAATATAAAAAAAGCCCCACCCTTTCGGGTGGGGCCCTCGTAGGTTATTTAAGACTTTCTTACCTTATTATGACCTTATACACGCGCCCGTTCGCTTTTATGAAGTAGATACCCTTCCTGAGGTTTAGGATGCCATCACCCTTTGTCTTCGCAACTAGAGACCCCTTCACATCGTATATTTCCACCTCACCCCTTATGGAGAGGTTACCCCTCTCGCCCACGCTAACTATTACTGTATCCTCGGAAGAACCGCTGGAGTATGAAACCATCTCCGTGGCGACGTAGACGTAAGATACGGTGACACCACCCGCTATTACGTTGCAATAGATGTCGGTTACCCCATCCCTTGGCTTGAGGTAAGTTACGGTAAGAACGTCACCGGAGTAGGTGTAATTCGCACCCCTGTCTATTGCGGGGAAGTGGAAGTCCACCCTGTGGGTGGGGTTTGTGGCGCTATTTATACCCCAAGTGGTACCACCGTCGGATGTGGCGGCGTAGAAGATGGACTTATCAAAGTTGGAACCTCCGCAACCTAAGGGGTTGTTATCGTACTGTATCCAGCTTACGACCCTCTTGCTCGGGTTTGTTTCATCCACCGTAACCCTGGGGTTATAGACGGGATTGTTGAAATCAACCCCACTTCCCGTCCAAGGCGCAAAGATCACAAGGCGGTTGTCATCCCAACGATGATGCACTATTATGTGCCCGGGGTTTCTGCCCCGAAGAACGGTGGTATCTCTCAGCGCATATACGGACCATCCCCTTCCGAACCTGTCAATCGTGAAGCTGTAAGCGGCATAGCCAAGGGCGTTAAAGTTGTTTGAGCCTATACTCAGGGTCCAACAGCATATATCGTGGCTTTCAACCACCGAAGAACCACCCAATGAAGGAGGAACGGGATCTGTTACAAGGGAGGAGCCATCGTAATAGATCTTAACTATCCCATCTCCCTCCACGCTGTTGCCTCCAACGACATAAAGGGTATCCCCCTTGATGGAGAGGTCATACAAGCCTACATCTTCGGCAAGGTAAGGATCCCTGAGTAGGACCTCGCTACCCGGCACTATGTTTCCCGTGGATGCATTAAAGAGGAAACCCACGATCGCTTCGTTCGTCGTAAATCCAACGACCGCATAAATATCCCCTGCAACCCTCCACGCGATGTTGTGATAAACTGAGTCATATTCCGGATCTACGGTCTGGCAGGCGCCTAAGGGACCTGTGGGCTTAACCACCGCCACGCAGTTCTTACCCCAAGCGGGTCCGGGTTTTAGCTCTGGCCATGCAACCACAGGCTCACCGGCGGAGTTAAACCCTGCACAGTTGGGGTACCTTCCTCCCGCATCCGCCAAACCCGCGTCGTAGTTTATGTTGCCCCTGACGTTCCAGGTCGAACCCCCGTTGAAGGACCAAGCGACACCTATACGACCCGTTCCGGGGGAAGCTTCTATCCTACGGAAGGCTAAGCATATTGAGTCCCCGTTGCGGAAGAGGGGCCTGTGGGAGTTACCCCAGTGGGTGTACTGGTTCGGGGCGCTGTCTTGATATATCTCCGTGAAGAGGAAGGGGACCCAGCCCGAACCGCGTGAGGGGGACTCCGCGACGTCCACCCTCTTCAGGTCGGGTACCGCTTCCCTTAGCGATACCCTCCCCGTTATCCTATAGTTATGCACCTGTACCACAGGCACGGCGCTTAAAATTACCCCAATCATAGCCATACCTCCTTTTATCTCCTATAAAACACCGAATCAATCTTAATGCCCAAAGCTCTAAATTTTGGCTCATGCCTCATCCACCTAACCGCGGTATCTATCTCCGCCCTACTCCTTGCGGTATAAGTCCAAAGTGCAGGCCACGTCGGATCAAACACCCTTATCATAGAAACCGAGCCCGCCAACATACCCCTCTTATAGTTAGCCTGCGCATAAACCGCCGCCAAACCCTTCTTCTCATTTCCATCGCTCAAGCCGGGAATATTCTGAAGCCTTGAGGGGAAAGAAGATATAAGGTTCCTCGTCCAGTAAGCTATAAGGGCCAAAGATGCTGCCCTCTCAAGGTTAGTACCTTCAACGTAGTAAGCGTAAGCATCCGCAGCCAATGCCAACCAAGGTATAACATCAAGACCTCCCCTGGGAACCTTAAAGGCGGTTACTTTCATTTCAACGAATACGCTGTCGTTGTGCTTTAGCCAGGAATGTACGTATGGCGTATCCTGAGCCCTGCCTGCCGCCGTATTTTTGCTACTTACAAAGAGGACGGGACCTATGGTATCTATCAAGGTTAGCTTTCCACCCACCACCGCGATGAAGCTATCTACGTAAGCCAAACCGTCCGTATATCCGTATATATCGTCACCCGTTATAAGCCTTTCATATCTTCCCTTCGGTTTCACCTTTATCTCGTTGTATTCGGTTATAAGGTACAGGTAATCCGTGGTGTCGGATGGGAATACGTTGTTTTCCCTTAAGATCTTACCCAACCTCCACTGCCCACCTATTATCAAAAGGCTCGGCGAAGTGAAGGTAATAGTATATCTGCTTACAAATTGGGCGGTTGGCGATGCGACGTAGAAAGTCCCTATTGTATCCCTGTAGCTTGCATCCACATAAAGGTTTAGGTCCCAAGCTTGCGGTACAACATATGGAGAGTATATCAGGGAAAATTCGCTATGGGCCTGCGCATAGTACCCCAAGCAAGTATATGAAAGTCCAAGACCAAGATGGGCTTCAAGGTCTGCTGGGTCTATCTCCGTGACGACGCTGTCAAAGATGATGGAGGCGGAATCGCATTTGTTTGCCTTGTAATAATTCCAAGCCCTATCAAGCATGGATTCCTTTTCCAGGGCTTTTGGCGCCTTTGAAGTGTCCCTGCAAGATATCGCTATAAACCCGATCAGGAGGATAAGGGGAATTATCCTTTTCATCTCTCACCTCCCCTTATTACCTTTACCGTTGCGAAGTTTTTACCCACCTTCACCCTAGCTATATAGACGCCCTTGGGTAAGAAGTTCAGTTCAAACTCGTAAGAGCCCGCAGGGAGATCTTTGTAATTGATCTCCTTAACCTTCCTTCCGGACATTCCGTATATTGTAAGGTTGATATCCGAGGGTGATGGAAGTATTACCCTTATCCTGCTTCCGTCCGCAAAAGCCTTAAATGAGGAAGGGGTGGAGGAAGGTTTATCCTTCCCCACGTAAATTCCATATGCGGATGAGATGTAAGCGGTGATCTCCTTTCTCTCGGGATTATAATAACCCCCAACCTCCTTCCAATCAAAGCCGTTATATACGAAAACCTTATCTCCAAGATCCGCCTTAACCTTCACCTCCGCATCAATCGGCGAGGAGAAGTTGAAAGTTCCAGCGTTCCTAAACACGAGTATCTCCTTTTCTCCCGCTAAAGACCTCATGAACAGGACCGAAGGATAAGCTTCAACAAGTTCCCTACCCAAGCGTACGCTCTGTATTGTACCCGTATCAACCACACCGGTTCCCAAGACGTAGTCAAACCCCGCAAAGCTCTGGAGGCGATAGATCTTGTACCTTATCGGTCCATAATATGGGTTATCCATATAGTCCTTGAAGCTTAGATAGGCGCTGGCACCGTAGAAGTTTGTGGCGAGCTTGTTTAGTGTTAGAACCGAGAAACCGAACCTTGCGGAATCATCCGGATAGAAAATCACCCTAACCCCCTCGCTTGCCGCATCGTAATATGCGGTAGCACTGGTCATAGCGTATACATCAACGTACCTGTTAAAGGCATAGTTGGGTTGAACCGTGAAGAAGGTCAAAGTTGGGGATTTAACCTGAGGATCCGTAGTGTCCCTGTTTCCTATTACATAACTCCCACTTGAGCCGTAGTTTATAATGAGGACGTACGTGGGCAAACTCGTGGAATACCCCCTGTTTCTTGCATCAAGGGTTAAAGAATTGTATCTCTTGGCGACAGTATCTATCAGATATACCTTCCAACCGGTTATGGTATCGCGGAACGCCCTATTCCCATCTCTACCGTCAAAGGTTATCCAAGTTCCCGAGGATACAAGATATGCGGTTGAGGAGAATAGGCTTAAGGTGGCGGATCTTAGAGAGAGGGTTGGCAAAGATGGTGCGAGGGGGGTGTTTTTAAGGAGGGGATTAGAGAAGGTTGGGAAACCGCTTATGCTCTGAACATCCGGTCTTCCCGCGGAGAAAATCTTCATCACGAACTCCTCATAAGCCTGATAGAACTTTTTACCCCTTGAGGATATGAGGTTTAATACGGAGGTTGATAAAATCGGAAGGAACATAAATAGGACATCCCGTTCCCTTATCGCGTTTTTAACCTCATTCTCGCTCGTAAGCTCCTCAAGGTAGGATAGCCAGAGTGTGAATTTCGCTATATCCTCACCCCTCGGCACCCTCCCGTCATAAAGTATCGCGGTGGAGAAGAGGTAAGTCGCGTCCGTACCGACACCAAAAGAATAATACTTATCGTTGAAAATACCGCGGGCGTAAGAGTAGAAATCATCGGGGTCAAAGTTGGCAATCATAGCCTTGTGGGCTATCCAGCTCGCCTTAGCGGTAATGTTCATATTTATGAGGTAGAGGGGATATCTTGAGGTGTCCGCCTCCGAGGGATCCGCAAGGTAAGCTATGTACCTTGCGTACTGGAAAGCCAAGTATTTTCTGAGCTTAGCTATCCTATTCGGATCTGCGGTTGGGAAGTTGGAGTAATATAAATTCCATGCGGTATTTAGGTATATTATCGGCTTTCCGTTTATGTCAAGGGGATCGTAAAAGCCCAGGAGGGGGCGGATCCTCGTATCCGGGAACTGCCCATCTCCCGGATCGGAGGAATGGATCGGACCCACGAGTATTATGACCTTCTCGCTTGAGCTAACACCCATAAAGTTTTCTATCGCGTTCTTTACCCCCGCCCAGGCGTTTTTGATATCATTAATAATATTGTTCGCCTGGGAAACGGTGAGGGTATCCTGTATTCTTGGCCTGTAAACCCTTCCCCATACGTAAAGGCTATACAGGGCAAAATACTTGGATGTATCCGAAGGCTCGTTTGATCTGTCAACAAACGAGATCCTCAAATATACCTGATCGTTGTCGTATATTGAGCAGGAACCTCCCAATGGTGCCAATGGTATTGCGAACTTCTTCTCCCTAATATTCGGCGTAACATCCGATGATGTTAGAACCCCAGCGACATCCCAGCAGATTGAGTCTTTACTCACGAGGAACTTTATAGTGTCGGAAGCTTGTAATCCGGTAAGTTTGTAAGAGAATACTATGGTGTCGCCCGTTTGTGTTTCATTGAGGTTAAAACGTAAAGACGTCATAGAATATGTACCCGTGTCTGGTGAATAAGTATAAACAACCGCGGGGAACAGGACCTCACTTCCGGAGATCTCGAGCTTCTTAAACCACTGGGGATCCGCGCTCCAACCCGTAGGGGGAAAGTCCCTGAAGTTTGCAACATCTATGATCCTGTAAGGATATAGGTTCTTTCTAAACACCACAATGTACGCTCCGTCGGTGGAATCTATTATATCAACCGAAGTTTTGTAAATATCCCATGCGAAGGAGTACCTCATTTGGGGGAGATAGTACTCCGTAGGTGGGGCGGAAAAGCCCCATACAGGCACCAAAAACGGCAAAACAAACAACCACCTTTTCATTTTCTACCCCCTAAAACGTATAAACAAAGCCGAACCTGCTAACATCGGGCATCCTGTAATATACCGTGTATGAATAGTCAAAGGAGATACCGAGGATGCTTATACCGAAACCCGCGGAGAATAGCTCGTCGTGCGTAGGGGAGACCCACCATCCACCCCTGAACTTCTTTCCCAGAGCTAAATAAACAAGGTCCCCAGCATAGGAATATTTAAAGCCCACGTTGAAGGATTCCGCGTTATCGCTTGGGTGATTCACTTCAATAAGACCGACGAGGGAATGGTATGCGGTTTTGAATACATCAAGGGATATGCCAGCTTTGAAGGTGAGGGGTAGCTTATAAGGGGAATAGGGTAAGGTGTCCGCAACTATATCCCCACCCTGATATGTATACCTTATGTAATCGCCCCTGAGTCTGGGGTCAAATCCGAAGTTCTGGACGCTCATTCCTATGTTTATCCCCCTAAATCCCGTCTCGTATAATGTTCCCACATCCATGGCAACAGCCAAGACGTTCGTGAAACTCCCAAAACCTTCGTACATAAGCTTGGGTGCCAGGGCAACGGAGAATTTATCCGTTAGCCTCCCTCCTATAACTCCCGCAAATACCATGCCGGTATAGTTGAATGTACCAAGTTCCCTGTATCCCCCGCTCTCATCTATCTCCGTATATTTAAATCCTCCCGAATATACCCCGTGCAGGTAAAAGCCCAAAGTATATCTCTTCATAGGATGGACATATCCCACGCTCGAGACGTAGGTTTGGACCCAGTATGGGAGGAAGCCTATACCCACCGCCCTGTTGTTCGCAAATATTACGGATGCGGGATTGTTTATCATAAGTAATGGGTCGTTGGACTTGAGGACCACCGCCGCCTCACCCAAGGATGCCACCTTTGGTGAGGTATATACCGTCAATATCTTTGAACCCACAACCCCCACCTTCGCGAAGGGGTTATCGCTTTGGGACAAAATCAACAGGATCATATTCCACCTCCTACCTCAAAATCACAAACTTACCCACGTAATCGTTTCCTCTGCTATCAACAACGCGGAAGTAGTATATACCCGGGGAAACCATCATCCTTTGGTTTGTCAGCAAGTTCCAGGAGACCATACCCGATGATGGGGAGGTGTTGTAGAGGGTTATTATGTGATCGCCCGTTGCGGAGTATATGTCTATCCTGGCACCCGCGGGTACGTTGAAGAACTTTATTTCGGGGGTCTGCCTAGTTGCGGACCACTTTGACCATCCCTTGAGCGGGTTGGGAGCTACGACTATCTTATTCTTCCAATCATCCCCACCTGGGGCACCTCCAACGAATATGGGCCTCGGGGCACCCGTAGGATACTTAAGGTAGTTATCCTTTGAACTTTCAAGGCTGGCGTTTATTGAAGGCTCCCAGTCAAAGGCAGTTACCGCATAGTAGAGCGGGAAACCTTTGGGGGCAGTTTTATCCACATAAAAGTTTTGGGTTCCCGCAAAGTTAACTTCTTCTATTTGTACATCGGGATATACGTTCCTCCAGAAATTCTTAACGGAGTCTTTATAAGGTTTTGTTGCATCCACCAAAATTTTCAAGGGCTTATCCTTGAAGTTTGGACCATAAGGGGCCCTGTATATGGCGTACCCCGCGAAGTCTATCTCCTTCTTTATCGGATCCGGCGTGTATTCTGGGGATTTATCCCAAATCAGGATGACGGAATCCCCTGATGCGCTATAGGATAGAGATGGGGATGATGGTGGAACAGGGATACGCCAGTGGGGAGCATCTTTGGGACCGCAAGGGTGGGCGGGGTCGCAATGACCCTCGGATCCCGTATAATAAGCCCTCAAAGCTTGCTCCATAGCCTGCCTCAATCCCATCTTCCAGTTTCCACCAAACCATACGTTGTCTTTACCGCCGTTCAGTCCATACCCTACCGCGCCCGCAACCACGAACCAAAGGGTATCCCCATCCGCTATCTTATGTGGTCCGGTTGTAAGTAGGAACCTGTAGTCAAACTCGGTTGCGCCCATATCGTAGGGATGAGGGGCGAATCTATAGGGCCTGGTTGCCGGGTGATCTCCCACCATATAGTCAAACCTTGCGGCGTCATCACCCGGATCGCTCTCCCAGTTCCACCACTGATGCGCCCTCGGATAGATAATCCTCATGTTATCGCTTGGATCTATTGCCCTTGCCAAGGTCATACCGGAGCATGAGGAAGAGATATTTGTGCCTGTAAGATCGTTTGATGTGGGCGGGGCATATATGAGCATCATGCCTATGTATCCCGGGCATAGGCCGTTATCACCAGTGTCGTCCCCGGGTTCCGCAGGGTTATCTCCGTCGTAAATGAAGGATGTGTTCCTTGGTATCAGATAATAGTAATAAACGGTTGTATCACCGCTTCCATCCCTCTTCTTCCTCGTAAGGGGAAAGCTATCCGGTCCCGGTATATTTCTAGCACGATAATACGCTTGGGTTATAGCCTTCTCCCAAGGGTCATCCCCCCAGATTATGTATCCGTCTGGTATCCCATCCGGACCGCTTATGGTGGTATCGGATAGAACGGTTAAACTATCCTCCCAACCCATCTTATATCTTTTGGTGAAGAGTATCGCGCATTCTTCCGGGGCGCCATCGTAATAAACGAGGTCGTCTATGTGAGGGTTACTGTTATCCGCACCGCATACATCGGCGTCATATTGCCAACCGAGGAAGAATTCTAGCGTATCGGGAGCGGGGGAAATAGTTGCCTCAGATTTGTTATAAATTACACCCAGCTCGTATACGTATATCTGAGAGTAAGGGTATTGGGGCCATCCCATTATCCTCTCTATTATTTTTATGCCTAGACCGTTTGGTCCGTTCCTGTATCTTGGGTTGCTTCTCCAGTCATCGTACCTTGCCTCAACGTCCATAAAGGATTTATCGGGACCTATCCAGGCGAAACCCGTACCTAGGTTATCCGTACTCGGCGCCCATTCTTTTTGTCCGTAATCGTAATGGGTGACGTACTTTACACCGTTTACAAAGGCTGCAAGCCATATCCTACCGTCCCATAGATAATATACATTTTGACCGGGAGCGTTACCGGGCCAGGAGTAGCTGGGTAGGATCGAGTTTGGATCCCCATGTTGCCCGAAGTTTGACAGCGTTGTCCAAACCTCATTCGTGGTCAAAACCCTCCAGGCATCCGCTACGGACAAAGCCCTAAAGTCCCCCGCCCTTTGGGGAAACCTGCTCTTACCCCAGAGGGGTAAGGATATTAGAAGCAATAAAGGTAATAACCTCCTCATTTTCTACCCCCTTATTTCTGTCTCCAGGTAATCTGAACCCCGTACCTCGTAAGACGTCCCCTGTTCCAAACCGTCGGGTTCTTTGAAGGTCCCTCCGGATCTCCGAAGTAGTAATAATAGTTTTGATCGGCATAACCCGTTTCGTATTTTAGGTTGAGTAGGTTGAATATATCCGCGAAGAACCTAATATCCGCACCCACCAGATTGAAGGACTTATAAGCCCTGAAGTCCAAGTTAGGCCTTGCTGGGAACCTCAGGGTATTCGTCTTCTCAAGGACGTCCCTCGCATCCCTGAAGGGAGGAGACCAAGGGGTACCACTTCCATAGGTGAATATAAATGCAAACCCATAACCTTGAGTTATCTGGGAATTTACGATGGGCAGATCAAAGCTTGCAACCGCGTTTATAACGTGCCTCTCATCCCAATCCACGTATTGCTCTTGGGAGTATTCGGGGGCTATGCCGGACCAGGTTAGGACGTAAGATGAGAACTGGCTTGAGAAGCTCGCCTTTGCAAATTGGAGGGTGTAAGAAAGGTTCAGGGTGAGGAGGGAAAGGAGTCCTCCTCCTCCACCGAAGGTCTTGGTTAGGTTAACTTCTATGCCCCTTACGGAACCAAAGTCCTGATTAACGAAGGTGGTATATTGCTGTCCAGTGTTTCCTATGTATATCCACTTGCTTTGGACGAGGTCTGCTATGTCCTTGTAGAAGGCGGTTATATCAAATATCAGCCATGGGGTTATTGCGGTCTTTATCCCCACCTCGTAGGATATGGTTTTTTCGGGTTTTAGGGTGGGATTACCTATCACGTTGAATGCGCCCGTCATAAGCCAGAACTGGTTCTGGTATAGCCACCTCATGTTTGGAACCTGGAAGTAGTGCCCGTAAGTGAAGTAAAGGACCTGATTTTCGGATATGGGGTGGGATATGCCGATCCTCGGGCTTATGTACCAGCTTGCGGGAGCCTTCTGGGGATCCTTAAGGAAGAACGTATCCCTAATTGCCCTGTTGTAAAACTTGGCGGAATCCCTCGTGAAAACGTAACTTTGCTTGGCAAGCGTAATGGATTTTAGGGGATCCTCTATGTTCTTCGGGAACCAAGCGTTGGGGTCAAAGTAGTCAAACCTGAAACCGACGTTCGCTATGAAGCCCTCAAACTCCATCTTGTCCCTTATGTAATACGCGAACCTTGTCGGTGACACATCCACATAATTCATGTATATGTTTCCGCCGGAAGCGTAATCAACGCTCCTGCGGTATATGTAATACCTATAATATTCAAAGCCCGTCTTAAATTCGTGTCCCCTAAGCCCGAAGGGATCCTGAGAGAGGAGATCAACCCTTCCGCTCCAAACGGTGTTGTTATCAACGAAATCCAGTATCCTGCCATACCAGGTGTATGGCGTAGGTGTAAATATGTTGGAAAATACGTACTTAGTTTCACAGGTAGTATCTCTTTTGAGATATGGCACATAGCACCTCCTCTGGACCTTCACCGTATCAACATCCACCGCGTTCCCGTTCCCGTCAAAGAGCGTATCTCCCACAACGAGGAGGACGGTATCGTTAGTACCCCTTACAACGCCCAAATAGTAGTTTTGCCTACTTGTTCCCCTTACAAAAGTCGGATAATAACCCTGGGGTACCGCTTCCCACCAGAAGGCGTTGAGCTCCACCCAACCGTTCGGATTAACCTCGTGGATATACATGGGGTTTAGGGCACTGCCTATAAGCCTAAGCATTCCCGTATCTATTTCGGGCAAAAAGTCGTTATCCCTATCGGCAAAATCCGCTATACCGTTTTGATTGACATCAATAAAGGAAACGGAACGGGTCTTGGTTGAGAAATACCCCAACCTAAACTCCAAATAATTTTTTGCGGATGGGGCGTAGTTTATACCGAAGGAGTACTGCTTAGCATCCCTAACCGCATAGGGGATCCTGTTCAAGAGTAGCCTAAAGGTTGGAGGATAACCAAGGACGCTAAAGCCTGACTTTGTTCCAACGGTCCCAAAGAAAAACTTCAGCTGGGGCGTAGCAAACCATGAGATCTTACCCTGATAGGAACCCTGATTCGTGCCTTGTGTTGGGTAAGTCCCTTGAGTGTTGGTATAATCGTAGGAGAAATAAAACCTCAGGTTGTCGTAGAAGGGAAGTAAGGGGCCACCGAATCCGATTATAGGCCTAAGGTAGTTCTCCCTCCAGGGGAAGGTATAGAAGTTCCTAACCGCATTGGGATAACCCAGATCTTTGAATAAGGGGTCCTTCTTTGAAAATTCCGCAAAGTTTCTCCTGTAGATCTCCGCCCTCGCGCTATCAAATGCCATAAGCCTACTGTAATATTCCTCACCCTTTATGAGCTCACCCGTCCCCCTAACCCTGATCTTATACTTTGAGCCACCGAACATATATTTCCTCGTGAAGTACTTCAGGTAAGGATCGCCCACATTCGTATTGAAGAATCCACCCATACCCAGGCTTGAGAAGGTTTGAAGGGAAAACTCGTACTTGTTTGAGCCCTCCTTCGTTGAGACCGTTACCACTCCCGAGGATGCGGTTCCGTACTCCGCTCCAAACCCACCTTTACTTACGCTCGCCTCCTGAATGGCGTTCAAGGGAAGGCTTATGTGCTGAATGCCAGTATATGGGTTCACGACCTCAACCCCGTCTACGACGTACGATACCTCCCCGGGACGGCCTCCCCTAACCTGGATCACACTTCCAGTAACCCTAACGCCCGAGCTTAAGGCTATTGCCTGCTCAAGGGTTGCAACGGGGATCTTGCTTATATTCTCGCCCCTTATAGTACTCTTGCTTTCTGTTACATCTTTCCTTACGGGGGGTTCCTTCGCCTCTACGACAACCTCTTTAACGACAACACCTTCTTCTACGAGACGGAAACTGATCTCCGTCGTCCTATCGCTTTCAACTACGACATTCTTGATCCTCTGGGGTCTATAACCTATATAGCTAGCCTCTAGGGTATACGTTCCAGGGGTAAGCCTGAGGATAACGAAGTACCCTTTTTCGTCAGCGTAAGCCCCTCCCTTGGAAGGACCTTCCACTATCCTGACCGTAGCAGCGGGTAGGGGTTCTCCCTTTTCGTTAGTTACCCTACCCACTATCTTACCATACTGGGCGAACAAGGGAACCGCCCAGATTGCGGAGAAAATAAGCAATAATCTCTTCATTTTCATACCCCGATCTATATATTATAAGGGTGTCAAACCCCTCATTTCGTCAGCCTGAACACAAAGGGTATCAAAACCTTCACCTTAACCGCTATATCCTTTTGCCTTGCGGGTTTAAACTTCATCTTCTTTGCCGCCTCAAGGGCTGCCTCGTTAAATATTGGGTTGGTACTGCTGTGTATGGAAACCTGAATGACGTTTCCCTTTTCATCCACAACCGCCGCCACTATGACCCTACCCTCCAGCCCAGCTTTCCTTGCCACCTCCGGATACTCGGGCTGTACTTGAACTATCACTTGGGGTGGTTCGTCAACCTCGTAAACCTCAAATACCGTTTGTGTGGGTGCCGGTGGAGGAGGTGCGAACTCATCAAAGCTCACCGTTTCCCTTATTTGGATCGTATCCGCGGTTTCTTCAGTAGTTTCTATTATTTCTTCGGGTAGGGATATTTGGAGTTTTGGTGGGGGAGGGGGAGGTTCCTCAAGCTGGGCTTGTATGTTTATCTCCTCCCCCATAACCTCCTGCTGTGCTTTGGGTTTATAAGCTTCAACGGCGCACCCCCTACCGAAGAGGAACAATAGAATAAAGAATATTAATGACACAGTGAATGCGAGATTTAGATCCCTGGGATATTCCTCTTCGAGGGCATTTTGCGCCCTTATTCTTTCAAGGAACTTTATGGACATTACCCTCCCCTCCTTGTAGAAAATACCACCCTTAGGGCGTTTGCCTCCCTAAGCGCCTCCATCACCTCGTGAACGTACCTATAGGGAACATCCTTGTCCGCTTTTATGGAAGTTATAAGGGCTGGGTTCTCCGCTACCTTTGTCCTGAATATTAAGGCTACCCTCTTGGGCGATACTATATTGTCGTCAACGCTCACCTTTCCATCCTTTGAGATCCATATATACGCAAGGTCCCTCTGTTTTAGGATCCTCTCTGTGGTTTTAGCGTAAGGGAGCTGTACAGGCAAACCCTTAGCTTTCCTGAAAACCGTTACGGTCATAAAGAAGATAATAAGGAGAAAGGCTATATCCGACATAGAGGCGGTGGGTATCACCGCCTTAAGGGTTCTCCTCCTTTTTATTCTCAACCCTCACCTCCTATTATTCCCAAACCCACTTTTCTGCCTCCCGCGGCCTTTACCGCATCAAAGGCCCTTATCATATAGTCGTAAGGGGCATCTCTGTGTGTCCTTATAAGTATTATTAGGTTTGGATTCTTTTCCAGCCTAAACTTCACTTCCCTCTCCAAATTCTCCCACCTTGCCTCCTCATCGTTTAGGAACAGTTCCCCCTTATCGTTTATGGATATCTTAAGGAGATTTTCGCTTTTTATCTTCACCTCTTGAGGTTGATCCCTCTTTTCTGGTAGGACAAACTTCAAACCCTTTTCCCTGGCAAAGTTCGTGGTTGTCATGAAGAAAATTATCAACAAGAAAGCGATATCCGCCATGGAGGCGGTTGGGATCTCCGCCTCTTCATCCAGCCGAACTTTCTTAAATATCGCCATATTACATTTCCCTTATCACCCCACTCTCAAGCAGGTATTCCAAGAGATAGTTTGATGCCTCCTCCATCTTCTTTTGGAAGCTGTTTATTCTACTCATAAAGACGCTGTATAGCAGGGCAAATGGAGCTGCAACTATCAGACCGAAAGCGGTCGTTAATAGGGCCTCCGAAATACCTGCGGAAACCACCGTGGGCTCCACTTCTCCAGCCTTTGCTATAGCGTCAAATGCCCTTATCATACCCGTTACGGTTCCCATGAAACCCATTATGGGAGCAAGGGTCACCGCCGCGGATATGTATATCATACCTTGATCCAGAAAGGCGAGCTCCTTTGACGCCCTCCTCTCCATAGCCTCTTCCACTACCACCTTTGATTTGCCCGCCTTTTCAAGTCCCGCGGCTAAAACGTTAGCAACAGGGTTTTTCTGCTTGTTTAGGTAATCTATCGCCTCCTTTACTCCCTTTTCCTCTATGATCTTTATCGTGTTTTCAACGAGCTTTACGGGGTTCGCCCTAAGCTTTATAAAGAGGGAATATATCCTCTCAAGGGATATAGCGAGGGCTATCAGGGCTACTCCGAGGATGCCCCACATTACGCCTCCACCGCGCTGGAAGTAATCAAGAAGGGTCTCGACCATATCGGATATTATAAGGGGGTAATTTGTATATTAGGGGGAGGATTAAAGTTGAGTATAATAGCCCAAAGATCATACCACCCATGAGGGCAACCGCAACGGGTTGCCTATACTCAAAACCCTCGCTCTTCAAGAATATTAGGGGTAATAACCCTATCAGGGATGTTATGTTGGTTATAAGTATGGGCCTAAGCCTTATTTTCGCAGCCTCCAGAATACCGACCCTTCTTGCCAAGTTGAGCATAACTATCCCGTTATTTACCACAACACCGAAGGATATCAAAATTCCCAGAAGGGAAACTATGGAAAGCGTCACGTTAAAGATATAAAGGAAGAGGAGGGAACCCGAAAGGGAAAATATGGTGCTGAGAAAAATATAGAAGGGTTGTCTTGAGGATTCAAAATGCAAAACCATAACGGAGAATATCAAAATTAGCGCAAGAATTCCAGCCAAGGTAAGTTGCTTTAACATTTCAAACAGCTCGTATATCTCCCCCGAAAGGGTGTAACCAAAGCCCTTCGGAAGCCTATAGCCCTTTAGGATATCCTGAATTTCAAGAGCTATCCTTAGGAGGTTTGGTGAAGTTCTATCCGCGGATACGGTTATAGATGGCAGTCCGTTGTATCCAGTCATAACGGAAGGTACCTTCAGGGTTTCCGCCTTTAAAAAATCCCCCGCGTAAAACCTCATTTTTCCAGATACCGGGAGATAATTTATATCTCCTTCGTACCTTAGCTTTACGGGTAAATTTCCTACCTCAAGGGCGGAAATATCTGATTTTAAGATAAATATATCCTTTTCTATGTCCGATATGGGAAGGGATGAAAGCTTGGCGAGCTCGTCAAACTTGTAAAGTATCACATCCTTTTTTGGGGGAACCTCAACGACCACGTTTGTCAAACCCTTAACTTTTTTAAGGTCCTCGGCGAATCTCCTTGCTATATTTTCCAAGATCTCCCTATCATCCCCCCAAAAGGTTATATAAACCGATTTCCCCTTTAAACCAAACAAAGTGATCCTCTCAACGGGGAGAAAACGAACTTTTGCACCCGGAAATTCCGGGAGATTTTCCCTTATTATCTCTTCAATCTCCCACTGAGCCCTTTTCCTCTTTGTTCTCTCTTTTAACCTTATAAAGGCTTGGCCCTTATAGGTTTCCGTTATCCCACCCCCGTATGCAACTATTCCTTTTGGGACATCCTTTGGAGCACTTACGAAAACCGCGTAGTTTTCTATCTCGGGGATCTTTGATAATAGGTTGCTTACGTTTTTCATATAAAGGGCGGTCTTTTCAAATGGGGTATTTGATGGGAGCTCTATGTCCAAAAATATAAAATTTGTATCGAGGCTTGGGATGAACTCACCCCCTATCTTGAAGAGCAAACTTAAGGGCAAAAGTAAAAGAACAAAGATGGGGAGGTGAAGTTTCCTTTTTCTAAGAAAAATCAATAGTTTTTTGTAATTTTCTCCAAACGCGAATGCCGAACCCCTCACACCCGCCAGAATGTACTGGGCATAAGCGGGAGTTATCATCGTAGAGATCAATATGGTAGCTGCAAGGGATGAAACGAAGGCTATTGCGACGTTCCTTGATATTTCCCCTATTGAACCCGAGAGATATACGACCGGCGCAAAGACTATAATACTGGTTATTGTAGAAGAAATTATCGGACCTATCACCTCCTTTGTCGCCTCCTTTGATGCGGTTCTTGGATCGTAGCCCGAGGATACGTACCTAAATATGTTTTCGCTTACTACTACCGCGTTATCCACGAGCATACCCACCGCAAGGGCTATACCCGCCAATGTCATAGCGTTTAAGCCATATCCGGCGAAATCCATAATAACGAGAGCTATAGAGAGGGATAGGGGTATGGATAGGGCTATTATTAGGGACAATCTTATGCTTTTCGTGAATAATGTCACAACAATTATAGCCAAAATCCCACCTATTACGGCGGAGTTTATTGCCTCCTTAATCACCTTTTCTATTATGAAACCCTGATCCATCGCTATCCAAAACTTTAACCTCCCATCCCTCCTTATTTCCTCAAGGATCTTTTTAAGGCCCTTTGAAACCTCATAAGCGTTTGCATCCGAAGTTTTAAAAACAGGGGAAACCATAACGGGAAAACCGTTGTTCAACTGCAGAACCTCGTAATTTTCCCTTTCAATCTTTACTTCGGCAACTTCGTATAAAAATACCCCTCTATTTCCCTTTGCGCCTACTACGGTGTTTTCTATATCCCTGAGATCAACCTTCCCGCTTCCCAAAACCTCCGATTTTTCTAAAGGGAAAGAAAACCTCTTCTCATAAAGGGCTCCAAAGATTTGGGTGGGCCTTATACCAAAGAATGCCAATTTTTCCGGATAAACCCTTATGGAGATTACATTCTCATAAGTTTTCAATAGGGGAACGAGGGCTACACCTTGAAGGGTGGATACCCTATCCACCCATAGGCTTTTTACAAGTTCATCTTCCGAGAAGGTAACCGTCATAACGGGGAACACGGAGGGATCAAAGGGTATGATGGATGGGGGGAGGGTTCCTTCGGGGAGCTTAACACTCCTTATCTTATCCGTCATATCAACAAAGGCTTTTGATAGGTTGGTGTTAGGGTTGAAATATACGGTTATTTGCGAGTACTCGTCAATGCTCCTCGAATATATTTCCCTTACACCGCTTAAATTTTTTAGAACCTTTTCCAGAGGTTTTGTTACGTTTGTTTCAACTTCGTAAACCGATGCTCCGGGATATGCGGTTATTACCGTAAATGTGGGGAGGGATATTCTTGGGAAAAGCTCAAATTTTAGCCTTCCAATGGAATAAATGCTCGTTGAGATCAGGGCAAAAAACAAAACCCCGACGCTTACCGGATGTTCTACCGCCCAATCAATGAGCCTCTTCAAGCTTAAAATTTATGGATGAAAATATCGCATATAGCCATCGTGGTAAAACCCGAGGATTATGAACAAACCCTTGATAAGTTCAAGAAGATCCTAAAAACAAACTTTTACGAGAAGGTTTTGGAAGATCAGAAGATAAAAACCGCGATTTTTAGGATAGAGAACTCCTCCGTAGAGATAATAACCCCCATAGAAAAGGATTCAACGGTTGATAAATTTTTAGAAAAGAGGGGAGGGGGCTTGCACCATATAGCCTTGCAGGTTGATGAGGTGAGGAGGGAGGTTGAGAGGCTGAAGAATGAGGGTTTTGTATTTGCGGTGGAGGATATGGAGGGGGTGAGGGGAAAGGTAGCTTTCATTCATCCAAAGTACGCGGGAGGGGTTTTGATAGAGCTGGTGGAGGAGGAATATTGAGGCGGATCTTATTAATTTTCCTTCTGCTTTCCTGCAAGTACAAATTACCGGAAAGTAGGGTTGGGGATTACGTTTGGTTTGGGGAAATCTGGACGGATACCTTGGATACTTCAATTGTTTATTTTGATACGGTTTATTCGGCTTCGGATAAGCTCGGATACGGTATGAGAGGGGGTGTGGTATGGTTCGTGGTTGGAGATACATCCGATACCGCATGCTCAAGGGACTTTAGGGATAGAAAGGTTTATCAGTTCAACCAAAGTGAGGAGTTTGATAAACAGTACAGATACACTTTCTTCAACTGGGACGATAGCCTCAACGATAGGGTATTTAGGGAGGGAAGGGTATATAAATTTTGCGCCGCAAATTTAATAAACGGGGTGGCAAGGGAAACTTTAAAACTGAACGGGGTATTCCCGTCAAAACCTAGATTTAGCTTAATCCGAGACACTCTCTATTTCCCAAATTCCGACACCTTTTGGATAGACCAACTACCAGATACGTTGTATGTTGGGAGAACATACACCATAGTGTGGGATAGGGGGTACAGGGCGAACTACTATATGGTAAGGCTGGTAGGAAGGGACACCTCGGCGGGATACTATTACTGTTATAAAGAGATCCTTGATACCACACCTAAGGTCTCGTTTAGGATCCCGGAAAGCTCTGGTGATTGTTATTACGATGTGGGACCGATAAATTTGGAGGTTGTGAATGTGAATAGGGTTATATTCGATTGGGGTTATGCCTTCGGTGAGTTCAGGTTCATGAGTAGGATAACGAAAAGGGTTCTGGTAAGGCCTTAAAATATACGTAATGTTTCCTTTCGCGGGCTTTAACCTTTTCTCATCCCTAAATCTAATAACCGGATTTTTGAATCCAAAACCCGGTGCCTTTTTTCAGTATAACACGGAAAGAATAAACACATTCTTTTACTTAAGCTCTTCCCAGAGGTCTTACGCTGTAAATTTCAAAATTTATCAGGGATTAATTGGGTTGGGGGTGGATAATTTGGACCCGTTTTTGGGTTTGGGGGGATATTTGGAAAACTTATGGATATTTTCCGCGGTAAGCACAAAGGGGTTTTATCTGAACGGGAATTTAAGATATAAAAGTTTTCTTGGGGGGATGGGTTTCTTCTTTGGAAAGAATTCAGATTATTACCTTAAACTCGCTGGAGGGTATTCCGTTAAGGGTTTTGATTTGGGTTTAACCTTTGATACCCTTCTGGGTACCTTTCTTGGATACAGGTGGAAAAACCTTTATGTTTTTTCCCATTTGGGGTTTTCGAAGAGCCCAAAATTTGAATTAGCACTATCCTTAATACTGAAACCGGAAAATAAGAAAGATACGGTTAGGATAGAGGTGCCAATTTACATTCAGGTACCCGTAATAGTGAGGGATACGGTTTATGTTAGGGATAGAAGGGGAGAGACTGTAAGGAAGGAAAGCGATACATTACGAACTCCCAGAGCGGATCCAAGGGTGGTTGAAAACCTTTATTTAAAGGGGCTTGAGGCATATCAAAAGGGGAACTATACGGAAGCGCTATTCTTTTTCCAAGAGGTCCTAAAGCTTGATCCCAGAAACGAGAAGGCTCTTAAAGCGGTGGAAAGGATAAGGAAGATCTTAGAGGGGAGGTGAGGATCCTGATAGATCCGGGGCATGGGGGAGAAAGCCTAGGAACCACGAAAGGTAAATTTCCAGAAAAGGATATAAATTTGAAACTCGCCCTAATTTTATACGAAAACCTGAAGGGAAACTTTGAGGTATTTCTAACGCGGTACAACGATATTTATCTTTCCCTAAAAGATAGGTTAAAAATCGTAGATAAGCTTAAGCCCGAAATTTTCTTAAGTTTGCACCATAACGCGAGCGAGGAAGAAACGCCGTTTTATTCGGAGATATATACATCTTGGACAACGGTATCACCCTCTTACGATTTTGCTTACGAGATCATAGGAGAGCTCTTGAGGAGGTTCCCCAATAGGGAATTTAGGGTTTTGCCGTCAAAATTCACGGTTTTGAAGGGGAAGGCAAAAATAAAGCTCCTTACCGAACTATTTTTCGCGGAGGAGATGGATGAAAATTTGATAATTGAGGAGGCTGAAATTTTAAAAAATGCAATATTTGAAATTTCTAAGAAAACCTTCGCAAAGGATAGGGATATATATAGGTCTTTCGGGAAGTATTCGCAACCGAGGGGGTACTTGACGACGAATTTCGGCAAGAAGATAAAAAACCCTAAAAAAGGAGATTGGGCGGTGGTTTTGGGGGACGGAAGGCTATTTTGGGATGCGGTGGAAATAATTAACAGGATAGGGGGGAGGCTCTATCACTTTGGTATGAGCGTCCAGCCTTCCCAGTTTCACACCGCAATGAAAATTTCAAGGACAAAGTATAAAAAAATAATATTTCTAAGATACGGGGAGCCATACGTGAGGTTTTACCATACGAGTGCGGAGAGCGAAAAATTTGCGGAGGATCTCGCAAGGGCATTAAATTATCCACTGGGTTTCTCAAGTAGTTATATATGCATACATCCAGATGGGATCAGGGTTGAGCTGATATCCAAAGGTTTAGATGAAAGAGTGGCGGATATTTTGGCAAGGTTATAATACCGCCTTATGATTCAGAATCCGAGCGAGGAGGTAATAAAGGAGCTTTTTTTGAAATACAGGAATATAGCGGTTGTGGGGTTTTCAAAGGATCCGAACAAACCTGCCCATAAGGTCCCAAGGTTCTTTATAGGAAAGAAGTACAATATAATCCCGGTAAATCCGACGGTTGATGAGATTTTGGGTAGGAAGGCTTATAAAACCGTAAGCGAGATACCCGAACCGATAGATTGGGTGGATGTTTTCAGGCCAAGTGAGGCTATACCCGAGGTGGTTAAAGATGTTTTGAAAAGGATCGAGGAGAGGGGGGATGTTAAGGTTTTTTGGCTACAGGAGGGGATAAGGAACGATGAGGCGGTAAAACCCCTCTTGGATCGTGGCATAATAGTGGTTCAGGATAGGTGTATGTATAAGGAATATATGAGGTTAATAGAGGGTGCCAACGTTTGAGGATAGAAAGGATGCAGCTTTAAAGCTTTGCGAGAAGTTGAAGGAAGAAGGTATTTCGGGTGATCTGATAGTTGGGATATTAAGGGGTGGGGGTTATATGGCGAAGATTGTGGGGGAGTGCTTGGGTATCGCATGGGGTGTTTTGCCCGTAAAGAAGATATCTCCCCCAGAATCTCCGGAATCAGGCTTTGGTGCGGTGGTATATGACGGTACAAACGTCTACGATGAGGAATATGCCCGACTACTGGGCCTTGACGAGGAGGAAATTAAGGAAATATTAAAATTTAAGGTTTCTGAAGCTAAGGTTTTGTACGAAAAATATAAAAACTTTATTCCCGAAGATTTTGAGGGGAAGAATGTTATCCTGATTGATGATGGTATGGCAACGGGATATACGGTAATAGCGGGGGCGAAGTTCGTAAGGGAGAGAAAACCGAAGGGCTTGATCCTTGCAATACCCGTCTGTTCGGAATTTGCTTATAACTTGGTAAAGGAATTCTTTGATAAGATTATATGTTTGGAGGTGGTAAGGAGCATATTTTTTGCGGTTGGAATGTTTTACGAGGATTTTAGACAGATCTCGGATGAAGAGCTGATTGAGTTTTTAACCAATCAATAAGGAGTGTTTGTGAAAGTCATAAAGATATTCCCAGCTTTTCCAAAACTCTTCTTTTCAACCCCTCTTTCCCCCTTAAAATATTTCGGTTATGAAAAGGGGAATTTTTGCGCTCTTGCTTGCATCCTTGCTTTTTGGAAGCTGTGCGACGATAGTGTACTAAGCTCCCGCCGATAAGAACCTTAAGATAGCCACCCAGGTGGATGCACCACCCGTAAAGATAAAGAAGAAAGTTTGGTACATCCTTTGGGGTCTGGTTCCCATAACTTCAACCTCAACCGCAGATATGATGGGGCTTTGCAATGAAATGGTTAAGGTCCAGAGCTACTATGGGATAGACGATATACTCATAAATGCGGTATCCTGTTGGGCAGTTGGGGGTTTAGTAATGAGTAAGACCGTAGAGATACAATGCAAATGAGGTTCCTATATATTTAGAGCCTCCTTGCAGAGTAAGGGGATAGAGTCGTTTGGTATAGAGTCTTTGGGGTTTAGCGCCCTGATGGATATCTCCCTCAACTTTTCCCTATCAATATCCCAATTCACATCCGAGTACAGATGTTTAAAACCCTTTAGCTTTTCTAAGGGGATATATCCGAAGTTTTCCCATAATGTATCCTTTTCTACCGCCCTGCTCAGAATGTTTATAAACCTTTTCGCGAGTCTTAAATCCGCACCCTTAAAAACCACAAAATCGGGACCTGAAAGGAAATAGACCTCTTCACCCTTAGAGTTTACTAAGGGAACGAACTTTGGGCGAACCCCTTCCCTTTCAATGTAGGGTTTGTAAGCGCTTGTCCCCACTATAGAGACGATCCTGTAAATTACCATATCATTTTGCGCTATCCTAGGGTTTGGGTATATCCTAACATATCCCTTTCGCGAAAGTCCCTTCAGGAATTCGTAGGAAGAGATACAAGCATTCAAAGTATCCTTGCCTTCCGATAGGAATACAAAGATCAAGCCCGTATAGAAGGTTGCGGAGGGATATACACCCAAGACTATGTAATCACTTTGAAGGTTTAGAAGGTCCTGAACCTTAAACCTCGTTGGAAAGCCCACCTGTTTTGCCAATTCCTCGTTTACATAAAAACCCAAGACGCTCTTAAACATAGGGTAGCAATATCTTCCACAGTAATTTGGTAATTCCTCCTTTTCCGCGAATTCCATCAATTTCCCGAATTTTTTGAGGTTTTTTAAAGTTTGCGGATAAACCAAGGCTAAATCCGGCTGGCGCACCCTTAAAGATTCATCCATTTCTTCCTGTGAAGAAAAGCTTTTCAAAACCATCCCAAATCCGAAATCCTTCCAAACTTTGTTTATAACCCTTTTGAAGTGATAATCGTGAATTTCCCCGAGGGAATACCAGACCTCAACGTTACTTTTACCGCAAGAAATTAAAAGGAACAGTGTTATTAATAGTTTGCGCATTGGTTATTTTAAGGTCGCCTGGAAAGAGGCGCTTTATGATTTCCGATGCTATGGGTGCCGCCTTCGCACTTCCAGCCCCCGCGTTTTCAACCACCACCGCGATGGCGATTTGTGGATCGTCGTAAGGCGCAAAGGCTATGAAGAGGGAATGGTCCTTGCCATGGGGATTTTGGGCGGTTCCCGTCTTTCCCCCAAATTTTAACCATGGGACCTTTGAGTTTTGAGCTGTTCCCTCCTCAATTACCTTCAGCATACCCCTTTTAACCGCATCGTAAGCCCAATCCGGAGCATACAACCTTAAGGTTTCGGGCTTTTCATATTCGGAGAATCTTGGCAATACAACCCAACCTTTATTTCCGACAAGCCCCGCAAGGACCGCAAGGAAAACAGGGGTTGTTAATATTTCCCCCTGTCCTATGGCAAGGTTTAGGGCAGTTCCTAAATAAATCGCCCTAACTGGTATCCTTGAGGGAACCTCCTCCTTCAAATTCGTAAATTTTCTACCAAACAAGCCCGTACCCTTAAGGGAATTTAAAATTTCTTTCGCTCCATACCTTCCACCGATGTTGTAAAAATACACGTTACAAGATTGTGCTAAAGCCTTTTCAAATTTGGTATATCCGTGAACGCTCCAACACCTAAAAACCCTTCTACCTAAGTATATTGCTCCCTTACAACTTACCGCGAAGTTCGTATCTATTATCCCATCCCTTAAAGCCAGAAGTGCAATTAGGGGTTTTAGGGTGGAGCCTGGAGGATAAAGTCCGCTTAGCGCCCTGTTTAACAAGGGAGAAAGGGTGGGATCGTTTGTGTCGAGGGGGGAGGGTTTTGAATAGGATAGATATACGAAACCGTTTTGAGGATTGAAGGCAAAAATTGCCCCCCTTTCATCCTTAAACAAACTATCCGCCAAGAGATATAGATCGTATCTGAGGGAAACATTTATATCGCTCGGCATAACGTTTAAGTAAATTTCGGGTTCGGATAAAACCCTACCCAAGGCGTCGCTCTCAAACACCACGTTCCCCATCTTCCCCCCTATTACGTTGTCGTAAAGCGCCTCCAAACCCCCAAGCCCAACACCATCCGTAGAGACGCTACCTATTATGTGCCAGCATTCCTTACAAACGAGCTTCCTTTTTACTTTCGGGATAAATAGAAGGGTCCTAAACCTATATTTGTTCCGCATAAGTATGTATACGTCCTCCTCCGAGAGCCCCATTATCTCCGAAAAGCCCATGTACCTATATTCCCTGAAATTTATGGGTTTTCCTAGGAGTTTTTCCATCCTTTCCCTCTCCCGCAAATATTCATCCCCCTTTGTCATTAGCTGAATTACGGAATAACCGACCTCAATATCCGTTAGGTATCTTCCACTCGGATCCACAAACCTACCCCTCACCTTCCCCATGCTTACCACCCTGCGGTAGTTTTCAACATCCTTTCCCCTTAGAGATGTATCGGTTATCCTATCGTAAAAGGTTAGAAATGCAAAGGCAAACCCCAAAGCATACAAAACGATAAATAAATAAGATTTCAGGATCACCTCTCAACCGAAACGAACTTTATTGTTGTCCTCCTTCCCATACTCTCCAAACCGATAATGTAAAGTCCAGGTGCAAGGTCATTTTTAAAGGAGCAACCTTTCTCCCTCTTAACTTCAAAGCCAGAAGGGGTAAAGATCCTTAATGTGGAATTTGGAGGGCAGTTTAGGATCTTCACCTCCTTTCCTTTAAGGGCGGGGTTTGGATAAACTTTAACGTTCTCCCACCAACCTGCGAGAACAGTGCTGTCACTAAATATTCCAATGCCCTTTTCCGTGGCAACAAATATCCTACCGTTTTTTAGATCGGACAATAGGGAAAACCTTATAGGATATAAGACCGAAGGGGAAAGGGATATTCCGGGAATAGGGGAGTTTTCGGGGGAGTATATCTTTAAGGAATTCCCCTTAAGCCTCGCAAGTCCCATACTTCCCGAAGCCCAAATGGATCCATCCAAACCCACCCACAAACCCGTTATTATATTTCCCGCCAAAACCTTACCCAAGTATCCCAAGGACCTCAAAGAATACATCTCCACACCATCGTCCGTCCCAAAAAGCAAAGTATCCCCGTAATTGTAAATCACGTTTGCCTTGACGTTTATACTGGCGTATTGGTTTAAATTTGGGGAGTAAAACTTGCAGTTTCCCTGCCCACACATTATCAGCTTATCATCCACAGAGTACAAAATACCCATTGCGTAGTCGGTTAAAACATCCGTCAAGACGGTATCGTATATACTATCTCCCACCTTAAAGCTTAGTTTAAAAAGTTTTGAACTACCCGAAGGTTCCCAAGCAACGAAATATACGGTATCCCTAAATATGGCCATATCAAAGACGTATGAGAACCTACCCAACCTCGAAGGGGTAAAAATTACTGTATCTTTAAAGGAGTTTTCACCAACGAGTAAAAGAACCAAACCCCCACCATGTAGGCCCAAAATAAGAACCCTATCGTTAAATTTCCTGATAAAATTCGTTATTCCGAATCCAAAGGTGTTTCCGGAAGGCCAAACCGCGCAGGCGTAATATCCCCCCCTACCACAGGCGATCAGGCTATCGCCTAAAATTACCATACCCGTTATTGTGGTATAGGGTAGCCCACCCGTTCTTATCC
>Ga0209740_1000013_pt1 | contig 42601 bp, 41 predicted proteins | sample ConCONMetagenome_FD_184733 | JGI IMG/M metagenome (GOLD analysis project Ga0209740, IMG submission 184733) | Hot spring microbial streamer communities from Conch Spring, Yellowstone National Park, USA - CON_C (SPAdes) (version 3) | ecosystem: Environmental > Aquatic > Thermal springs > Hot...
AATTCCTACCTTTCTGGCACACAAAGTATTGTAGATGGAAAGGCAATGTTAAAATATATTCTATGAACAGCCTAAAAGAATACATAAAAGGAACGGGATGGGCAAAGCTCATAGCGGTTGTGAGTATAGTAAGTGGGGCTTTGAGCATACCCATTGGGATATTGGCGATCATAGCAGGTATAAAGCTTTGGAATACCGCAAATAACCTTGAAAATTACAAGAACACCGAGAAAGAAGAGGATCTGAAAGAAGCCTTAAAGAACCTTTCGGATTTCTTTACATGGTATGGTTGGATGAGCGCTCTGAGTTTGGCAATCTTGGCGCTTGTTTTCATAGCAATTTTAGTCCTTATGATAGGGTGGATCGGAATGTCTAGTATGTCGGGTCTAGATTAATACGGGAATCTTGAAAGAGAACATAAAGGGAATTGAATGGGCAAAATTCATTGCCATCCCTTTTACCATACCTTTGGGAGTTTTGGGAATAAATACCGCAAACTACCTTCTCAGGTTCATCTGGTACTTAAGGAGGTTAGATATAGATACTCAACCTTGAGCTTTGCCATTTTAACATCCGCTAAAGCCTTTTTATACGAAATTTGCGCACTTCTATAGCCCAATTCCACCTGCTTAAAATCAATATAAGACATCCTACCCTTAAGGTAAGCTTCTTTGGCAAGATTAAAAGCCTCCTCCATAGTTCTTAGGTTTTTCTCGTAAGCTTTTAGCGCCTCAAGGGCATACTCATAATCCCTTCTTGCCCTCTCTATATTCTCCTTCGCCTGATTTTCCAAAAACTCTATCCTTCTCTTCAAAGCCTCTGCCTGTATTTTGTACTTTTTACTCTTAACTGATGGAGAAAATCCATCGAACAAAGTCCAATCAAGGGTCAGGCCCGCCACCCAGCTTCCCCCCCACTTATCCTCAAATCCGTAAGGTCTCTGAAAATTATAAGAAACAAAACCCACAAGGCTCGGTAAATACCCCTTTAACTCTTCCCTTGAAAGTTCCTCCAGGATCTTTACCTGTTTGCGCAAGTATTCTATATCATACCTCCTTATTTCCCCCTCCTTTATTTCAAGGTCTCTCTCCTTCAGGCTATCCGTTAGGATTATCTCTACGGTATCTGGCAAATTTAAAATTAGGGCAAGCATTCTTATTGAGGATTTATAAGCGTTCTCCGCGTTTATTAAGTTCGCCTTTGCCATCTCGTAATCGCTCACCGCCCTGAGATAATCTATCCTGTTTGCCCTACCCTTCTTGTAAGCCTCATCCAAAAGCTCCATCCTCCTTCTTGAAAATTCCAAGTTTTCCCTCGCTATTTCCACCATATCCCTTGAAAGCAAGGCAAGGGTATAAGCTTGCCTTACGTTGAACTCGTACTGGGCCCTCTTTGATAAGAACTCGGAATATTTTGCCTTATATCCCTCTTTTTGTAAGGTATAACCCTTTTCCAACCTCATCCAAGTCCAAAGGGGCCTTGATAAGGTTAATCCGAGCTTATAGTTGTTATGCCTGCTAAATACTATATTTACCGTCTCCACCTCTATGGGAAACACTATCCCCTGTCCGGAACCGGGTGGTATTTCTTGAAATCCCCACTTTATAGGGACTATCTGTTGAAACTCTATCTGTAGGGAGTTATAAGTGTATCCGAATTGTAAGCCCAGCTTGGGCCAAAGGGATGTTCCAAATTCCTTTGCGATTTGTTGTGCATACAAAACATCCAAACTATCCGCAATAAAGTTAGGGTTGTTTTTCAAAGCGATCTCAACCGCCCTTTCTTCCGAAAGCTCAATTGTAGCAATAAACCAAATCATATTACCTCCACCTCCCTTAAAGCAAAAGCCTTAAATGGTTTCACTTTCCTTGAAAATTCTCCCAAAATTTCCTTCAGTTTCCCAACCTTGTCCCCTTCAACAAATATAAGGAACAAGACGGAAAACCTCGGCCAAACCTCGTCATCCATAACGGGCTCACTTCCCCCACCCCTCCCCAAAACCTTAGGTATTAATGTATATCCCTCTATCCCTTTTTCCAACAACGACCTTTCAAATTCCTCCCTAAATGGCGCGGAACAAACTACCAAGAAAAGCATAAGAGAATTCTAAAGGCGAATTTGAACGATCGTTCAAAACGAAAAATTAAATACAACCTTATTATTCCCGCCTATGAAAAGGGTAATAATAATGGGTGCTGCGGGAAGGGACTTCCACAATTTTAACGTATTTTTTAGAAACAATCCGAATTATGAGGTTGTAGCCTTTACTGCGACCCAGATACCAGATATAGAGGGTAGGGTTTATCCACCCGAACTTGCAGGTCCAAATTACCCAAACGGGATACCCATATACCCCGAGGAAGACCTTGAGAGGCTGATAAAGGAAAAGAATGTAGATCTCGTAATTTTTGCATATTCGGACGTATCCCACGAATACGTTATGAACAGGGCATCAAGGGCATTGTCCGCCGGGGCATCCTTTATGCTCTTAGGTCCAAAGGATACCATGTTAAAATCCAACAAACCGGTAATAGCGGTGGGGGCAATAAGGACGGGTTCTGGAAAGAGTCAAACCACAAGGAGGGTGGCGGATATATTGAAATCCTTGGGTAAAAAGGTAGCGGTTGTGAGACACCCTATGCCTTACGGTGATCTGAGGAAACAGGTGGTCCAGAAGTTTGAAACTTACGAAGACCTAGATAAATACAACGTCACCATTGAGGAAAGGGAGGAGTTTGAACCGCATCTTGATAGGGGAAACGTTGTATTTGCGGGGGTTGATTATGAGAAGATATTAAGGGAAGCGGAAAGTATTGCGGATGTGATCCTTTGGGATGGGGGAAATAACGACTTTCCCTTCTTTAAGCCCGATTTGTTTATAGTTGTGACGGATCCACATAGGGTGGGACATGAGCTTAGATATCACCCTGGTGAAACTAACCTTAGGATGGCGGACGTTATAGTGATAAACAAGATTGATACCGCAAGCCTGGAGAACATAAACACCCTTAGAAAAAACATATTCTCCGCAAATCCCGATGCCATTGTTATTGAAGCCGCATCCCCAATTTTCGTTGAAAACCACGAGCTAATCAGGGGTAAAAGGGTCCTATGCATAGAGGATGGTCCCACAACAACACACGGAGAGATGAAATTTGGCGCAGCGTACATAGCCGCCTTGAAATTTGGGGCTAAGGAGATAATAAAACCTTATGAGTACGCGGTAGGTAGCATAAAGAAGGCTATGGAAACTTGGGGGGTGTATGAGGTTCTACCCGCGTTGGGCTATTCGGATAGGCAAATAGGGGAACTCGAGGAGGTGATAAAATCTTCACCCGCGGAAATAATAATTAGCGCAACCCCCATAAACCTTTCGAGGGTTGTTAAAACTGACAAGCCAATATTGAGGGTGAGGTACGAACTTCAAGAGATAGGGAAACCGACTTTGGAGGATGTGATAAGGGAGTTTATTTCTAGGGTTTCCCCTTCTTCCTAAGGTACCTAAAAACCATCAATTTCGGATATCTCATCAAAAACTTCCTGAACGGTAGAATTTGTTATAATTTCAAAGACCGCGTAATTTTTTCTGACTTCTCTTACGTTCACGCTCCTTACACCCCTAACCTTCCCCGAAATTTCCTCCTTTATGCTTTCCACCTTATTACCGGCATTGTAAACCTTCAGAATCTCATCTGAAAGTAGATTAGCGACTTCCTTTGCGGATTCAACTTCTGCTTTCATCTCGTCAAAGGGTAATTATGTTCCCCGTATAAACCTTCTTACCCCTATAATCCCCTTCCACTACTTTTGATGAACCTATGACGAACACTTCCGCACCATTCCTCAAGGCTATCTCCTTTGCAAGATTTTCATCCTCCTCAAGGACCGCCTTCAGCTTATCCTTAACTTACAAACTGATCTTCAATGGTGCCCCTTATATCCTCATCTTCCAAAAGAACCGTTATCCTCGGCCTTCCCAAATACTCCACGAGGATCCCTATGGCCATCAATGAAACCAGGCAACATAAGACGACACTTTAAGTCAAAAATTTTTTTGTGTTCTTTTTGGCGTATTTTTTAACTTCTACGTTCGTACCAACGGCTATACTGCAACTGCTTGTGCTGTTGGCTTTGTCCCATCAACAGTACAAATTTTCTCATTGATGAAAATTATATCCGCTTTTGGTATTTGAAAAAGGAAAATTTGTTGTGAAAGTAAAAATGCAACCGCAAAATGGAACAACGCAAATTATTTTTTTGATAGAAACTTTATCAAGATTTTACTTTTGGTTTCCTCCAAAATAGCAATCGCAATATCAAAACTTGCAATACGATATGAAATGACCGCATTTGGCTTATAAGGGATTTGGACTTTTATCCAAAAGCCATCCTGTTTTTCAATAAATCTTTTCAAATTTTCCACGCTTACCACAAGAGCATCACCTTTATCAAGAATCCTAGTTGTTAGCAAATCTGGATCGGCATATATTATACCGAGACCTGAGATAATAAAAATAGTTGCCTCATCCCAGGTAACATTAACATCTCGACCGAGTTTATTTATCAATCTGATTTCCCCTTTGCCTGTAAAGTTTGTCTTAAGTGAAAATTTTAAGCCCTCAACTTCAAAATCACCTCTCTTTTCTGATGTTCCTACATGCCCGGCGTTAAATCCAAGAGCCCTGACAAGCGCAACAAAAAGGAGTTCCACCGCCCCTCCAACAACGAACCTGTTCTCATATATCGCAGTATCATATTCTGCAACTAATTTATCTATTGCAAGAACAAATTCATTCTCGACTTCACCATTTTTTTCAAACTTTATCTTGAAATTTTTAAACCATTTTCTGTGTTGACTAAACTTTTTATTCATTAACAGACCCTTTGAAATTGAAAAGGTTGAAATCTAAATTTTTCAGTCTCTCTTTGATAAAATCGCAATATTCAGGGACAATTTCAAAGCCAAGGAAATGTCTTTTCAACGCTTTCGCAACTACCGCAACCTGTCCTGAGCCCAAAAATGGGTCAAAAACGATGTCACCTTCATCAGATGCATAAAGAATTATTTTGCGAACAAGTGCTGTAGGCAGCTTCGTCGGAGTTTTTATTTTCCCCGTCCAATATTCCCTGTTTATTATCCAAACATCCTCGGGGTAGTGTTCTATTTTGTTGAACTTATATTTATCTTCATCTTTGGCAACGAAAAGTATATGGTAATGACTTGTGACAAACTTACGCTTTGTAAAAACACCAAATTGATATTTCCAAATGATGTGGTTTATGGTTATAAAACCCACCTCATCAAGAGCGTTTAAAATATCCTTCAAATTCGTCCAACCCGAAAAAACGAACATTGAACCTGTTCTTTTTAATATCCTATACGCCTGCCGAATCCAATTAAGTGAGAATTCATAATACTTCTCTTTCGGGATTTCGTTGTATCCTTCAAGGACTTTCGTATTGTCTCTATTGTAGTTTGAGCGCTTAGCTTTGAAATCTATAGCAAAGGGCGGATCGGTGATGATAAGGTCTATACATTCGTCAGGTAATTTCTTCATAAGTTCAAGCGCATCACCACAATAAATGTTATCGACCTCAAATTCACCAAGTTTCATAATAATTCATCTCCTTATTTCAAGCAAATTATACTTTACAACTCCAGCCGGGACTTTCACCTCAACTATCTCGCCAACCATCCTGCCAATCAAACTTTTACCTATAGGTGACTGAACGGAAATTTTCCTCCCAGCGGAATTTGCCTCTTGCGGAGAGACGATAATATACTCCATCTCCTTAGCCCTATCAAGCAAGGGAATTTTTGCGTAATCCACGGGTACATACATATTCGGTCCGGTTATCAGGGCGAAAAATTTCCTCTCGTCAAGGTAAGTATTGTTAGGAATAATTGATGAAAACCACTCAACCATAAGTTCCTTGATACTCGTGTCGGAAGATAAAACAAAAACCAAAAGCATAAGTAAAGTTGTATTTTAAGGAGGGAAGATTTTGTTTTTATTTTTGGTTGGGTGCGCCTCCTTGACAGCGTAAGAACCATTGCGGTTTTTGCCAGCGGTTTTAAACTTGCTAAATGATATATTGGAAGAGCAGGAATTTGGAAGATCGGATTAGGTAGGGAAACTCGTAGGCACCTATCTCATTGCCTTTATTGAGGAAGTTGAAATACTTTTCAAAGCTGAGCGTTAAAATATTTGAGTTTCAGACGGGTAGGATCCTTTACTCGTCGGTTGCGGAGGGAATATCAAGCATTGAGGGACACTTGCAAGAGTGCTTACCATCCCATTGTAAAAAAAATTTCTCAAAATCAACACATAAAATAATGGTTTAAATGTTTTCGATTTCACAAAAACCTGTGGTAGAGCCTATTAAGGTGGATAGCACATTAAAAGAAGGATACGAAAAGGGTGAGATAGACTGGACGAATTTGTTGATCCGGAAAAACCCAAAGGGAAAGCCAAGCTCCTTGTGGAAAGGGTTGCGGTTGTTGATGCGCGGAGGAACTTACTTGAGATAATAAAGTGGGTACATATAACTTCCGAAACCATGGTTGAGGACTATATGGTCTCAAGCTATATAGTTGTTCAGAAGGTTCAGAGTGTAGTCAAAAATGCGAGAATAATAGGAAAGCCCAAATACTACGATGATGGTTGAATTGAAGTTTGAGTTGAGATGAAGTTGGAAAACCTTGTTAAAGCCATACCAAGGCGGAGGTAAAATAAAGTTTCAAGCTCCCCTGAGGGTTCTATGGTGATTGAGGCGATATCCGCCAAAGGTTGCGATGTTAAGGTAAGCAAGCTAAAAAAGTGGGGTTCTATCCTCCCATCATCCTCTTAAGCTCGTATATCACAAAGAGCGCATCCTTAGGAGAGAGAGCATCAACGTTTAGGTTTTTCAGATATTCCAATATATCCCCACCATCCGAAGAGGATTTTATCAAAAATTCCCTTTCAAATTTTTCTTGCAACTCCTTTGCCCTTTCTATAACGGATTCGGGTATTCCCGCAAGCTTGGCGACATATATCCCATAGCTTTTGTCTGCGCTTCCCGGTATAACCTTATATAAAAACCTAACCCCGCTTTCCGATTCCTCAACCTTAACCGTAAGATTAAAGGCGTTCTCGTGGCTTGAGGCGAGCTTTGAAAGCTCAATATAATGCGTTGCGAAAAGGGTTTTTGCCTTTATGTTGTTTAGGATATACTCGGAAACCGCCCATGCTATTGCCAAACCATCGTGCGTTGATGTTCCCCTCCCTATCTCATCCAATAATATCAGGCTATTTTTCGTTGCGTTCTTTAGGATATTTGAAACCTCTTGCATTTCAGCCATAAAGGTGGATATACCCCTTGTAAGGTCATCCGAAGCCCCTATCCTAGTAAAGATCCTATCAAGCAAGGGAATTTTTGCGTAATCCGCGGGTACATAGCAACCCATATGCGCCATCAGGCATATTAATCCCACCTGTCTTAGATAGGTGGATTTACCCCCCATATTCGGTCCGGTTATCAGGGCGAAAAACTTCCTCTCGTCAAGGTAGGTATTGTTGGGAATAAATGGTGTATCCATAAATCCTTCAACCAACGGGTGCCTGCCGTTCTTTATCTCCAAAGTATAACCCTTATAAACCTCCGGTTTCACATACCTGAACTTTTTCGCCGAGTTTGCAAATGCCAAGCAAAGATCCACCTCCGCTATCTTTGAAGATACAAACTTTATATCCTTTGAAAACTTCAGGATCTCCGAAAGTAAGTTTTGGTAAATTTCCCTTTCAAGCCTGATCGCCCTATCTTTTGATGCCAGAATTTTATCCTCCAAAGCTTGAAGCTCATCCGTTGTAAATCTTTCAGCGTTGGTTAATGTCTGTTTCCTATGGTAGTACTCAGGGACCCTTTTCGCTTGCGCCTTTGATATCTCAATGTAATATCCAAAGACGGAATTGTATCCGATCTTTAAATTGCTTATACCCGTTCTTTTCCTTTCCCTCTCCTCAATCTCCTTCAGCATCCTTTCCGCTTTCCTTTGTATCCCTCTAAGCTCGTCAAGGAGCTCATTCACACTATCCCTTATATATCCCCCCTCCGATAGGGTTGCGGGTGGGTCATCAACCAAAGTTTCCTCTATTCTCTTTACGATCTCTTCCAAGCCCGGATTGTACTGAACTTTAAGTATCTTCAATACATCAAGGGAATTTTTCAGGGATCTTGAGAACCTAAGGAGGTTTTTGGGAACTATTTTTCTTGTTGCGATCCTTGAGAGGTCCCTCTCAAAATCATAAACTTCCCTCAACTTCCTCTCAACTTCCTCGGATATTTTTTGATTGTTTATAAAGAACTCAACCCTCCTCAACCTTGAATGTATAGGCTCAAGTTTTGCGTAAGGGTGTAATACCGTGAATTTCAATAACCTTTTACCCATGGGGGTCATACAGGAATTTAGGAGGGAGTATAAAGACCTTTCACCCAAAAGCCCCAAGGTTTCAATCGTCCTTTTATCAATGGGTATGTATTCGTTTATCTGATATTCAACGGGTATTTGCAAGTGCCCTATGTTTTCTCCCTTCTTTTCCCTAAGGTATGATAAAACCGCCCCCAGAACCCCAAGAACCATGGGCGGATATTCCCTTTCAATACCGTAAATCTCCTTTAAAACCTTATAACCGTGCCTTGAAGAGAAAACCTCTATGCTCCTATAAGTTTTATGGGCGTTTATGTTTAGGTCCATCTTTTCGGGAAGTATTACCTCCCGTATGTTCAACCTTCCCATTTCCTCCAGTACATCTTCCTTCTTTCCGTAAATGTAATATACATCCCCCGTTGATACGTCAACGAGGGCGCAGGCGGATTCCCCCATAGCTTCGTTGTACGCGGAAAGGTAATTGTTTGTATCCTCCGACAAAAGCCCCTCGGATATTATCGTACCTGGGGTTATAACGTCCGTTATTACCCTCTTCAAAAGGGTTTTCCCTTCCTTCTCCTCCGTCTGATCGCAAATCGCAACTTTATAACCCGCCTCAAGGAGCTTGTTGATGTATATCTCCGCGGATCTTACGGGTATCCCCGCCATGGGAACCCTCATATTTTTACCCATGGGCCTACTCGTTAAAACTATTCCCAAGACCTTTGAAACTATCTCAGCATCCTCAAAGAAGGTCTCGTAAAAATCCCCTAGGTGAAATAGGACTATCTCCTCGGGATATTGGCTTTTTATCCTCTTATACTGCTCAAGAAGTGGCGTTTCCTTCATAATTTTTCCCCGCCTATCTTCTGACCCCCTTCCCTCAAACCCTCCGGATAGTACCAGTTCCTCAAATTCCTAAATCCCACCTCAAACAGTACCCTTCCCATCCTGCTCCTCTCGGGTTCCTCTCCCCTCCTCAAGGCGTACAGGGTTTCTCTATCTTCATAATATTCAACGAATATTCTTCCAAGTTTCGGCAAAAATTCGTATATCCTTCGGTATATCTCCCTCTCAATCTCACTTCCGAAAAACCTTAAACCCAAAGGTTCTGGGTTTATTGAGAAAAGTTCAACCCAAGGTCTGTAATAACCATAACCCTCAAACACCTTAGCGAACATAAGGAAATCCTCCGAACCTTTTCCCTTAAGAACCAAAGTTAAATTCTTCTCCCAAACGGATCTCCCATTATCCACCTTTTTAACCAAAACTTCAAATTCCCCCAGCTTAAGATCTAAATCTATCATTTAACCACAAACTTTAAAACCTCCCTTCCACCCTTTACAAAGTAAATCCCTGCGTTTAAAAATCCCTCAAATTCCTTACCCGAAAACACAAACCTACCGTCCGAAGAGTAGATCTTGAACTCCTCTATGCCCTCAATTACAACCTTCCTTCCGGAAACCTTAACCCTTATGTTTCCTTCCCTTTTATCGCTTGATAATACGGGCGATGGTGTGGCAAGGAGGGCCCTATATACGTTTATAAGCCCATATCCGTAAAACCAATCCTTTCCCATCTCCCCCATATCTATCGCTGTTCCCGTTATTATAGCCCTTACCTCGGAGGGTGATAGGTTCGGGTTCTTTGATAGTATCAATCCCGCAAGTCCGCTTACGTGGGGAGTTGCCATTGATGTACCCATAAGGAACATGTATCTGTTTATATATGGAACGGTTGATAAAATATAAACCCCGGGTGCGACAACGTCAAGATCAGATCCGTAATTACTGAAGTACGCTTTTCGACCCGATGTATCTATCGCTCCAACGGAAATTACCGCCGGATACGCTGCGGGATATCTAAGGCTTGAAGCTCCGTCGTTCCCCGCCGCCGCTATTGCCACCGCCCTTGCGGTATCCACCGCGTAATTTACCGCGCTCTCTACTTCCGAGGAGGGAGCAGGGCTTCCGAGACTCATATTTATGACCTTCGCTCCCGTATCCGCGCACCACCTTATACACTGGGCAACCGCCGCGCTTGTACCGATACCGCTATCGTTCAAAGCCCTACAGGATAATATTAAATTTTGGGCAACACCAACAACCCCAACCCCATTATCCATAACCCCTGCTATCGTTCCCGCCACATGTGTTCCATGAAGCTCTTCCGCCCTAACCGGATAAGGGTCGTTATCGTTATCCACAAAATCCTTCCCGTACCCGTAGTTTGCTTGTAAATCCTCGTGGTAGTAATCCACCCCATCATCTATAACGCATACCTTTACGCTCCTGCTCCCCCTGGTTATATCCCAACCTTTGTCGGCGTATATTACCCACATACCCCATAGGTGTCTCCCCATATAAGGGTCGTTGGGCCAGTAGCTTACCCTGTATATCAAGTTTGGCTCGGCAAACTCAACGTTTGGATCTTTGTTTAAGTTGTAAAGGAGGCTTTTGACATAATCTACGCTCCTAAGGTCTTCGGGTATCTCAATCAAATAGGATGGCGAATTTTCAAGTTTCTTTATCCCAAAACCCGAAAGTAGGGAAGGCAAATTCCCACCTTTCTTTAGTCTAACTATTATACTCCTTTTGTCCCAGTTCTCCCAATACCAAGAGCTGTCCGCGAATATGGTATAATAGTTTTTGACGGTGAGGTTTGAATATACGCTATCGTAATACATTTTAAGCTTTTCTATCCTCTCAAAGTCTATTTTATCATCCACAAAAGGCAAAAAGGAAAACAGGGTCATCATATCTCACCTCCATCCCCTCAAATAAGACCTTATCCAAACGGTTTTTGAGCTTATGAAGGATGAATTTCCAACAACTGCATAATAAACTCCACCTGCAAGGGATGGGGAGAAGGAAACAGAAGGTACCGCCTCAACGTACTCGTTTAGCTGGGCACTTTGTCCGTTCCTCCACTTCTCGTAGTTTGCACTGTCGGTCCAAAACGCGTAGCTTATGTCCCCATCCCCCGTCTTAACCCTCGCCTCATAATATAGCGTATCCCCATCCTTCGCCTCAAACTTTATCCAAAAATACTGTCTTGGACCCAAAGTAACGGTTCCGTGATATAAATCTATACTTGTCAGTTTTCCCGTCTGAGAAGGTGGTTGTGGCTCTTCCTCTTTACATCCCACTATTACAATTGCCAAAAATCCCAAAATTAAAAACCTCATAAGAAAAAATTTTAAGGTTGAAATCTCAACGGTATTATAATACCCCCTATGTTTAGGAAAGTGCTAATAGTCGGCGGCACGGGTTTGGTGGGTAGGGCGGTTTTAAGGAAGATATACCAAAAGAGTAGGAGGGTGTTTATAGTGGGTTTAAAGAGGGATGAGGTGGAGGAGACCCTTAAGGAGTTCGGGAAAATTAGGAGGGGCAGGGATGATGTTTTGGGAGAATACCTTTATGCTGGTAAGGTTTTCGGTTTTTGGGGGGATATATTCCTAACCATTTCCCTAAAGGATAAGCCAAAGGGGGAGATCCTTGAGGATGAAAACCTGAGATTGAAGGCTATAGAGGAAAACCTTGGTTTCTCCGATGTGAAGGAGAACTTCCTTTATAACCTCCTCGTTAGGTTGAAGCCCGAAATAGTGATAGATACTGTAAATACCGCAACCGCGGTGGCTTACAGGGATCAGTTTTCCGCCGTTGAAGATGTTTATAAGTACATCTCCTTGGGGGATGGAAATTATGAAACTTTAAAGGAGAAGGTGGAAAAGCTCCTCCTTTCGCTGTATACACCTTTATTGATAAGGCACTTCTTTGTTTTGAGGGAAGGACTTAAGAGGGCGGGAACCAGGCTATATTTAAAGGTTGGTACAACCGGAACTGGGGGTATGGGCTGGGACATACCCTACACCCACGGTGAGGAGAGGCCCTCAAGGGTTCTCCTATCAAAGACCGCCATGGCTGGGGCATCAAGCCTGCTTTATGTGATCCTATCAAGGGCAAACGATTCCCCCATAATAAAGGAGATAAAACCCGCGGCAGCAATAGGTTGGAAAAAGATGGGTGTGGGGGAGATAAGGAAGGGTGGAACTCCGATAAATATAAAAAAGCCTCAGAAGGTAAAACTTTCGGATGGGGGAATACCAATACTGAAATGCGATGAGACGGGAGAGATTTTAAAAACCGCTTTTATAGACACGGGAGAAAACGGTTTATTTTCCCTTGAGGAATTCAGGAGCATAACCTCCCTTGGTCAGATGGGGATGATCACCGCGGAGGATATTGCCGAGGTGGTAATGTTAGAGATAGAGGGTAAGGGGACGGGGAAGGATGTGGTTGGGGCAATAGAAAGCGCTTTACTTGGACCCTCATATAGGGGCGGTGTGATGGTTAAGGACGCAATAAGGTATTTGGAGGAAATTTCGGAAGAAACCGAATTCCCGAGCGTTGCCTTTGAGATCTTAGGTCCCCCAAGGTTATCAAAGCTCCTATTTGAAGCTTACATACTTTCCCAAACTTTCCGCACGTATGACAAATTGGCGAATTCAGAACCATCCGAAATCTCCGAAAGGATGTGGTCCTACATATCGGAAAACGAAAAGATATTAAACTATATAGCTTCAATAGGTTTGGGGGTACTTTCGCCGGACCTTGAACTTTATTACACCGAGAACCTGAAGGTTCCCAAGCTCCCTGTGGAGAAATTCAAGGAAAGGGATATAAGGCTTTGGGCGAAGGAGGGGTGGGTTGATACAACTTATGAAAACGCAAAACTTTGGAGGAACAGGGCGATCATGATTTTGGAGAATATTGAGGGCAAAAGGAGGAGGATATTGAAGGATAAGGTTTCTTCCGTTGAGGATAGGGAAGGCTTGGATCCATCAAGCCTGAAGGCGGATCTGAGGATAATTCCCGGCTATTGTGCATCTTTTGTATTCATAAACGAGGACAAAGGCAAAAGGAGCAGGCCTTACTGATCTGATTCACCCCTATAATTCTCTCCTATGATCTGGGTAATATCGCAATTGCCGGCGCCTATGGAGTGGGCGGGTTTGAAGAGGGATATGTATGGGAGGGGTAGGGCTTTTGCGACCGCCCGTTTTTCCGGTCCCTCTTCGGTAGTACTACTATGGGGTACCACCCTTTCCGCAGCTACTGGTGTATACTCTGGACCCGCTGTGAGGGATATAACCGGAGACGGAATACCCGACATATGTGTGGGGGATGACGCCGGGGTACTCCGTTGCTTCAACGGACCTGATGGGACAGTGCATTGGTCCTATTCAACGGGAGGTGCAATATATTCAACCCCCGTCCTTGAGGATATAAGCTTCTTAAACCCCGGTATGGAAGTCGCCTTCACGTCTAATGACGGATACCTTTATGTCCTCAGGGGAACGAACGGGACGTTACTTTGGAGAGCATCCGTGGGCCAAGCCTATAACGGATCCCCGAGGGTTTATAATATAAACGGGGTTCCCGGAAACGAGGTTGTAGTTGCAACGCGAAGTGGAACTATGCCTTCAATGGGAACACTGGAGCGGTCGTTTGGAGAAATACCTCCGTTAGATCCGAGGCGGCTGTGGCCATAGCTGATGTTGATAACGACGGGGAGATAGAGGTGATAGTTGCAGATAATTCAGGGAGGGTTTATGCATTAAGGGGTACAAACGGGAGCGTCAGGTGGGTGGTATCCACGGGCCATGGTTATGGTTCCGCTCCTGCGGTTGAGGATGTGGATGGAGATGGGATAAAGGAGATCTTCGTGAATTTTTATAACAATTACACCTGCAGGATAAACGGTACGGGGAGCTTAGCTTGGTGCGTTTATGGATACTCCCAACTATCGTACGACGGTTTTGAATCCGTTGTTATAGGTCCGGATATAAACGGAAATGGGACAAAAGATATATTTACAGCGGATTATTATTGGGGGCGGAAGTTGGCTGCAATAGATGGGGGAACGGGTTCAGTAATATGGTCAAGGACCGTAACATATGAAGTGCATTCCCATGCTCCCATTACCGTTGGGGACTTTGATATGACAAACCCGGGCTACGAGATCCTACTTGCAAATCACAATGGATATTTGGACGTATATAGCGCGTCAAACGGGAACTTCCTATGGAACTTTTCGTATGGGGGTCCCGTGAGTGGTGGATGTTGTGCGTCGGGCTATGCTCTAATTGTTGATGTAGACGGTGATACTTGCGTCGAGCTTGTGGTAAGGGGTGAGAGGGATGCGCCTTATCTGAGGATATATAGGTCAAACAACGTGGGTTCCTGCTATCTTTCGTACGACGATCCGGTTGCAGTTAGGGAAGAGGAAGGGAAAGGAAGGGTATTGGATGTTGTAAGGGGTGGTATAATGTTTTACGGAAAAGGGAAAGTGGAGATCTACTCCGTTGATGGTACAAAGGTTGGTGAGGTTTCAAAACCCGGTTTCATAAGGCTAAAGAATGGCGTGTATATTGTCAAGTACGGAAACAAGACGGAGAAGGTGCTGATAAGATAACCAGCATTACAATATACACCTATGGCTTTCAAGAAATATACCGCGATAAATTGGGATGAGGCTAATCCTGCTATATTCAAGCTTGATGGGATATCGGAGAGGAGCGTAAGGGAGCACATAAAGCTGTACAACGGTTACGTCGCAAAGTACAACGAGGTTCAGGAGATGATAGAGAACCTATCAAAGGAAGAGCTCTCAAAGGCGAACCCGACCTATAGCCTAATAAGGTCGTTGAAGGTGGATCTAACGAGGGCAATAGGTGGAATAAAGAACCACGAGATATATTTCTTCAATTTAGGTGGAAAGGGTGGAAAACCATCCGGCGACTTGTTAAAGAAGATAGAGGAGGATTTCGGTTCTTACGAGAGATTTGAGGATGAGCTTAGGGCAACCGCCATCGCCGCTAGGGGATGGGCTTGGGTAGCGTATGACTTCGACTTTGACCGCCTCTTCATAGCAATAGGAGATGAACAGAACACATATCCCTTCTGGAACGCTTACGTGATCTTGGCTCTGGACGCCTTTGAGCACGCTTTCTTTATGGATTACGGGACGAACAAGGCGGGATACATAGACGCATATTTTAGGAACCTAAATTGGGAGGATGTAGAAAAAAGATACGAAAAAGCCCTGAAGATAAGGGAAAGCCTCAAAATATAGTTAGATCCCTCAAACTCCCCACCTTAACGAGCTCCAAAAACTTACCACCCGCCGGTGAGTAGAGCCTCTTAAAACCGAGCCTTTGTCCCTCCCTCTCCCTCACTTCCAGATTCACGGGTGCTCTAAATTCTCCCGTTAGGGAGATCTCGCCGACAAATAATCCTAAATTATCAAGGGGGATATTCTTTGCGGAAGAAATTATCGCTGCGCAAACTGCCATATCCGTAAATGGGTCATCCACCTTTATCCCACCGCCTACGTTTATATAAACATCCATCTTTGCAAATTTAAAGTTTAGAACCTTCTCAAGTAGCGCCAGTATTATCGCCAACCTCTTCGGGTCGTACCCCACCGAATGCCTCGTTGGTACTGGATAATACGAATAATGCACCAAACTTTGGATCTCCAAAACTATGGGTACGTTCCCCTTCATCATCACCGTATAGGATAAGCCCACCTTTGGTACCTCTGGGGGTTTGTAGAAGTAAAGGGACGGATCCTCAACGGGAAACAATCCCCTTTCCTCCATAGTAAAAAATCCCACCTCATCCGTTGGTCCGAACCTATTCTTCTCCGCCCTCAGCATCCTCAATATTCCCATCTTATCCCCCTCCAAATAAAGCACAACATCAACCGTATGTTCCAAAGTTTTGGGTCCCGCTATTATTCCACTTTTTGTAATATGCCCGGAAATAAGTATGGAAATTCCCCTTTCTTTCGCAAATTTGAAAAGCTTATCCGCGCAAAACCTCACCTGGGAAATGGAGCCTGGGGGAGAACTTATATCCTCCGTATATACCGCCTGTATTGAATCAACAAATAGCACATCGTAATTTCCCGCGTTTTCCAAAACCGTATCCAAATTTGCCTCCTCCGTTATATCAATATCCGAATCCACCTTTAACCTCTCCGCCCTCTGCCTAACCTGATAAACCGATTCCTCCGCCGATACGAAGAGGACCCTATAACCTCTCCTACTAAGATAATTCGCTATTTGCAGGAATAAAGTGGATTTCCCGACTCCCGGCTTTCCCCCCAAAAGTATTACGCTACCCTTAAAGATCCCCCCTCCAAGAACCGAATTTAAAATTGATATCCCCGTATCTATCCTAAAACCCTCTCCCAACTCAACATCCTTAAGCTTTTTTACTTTAAACTTCCTCTTCCCTTTAAATTCCCCTTCCCTCACGAATGTATCCCATTCCCCGCAGTTGGGGCACTTCCCAAGGGGTTTTATCGCCTTATACCCGCATACCGAGCAAACGTAGCTCATAACCTCAACCTCTCAACCCACACACCAAAAAAGGGCAAAGGCTCCCTCTTCCCGTTTATGGCATTCGCCATGCCGAAAACCGTCAAAAAAAACAAAAGTACAAAGCCGAAGGGTCCTATGACATACCAACCAATAAAAGGGATAAAATGATAAAGATATAACCATATCAGCCAAACGAAAGACAGGACAAAACCCTGCTTTATGTGGAAAACCAAAAATGGAGAAGGCTTTAAAAATAGGACAAAAACGAAAAGGAATGGGATATAACACAACGCCCCTAGGAATCTCTCAGATTTTCCTATCATCGTCCTCAAAAGCGCTCCCTATCACCACAATATCCGCCCCACTTGAAAAGTACCTCTCCACCTGCTCCCTAAGCCTTATACCACCCCCGACTATCAGCGGTAATCCCACCTCCTGTTTGACGAGCTTTACCACCTCATAAGGTACGTTTAAAATTGCCCCAGAGCCCGCTTCAAGGTATATCGCGGAAAATCCAAGATACTTCGCCGCAAGACAGTGCGCCAAAATTAAGTCAAATTTATTCCTTGGAAGGGGTTTTGTGTTTGTGATAAACTCCGTTGCAGTGTAAGTTCCACCGTCTATTAGCAAGTACGCGGTAGGTATAACCCTCAGGTTGAATTTCTTTATTAAAGGTGCCGCCTTTACATGTTCTCCTATTAAGTACTCAGGGTTCCTACCCGATATCAGGGAAAGAAAGAGGACATAATCATAATATGGGCAAAGCTGATACACGGAACCCGGAAAGAGGATCACGGGGTAATCCGATAACTCCTTGAGTTTTTTAACCTTTGGGCAAATATCACCCTCGGAGAAGCTTGTGCCAACCAAAATCGCCCCAAGATCATTCAAACCCCTTATATTCCTATAAAATTCCTCAACCTCCAACTTATCGGGATCATAAAGAACCCAAATTTTACCCGACCCAAGCTCCCACATTAGGGATTAAATATCCCCCGAATGAAATCCAGAACGAAACTCGGAGCCAATCCCAAATAAAGGACCCCTACGAAACCCAAAACAAAAGCCAAAGCAACCGCGGGATTTAAAACCCCCCTAACCTCGTACCTTGGCTCAAAACCATAGGCATAAAATATGGGTCTAGAATAGTAAAACAGGGATATCACACCGTTAAGGAATGCCCAAATTGCGAAGAAAAATTCCCCCTCCCTTACGAGCTCCTGAAAAAGGTAAAACTTTGCGACGAAGCCGGCGGTGGGGGGTACCCCAGCTAAGGATACGAAGAATATCAAAAGGAGAAAGGCCTGCAAGCCATTCCTCTTTGAAAGGCCCTTGTAATACTCAAGCGAAGTTTTCCTTTCATCAACGGAATTTACTACAGCAAAGGCACCAAGGGTCATAAGGGTATAAACAAGAAGGTAGAATATAGCTCCGGATATTGCGCCCGTTGTGCCCAATCCAAAGGCCGTCATAATATAACCCGCATGGGCTATGGTTGAAAATCCCAAAAGCCTCTTTATATCCTTCTCGGCTAACGCAGCTAAATTTCCCACGAACATAGTTATGGCACCCATCCACATCAGGATCTCCCCCCAAACGTAAGGGATGTTTCCGAAAAGTAGATAAAGGAGGTTAACCAGAAAACCGAATGCGGAAGCTTTGGAAACCGTAGAGATAAAACCACCTACCGAGGAATGGGCACCTTGAAAGACTTCGGGTGTCCAAAAGTGAAAGGGGACCGCAGAAAGCTTAAAGGCTAAACCCACAAAAATAAGGGTAAATGCCAAAACGAACAGCAAGGGTTTTGCTTGAAATATGGGGGTAATAAGGGTTTGAATAAATATTCCCTTAAAGTCGAAGGTGCCAAATATGGAATACAAAAGCGCCACCCCCATAATTATTAGGGTGGATGCAAGAACCGAAAGGAAGAAAAACTTTAAACCCGCCTCGGTCCCAAACGTATCCCTCGAAAGGGCTATCTGCCCAACCACAGCGAAGGAGAAAAGCTCCAAGGCGAGGATGAAGGATACGAAACTTACGGATTTAACCAAGACCATAGCCCCAAGAACCGCCGAGAGTATCAGGAAGTGATGTTCCCCATCCCTATCCCAAGCCAGGAGGGTCGTGATTATAGCTCCCAAAATTATCACAAGATCAAACATCCTGTTTAATGGAGAAACGGACAGCATTTTGAAGGCTTCCCCGCCGTTGTAAAGGTTGGTGATAACATAAAAACCCGTAATAGCCAAGACAATTATAGAAAATATGGGAACAAGCCACTTTACGGGCCTTTGGGTGAGGATCTCAACTATTAGAGAAGCTAGGATACCGACGGACAATACCACCTCGGGTTGAATTAAGGTTATATCCTTCAAAACATCCATAGGCGGGTATTATACGGGGGTATATAGGTTTTTAAATTTGAACCAAAGCAAAAGGGAGAGGAGGGAGACGAAAGATGCAAACAAAAACGGGAACTTAAAGTTGACGGAGTATAAAAAACCCGCCATCGCAGGTCCAATTATCCTACCAAAAGAAGTTGCGGACTGATAGGCTCCCATAACCTCACCCCTGTTTTCAACCCCCCTTGATAATAGACTTAATATTGCGGGTTGGGAGAGTCCGGATAGGGAGACCAAAATAACAACAAGAAGGGAGAGGAAAGGAAAGTTAGGGGAAAAGGGGACAATAAGCGATATTATCGCGGAACCAAACAGGGAAATGGCTATAACCCTCCAATAACCCAGTAGATTTATTACTATGCTTGCACTTGCCTGAAAAACCGCCCCCACCAACCCCGAGATCCCGAGCAGATATCCTACCTCCACGGAACCCAAGGCGAACCTATCCTTTATAAATAGAGCCAATATTGCTTCGAAATTCACCATAACGAGCATACCCAAGAACGAGAGAATTACAAGAATGGTTTTATCCTTGGGAAGTTTTGCACGTATCGTACCTTCTTGGAACCTTCCTTTAACGTTTCTCACAAAGGTTAGGGTAAGCAGAAAAGCCAAAAACCCCAAAAGCCCGGAAAATAAGAAGGGTAAAGATAGGGAAAATTTGGAAGCAATTCCTCCTATGAAAGGTCCGACTACAATACCTAAACCCACGGATGCGCCGTATATACCAAAGTTTTTTGCATAAGTTCTCTCCGAAGAGATGGCACCAATATAAGCGCTTGAGGAAGGTAACGCTGCTGAAGATATTAGACCACCCAGGAACCTTATGGCTATTATGTAAATTGGCGAAGGATGGATGGGTATAAGGAGGGAGGTTATGGAAAATCCCAACGAGCCTATGGCGATCCCAACTTTATATCCGAACTTATCGGATAATCTACCCCAAAATCTAGATGATAAAAACTGAGCCAGGGGATAAGCGGAAAACATTAAACCTATTTCAAAGGGGGATGCGCCCAAATTTGAAGCCCAAAATGGCAGGATAGGAAAAAGGATGCTGAATCCCGCCATTATGGTAAATACAACTACGGAAACGGAAAATATCTCCATATCACTTCAAAAATGGATTTATAAACCCAAAAAGGATCAACACCGCGCCTATCAAAAGGTCCTCGTAATGCTCGAGAATATGTAAAGTAGCCAATTTCAAACCCTTCAATGACAAAAGCACCATAGATGGGATAAGTATCACGGAGGTAAGGATGTATATCAAAGAGATTATCACAACCGCATGCCACCCCGAAGACACCGCAATCAAATAAAAGGGCGTTATCTCTATACAAGGGGAAAAGAACATGGCTAAAAGCAAGGCGCTTACCGAAAGGACTCCAAAACCGTGATGGTGAGGATTCCCAGTTCTAAAATGCCTTGATAGGTAAAATAATCCGAGTATTATTAGAATAAACGAAGATAAAGTTTTACCAAGGAATTCGTGTTTTTCCGAGATGCTGAAACCCAAAAATGCAACGAATATTCCAAGTAATACCGTACTTAAGGAGTGAGCGAGGGATATCAAAAAAGAAAATCCTAAGACCCTCGCCCTATTCCAGCCTTCACCCCTTGCTATAAGTGCCAAAGGTAGCCAATGATTTGGCAAAAGGGGATGTAAAACGCTTAAGGTTAAAACCCCCGATATTAAAACTACCAAAGTCTCCCCTTACTTCTCTTCCTTCTTTTTGGAGTACTTCTTTATCCACTCCTCAAGTAGCTGTTTTGCCTGCCAATCGGGAACCTGCTTGGGGGGTGTTTTCATAAAGTACATCGAAGGTTCAAGGATGGCTCCCTTCAAGCCGTTATCCTTGGCCAGCTTGGCGCATCTTATTGCGTCTATCATCACACCCGCCGAGTTAGGACTATCCCAAACCTCAAGCTTGGCCTCTACGTTTAGGGGTACATCCCCAAAGGTCCTACCCTCCAACCTTATATAGGCCCACTTTCTATCCAAAAGCCAAGGGATATAATCCGAGGGTCCTATGTGTATGTTCTCATCCCCAATGTCGTAAGGTAGAAGGGATTTTACCGCTCCGGTTTTTGAGATCTTCTTTGATTGCAACCTTTCCCTCTCCAGCATATTTAGAAAGTCCGTATTCCCGCCGAAGTTTATCTGATAAGTTCTTTCAATCTTGACACCCCTGTCTATGAAGAGCTGAACTAGGGTCCTATGGAGTATGGTTGCCCCCACCTGGGACTTTATATCGTCGCCTATGACGGGAAGTCCTGCCTCCTCAAACCTCTTGCTCCAATACTCCGAAGATGCTATGAAGACAGGTATCCCGTTTACAAAAGCCGCCCCGGCATCCAGGACCTGTTCAACGTACCATTTCGTTGCATCCTCGCTACCCACAGGCAAAAAATTCACAACAACATCAACCCCTAGATCCTTAAAGATCTTTGCTATGTTATCCGTGGGCCCAGGAGCTTTTATAATAACATCCGAAAGATACTTCCCTATGCTATCAAGGGTCATTCCCCTATAAACCTTTGCGTTCAGTTTGGGAACATCGGTGAATTTATACGTATTGTTTGGGGGCATAAATATGGCTTCCGATAGATCCTTACCTACTTTTCTGACATCTATATCCACCCCAGCAACAACCTCTATGTCGCTTATATGGTATCCCCCAAGCTCAACGTGCATAATTCCGGGTATGAATTCGTCGGGTTTTGCATTACGGTAGTAATAAACTCCCTGCACCAATGACGATGCGCAGTTTCCTACACCTATTATAGCGACCCTGATCTTATCCTTTGCCATAAGCGGGTATTATATTGGGGAAACCCCCTCAATAGTTTTATTCACTCCTCGTAGTTTTGAACCTAACCCATGAATATATACTTTTGCCTCTTCAATTGTATCTTTTATCACCTCCTCATGATCCGGGCGAAGGTTCAATTCCCCAATTTTCCTATTGACATCTTCAATAATTAACTTTGCCTCATCAATCTTCCCATATTTTGCTAATGCCAGAGCGTAATTGGCTTTCACGATATAATACCTTCCCTCAAAGTTTTTGTCCCTTAAATCAAAGCTTATTAAGGCCTCCTCAAGGCTTTGTATGGCTTTTTCATAATCTCCCATTTTGTAGTAAATATACCCCAATAAGCCTAAAGCGTCCGCGTACTCGTTTATATTTGTATCTTTTGATATTTTTAGCATTTCTTCAACTTGTTTTATTGCTTCCTTGAACTCCCCCATTTTCTGCAATACTACCGCAAAATTGTATCTTAACCAAAATTCCCCATTTTTATCTTTTATTTCTCTCGCAAGCCTTAACCCCATGTTAAAATACTTCATAACCTCATTCAGATCTAAAGTTACTTCTATCTTTTCAAGATCTGGGTAAAGCACAAGAATGTTTCTAATTGCGGTAAATAAAACTGCTTTATCCATAGATTTTTCTATCAAACTCTTGTAAATCTCATATTCTGCCCTTATGTTCCCTCTCGTTCCTTCCAAGAATCCAAGATTTAGTAGAGCAATATCTTTAATTTTACCTTCACCCTTGTTTACAACTTCCCTTAAATAATACTCCGCCTGATTAAGGTTGCCCGCATAAAGGTTCAAAAGCCCCAAAATGTTGATAATTTTAAGTTCCGTCTCCAAATCCATTTTCCCCCTAAACTTCTCCAAAATATACTCCCCATCCATAATTCCCAACTTTACATTATCAGTAAACCCCGAGAATGTTATCCTGTAATACATTAAAACTTCGTAAGGTTCCCAAACTTCGCCCTTTTCCTTTACCAAATTTACCGCCCAAGTTATTGCAATTTCCAAAGCCTCCCTTATATCATCGTTCATAACAAGAAAATACCTTACCTTATCGTACAAGGTTTTGGCAAGGAGAAAAAAGGGTTTATAGTTGTCAGAAAGTCTCTCCATAACCCCTAATATCCTACTCTTGCTCCAATCTTCGTTAAATATAGCGTGTAGTTTTCCAACGTTGGGTAATATCTTTTCTCCTTCCACCTTCGCAAAATCACCAAAATTAAGATCCCCTTTTAACCATTCCCTCCTTATCTCATAGTTCCCCTCATATATCCCGTATGTTATCATATCAAACAAGAGCCTAACGTTAGTCCTTGTTTTCCTGTCGAGAGATAGGAACTCCCTTTCAGTCTTTTCTATCAAAGACCTATACTCAAATCTGGAATTTACATAACGTATCTCCTTAAAAACATCAGGTACCTTTAATCCAACCTTATCAAGTTCATTCATCAAAAACCTTAAATATTCTCATATTTGAGGGCATTTAGAAAACTTTGAAGGTTGAAGTTTAAAGGCGTTATCACTACATAAACCCTTCCTTTTAAACCTTTAAAGGTATCCAAGAGGACCATATCCTTCAAGTGTTGCTCCAAGAACTTTAAAACCTCAACGTGAGTTATGTATGGTGGGTATAGATATAGTGTATTAATCCCCCTTAAAGGTGGGGATACATCAAGCATCCTTGCAATTTTAAGGTAGTAGGTTTTTCCACTTTATAATATTCATCTCGCCACCGTAGCTCAGTAGGCAGAGCGGCGGTTTCGTAAACCGCAGGTCGGCGGTTCGAGTCCGCCCGGTGGCTCTTAGATCTTATACCTAAACGCTGAAAATACAAACGAAAGGGCTAACCATTCGGAAATGAGATGACTTCCGCCAAAACTCAAAAACGGATAAGGGATTCCCGCTGTAGGTAAAACCCCCATAACGGACATAATGTTTGCGAGAGTTTGATATGTGAAGAATGAGGAATAGATTATAGAAATATGTGATAAAAGCCTATCTTCGGAAAATGCAAGGGAAAGTATTCCAAAAGTTAAAATTGCGGAAAGGGTTATAACAAGGAATCCTACCATATAACCGTAAGTTTCCACGAGGGAGGAAAATGCAAAATCCGTATTCCATGCGGGTAAGAAACCGTAGTTTTTTTGTGTTGCCCCCTTTATCCCCTTTCCCAAGATCCCAGAGTTTGCAAGTGCTATCCTCGATTGGTAAGTTTGCCAAACCTTTTCGCTATGTTCTTCCGGATTTATCATAGCCAAGATCCTCTTCCTTTGGTATTCCCTCAAACCCTTTTCCCATATAAAAGGTGTTGCTAATCCCACCAACAAGATAGAAATTATTGATATCAAAAGCCATTCGATCCTTACCCTTAAGATCGCCATAACAAAAGAGAAGAACCATAAAAATAACCCAAATAAGGATTTTGAAAAGGAAAGTATGGCGCTAAAAGGTAGGGAAGTGAGGTATATAACCAAAGGTAAGTTCTTGGTTGTAATAAAAACCACCACCCATGTTAGAAATAGGAGTACCGTTGAGGTTGCGAGATCGGGTTCTATCAAAATTAGTAAAGTTGGGAAAAGACCCAAAAGGATTTTCTTAAGATCTCCGTTTAAATTCAAAAGATAAATGGGTACGGTTACCTTTGCAAGTTCGGAGGGTTGAAGATTTACAAAACCCAAATTTATCCATCTTCTAACATCCCCCTTATCCAAGAAGAGTACTGCTATCAAAAGCGCTATAGTGATAAGATAAAAAATGTGCGAGCTTTCTAATATGGATCTTATGTTTATTCTGCTTATCCAGAAAAAGGCAAAAAGCGAAATGAGGAGATAAACGGATTGCTTTATTACCAAGTCCGTTCTTGGTAAAAGGTTTAGGATCCCAAGGAGGCTTAAAATGAGGGCGGAAAAGAATATTAATCTCGTCCTCAAAGGGGTATATTATCGTGCTTTTTTGGGGGCAGGGTTTGCCGTTTATTCCTCGTTATTTTTAGAGCCTTTATCAAAACCTTCCTCGTTTTTGAGGGTTCTATTACATCGTCTATGTACCCCAAAGATGCGACATAATATGGGTTTGTGAATTTTTCCTTATACTGGTTTATTAGGATCTCCAGCGTCTTTTGGGGGTCCTCGCTGTTCTCAATTTCGCGCTTATATATGATTTTTACCGCCCCTTCCGGTCCCATAACCGCGAACTCGGCCGTTGGCCACGCGAAGTTAAAGTCCGCCCTTATTTGTTTTGAAGCCAAAACGCAATAAGCCCCCCCGTAAGATTTTCTTGTTACCACCGTAATTTTCGGAACGGTAGCCTCCGCATAAGCAAACAGTAGTTTTGCCCCATGCCTTATTATTCCCCCATGTTCCTGCTCGGTGCCGGGTAAAAACCCTGGCACATCCTCAAATGTAATTATTGGTATGTTAAAGGCATCGCAAAACCTCACGAACCTCGCCGCTTTAACCGAAGCGTTAATATCAATTGCCCCGGCAAGGTGTAGGGGTTGTTGGGCAACTATTCCAACCACCATCCCACCAAGCCTCGCGAACCCCACTATTATGTTGGGCGCGAAATGCTCCTGAACCTCAAAGAATTCTCCGTTATCAACAACCCTTTTTATCACCTCCTTCATATCATAAGCCTGATAAGGATCCGTTGGTATGATATAGTTAAGATCCTCATCTTCCCTATCCTCCGGATCTCCCGTATCAACAAATGGGGGCTCCTCGGTGTTATTTGATGGAAGGTAAGATAGGAGTTTCCTTATTCCTTCAAATATCTCCGTTTCCGTGTCATAAACAAAGTGGGCGACTCCGGATTTTTCCGCGTGTATATCCGCCCCTCCAAGGCTTTCATGATCCACATCTTCGTGGGTTACAGCCTTTACCACGTCGGGTCCCGTGATATACATATAGCTCTGCCCCCTCCTCATAAAGATAAAGTCCGTTATGGCAGGACTATAAACCGCCCCTCCCGCGCAGGGTCCCAAAATGGCGGAGATCTGGGGAATAACCCCCGATGCCAAAACGTTCCTTAAGAATATCTCCGCATAACCCCCCAAGGAACCTACCCCATCCTGTATCCTGGCTCCACCGGAATCGTTTAAACCTATTACCGGTATTCCCACCCTTAGGGCAGTGTCCATTATCTGCACGATCTTTTTCGCGTTGCTTTCCGAGATTGTCCCACCCATCACCGTAAAGTCGTGGGCGAATATTGCAACAGGCCTCCCATCTATCGTCCCAAAACCCGCAATCACTCCATCACCAAAGTACTTCTCTTTAACATCCGGATTTCTATGCGTAACGAACATCCCAATTTCCATAAAAGATCCCTCGTCCAGGAGATATTCTATCCTCTCCCTTGCGGTTAGCTTCCCTTTCTCATGCTGTCTTTTTATCCTCTCCTCACCTCCACCCTTAAGGGCCTTCTCCCTATACTCCTTAAGTTGCTTAAGTTTTTCCTCTATGCTCATGTTTCAAAGAAGAATTTTAATTCCCTATCCGCGCTTTCTTTAGAATCCGACGCGTGGACGATGTTTCTCTCTATGCTTTCACCGTACATAAACCTTATCGTTCCAACTCTGGCCTTTTTCGGATCCGTTGAACCTATAAGCTCCCTAACTTTTTCCACCGCATTTTCCCCCTCCACCATTATCCCAACTACCATACCGCCCGTAATATAGTCAATCAAGCTATTGAAAAACTCCTTACCCCTATGAACCTCGTAAAACCTCTCCGCTTCCTCCCTCGTAAAATGTTTGCTCTTTATTCCCAAAATCTTAAAGCCGTTTTCTTCCAAGATCCAAATTATCCTCCCTATAAGCCTTTTCTCAACGCCATCGGGTTTTATCATAAGTAATGTCCTCTCCATAGTCGCAAATTCTACACCCGTATAATTGAGGGTTAAGGAGGAAAAAGGAGATATGGAGATACGGATAATTGTACCAGAGGAAAAGCTTTTGGAGGTTTTTGGCGCTTATGATGAGCGCCTTAAGGAGCTTAAAAGGATGTTTCCGTCCGTCAAGATCTCCGCAAGGGGTTCGGAGCTGAGGCTTAGGGGTTCGGAAAGCGACGTGGAGATGGTTAGGGAGAAAATAATGAGGATGATAGAGGGAGGAGACATATACGATGGCGAGGAACCCTACGATGAAGAAGGCGATGTGATAGTTACCTTCAAAAAGAAGATAAAACCCCTTACCGAAAACCAAAAGTTGTACATCCGTATGATAGAGGAAAACGATATAGTTTTTGCCGTAGGTCCCGCGGGAACTGGGAAAACCTTCCTTGCGGTCGCTATGGCGGTGAAGTACCTGAGGGAAGGAAAGATAGAGAGGATTATACTTACGAGACCCGCGGTGGAAGCAGGGGAAAGCTTGGGTTATCTTCCCGGAACTTACGAAGAGAAGGTTTACCCTTACCTTATTCCCCTATACGATGCCTTGTTTTCCATGATACCTTACGATAGGGTTAAAAGGATGATGGAGGCGAGGATAGTGGAGGTGGCACCGCTTGCGTATATGAGGGGTAGGACGTTATCCGATGCCTTCATTATCCTTGATGAGGCACAAAATACAAAGGCGGTCCAAATGAAGATGTTCTTAACCCGAATAGGTCCGAGATCAAAGGTGGTAATAACCGGAGATGTGACGCAAATTGACTTACCGAAGCACGAGAAATCCGGATTAACGGAGGCAATCAGCATACTTCAGGGTATAGAGGGAATAGCATTTGTATTCTTTGATAAGGAGGACGTTTCTAGGCATAGGATCGTTAAGAGTATAATTGAGGCTTACGAAAGGCACGGTTTGTGAAGGGAAATTTAAAGGCGTGGATAATCTCCATAGTAATAGCTTTAGGTGGGCTATTTTACGAAGATAATCTAAACTATAAGAAGGGAGATGTTGTAAGGAAGACCATAATTGCGGACACGGAAATAAGGGTAAAGAAGGCACCCGAAAGGTTGAGGCAGGATAGCCTTGATGTAATAAACCTTTCCCCACCCGTTTACAGGAGGATAGATTTTTACGAAAGGTTTAACGTTTTAGCGGAAAGCCTGTCAAAAGTTTTTCCAAATTCCGACTATCTTCGCAGAAGGGCATTGGCGATCTTACAGAAGGGCATAATTGAACCAAAATTTGAAGGCCAGATCATAATATACGATAGGGGAAACTTTTTTGAGGTGGAAGGCGGAAAGATCCAATCCTTAAGTGAGATTTGCAGGCAAAATGACACCTTATGTCTTTACCTATTTCCCACCCTCATTTACGACTCTTCCCTAACAAAGAAATACATACAATCTAAACTTCAAGCCCTTTCCCCGTACGAATTCGTGCTCAAACCTGGCGATGTTGTGGTATCAAGGGGTGAAATAGTGAGCGATACGACCCTGCGGATTTTACAAGCTTACAAGTTAGAAACATTAAGGCCCAAAAGGGTGGCCTTCTTTATTTTGGGGGTATTGCTTGGACTATTTACTTTAGTCGGTTTTTATCTTAGAAAATGGGATCTTCCATCCTCCGCTTCCGTTTTTGTATTTTCCGTGGTTTATCTTCTTGAGTTTCTCCTCCACTATTTTACAAACTTATCCCCACTCTTCACCATTTCCCCTATTATAGCCCTTGCGGTATCATCTTTGGATACACCAACATTGGGCGTGGTATTAAGCGCAATCCTCGCGATAATGAGATCGGCAAGTTACGATTTCTCTTTAAGTTTGCCCCTTTATATTGGTTCAATGGCTTTAGTGTCCTCGGCAGGAGTAAAGTTTATAAAAAATAGGGCTCAAACGGTTTATATAGCAATTTTTATGATAGTTGCGGGAATTACGAGCGTTCTCATTTCCTTACCCTTTATGGGCGGATTTGAGGCTGTTCCCCTTAAAGATATCCTTTATTTGGTCTCCCTATCCTCAATAGTTTCAACGGTGGCTTACCTTATGTTCCTCCCGAATATAGAGGCAATTTTCCATAAGGCGACGGAATATACCCTACTTGAACTCGCATCCCCAAACCATCCACTCCTTAAGGAGCTGGCGGAAAAGGCGCCCGGAACTTACGTTCATTCGCTATCTGTGGGAAATCTCGCGGAGGTGGGAGCCAGGGTTGTGGGGGCAAACGCTATACTTGCGAGGGTTGGAGGATATTACCACGATGTTGGAAAAATTTATAATCCAGAATTCTTCATAGAAAATATGGTGGAAGGCAATAATCCCCACGACGATCTTGATCCCATAACCAGCGCGAGGATAATAATATCACACGTTAAGAAGGGGGTTGAACTTGCGCGGGCATACAACCTACCCGAGGAAGTAATTAGAATAATAGAATCCCATCATGGAACCACGCTTCTTCTTCCATTTTACCTTAAAGCCAAGGCTTCAAAACTCCCTTATTCAGAAGAACAATTCAGGTATCCGGGACCCAAACCCAGGACCGTCGAGGAGGCGATAGTTATGCTTGCGGATTCCTGTGAGGCGGCTTCGAGGAGCGCGGAGAGCGAGGGAGAAATAAGGGAAATAGTGAATGCGGTATTTGAAGAAAAGATAAAGGATGGACAGTTGGACCTTGTGCCATTATCAAGGTGGGACTTAGAGAAGATAAAGGAAGCCTTTATCCCAATCCTTCTAACGTATAGGCATACCAGGCCAAGATATACAAAGAAAGAGGGATTGGATGAAGGGTAGGGTAATAATCGGGCTTTCTGGGGGGGTTGATAGTTCTGTTTCCGCCTACCTTTTGAAATTACAGGGATACGAGGTTATAACCGCATATGTTTTGCTTTATAAGGAAGCCCAAAACCCTTACGCATGCTGTGGTTTGGGTTCCATACAGTTCGCAAGGAGGGTAGCAATAAAGTTGGGTTTGGAATTCCACGAGATCGACTATTCCGAAGGTTTTAAGAGGGACATTGTTGGATATTTCATCCGCGAATATACAAGGAACAGGACACCTAACCCTTGCCTTTTCTGCAACAGGGATTACAAAATAAGGGCATTATTTGACCTTGCGGAAAAATTGAAAGCGAACTTCGTTGCAACCGGACATTACATTACGAAGGGGATCATCCAAGGGGTTGAGGTTATGCGTAGGGGAATTGATAAGAAAAAGGATCAATCTTACTTTATGTTTAGAATCCCAAAGGAATGGATCCCAAGGTTGTTATTTCCCGTTGGGGAACTTACGAAGGAGGAGGTGAGGAAGATAGCCCTTGAGGCAAACCTCCCCACAGCAAGGAAACCCGAATCTCAGGATTTATGCTTTATAGATGGGGATTATAGGGATTTCTTAATAAAGCACAATGTGGAACCAAAGGGGGGGAGGTTTATCTATAAGGGTAGGGTTGTGGGGGAGCATATGGGTAGCTTCTTTTACACGGTTGGGCAAAGGAGGGGTTTAAACGTATCCTTAGGGAAAAGGGTATATGTAAAGGGGTTTGAAAATGGGGACGTGATCCTTGATGACCTTGAAGGGGTTATGGCCAAGGCGATTTTGGTGGAAGATCTTAACTGGCATTTTTTCCATAGAGAGGAGTTTGAGGCGGATGTGCAAGTCAGGGCGGGAATTCAAACCTACAAGGCTCTCGTTAAGGTGTACGAAAACTCGGCTTATGTTGAATTTTACGAAAGGGCTTTTGCCCCAACGCCCGGTCAGGGTGCGGCGTTTTATCTTGGGGATCTACTGCTGGGTGGCGGAACAATAGAAAAGGTCTTTTATTAAAATATAATTGCACTTGCAAAGCTCACCGCGGAGCTAGTCTCTTCCTCGTATGAAATCTTATACGACAAAACCTTACACTTTGCCTTCCCGCTGAAAAATTTCATAAGGGCGTAAACCGCAGGTACCGCGTCTATCCTCGTCGGATTTTGATACATCTTGTACCAGGATAGCAAGCTTTCCGCTTCCAAACTCTCCAAAATTTCAAGGAACAGCCTATCCGAAAAACGGAGGTTTTCCTCATCTATTCCATTATCCCCGAACCTAACACCCACATGGCTCATATCAACGCTCGCCACTATAACAAAATCTTTCCCTTCCAAAACCTTTGACAGGGCATCAACAAAATCTTCTATTTTCTCGTAATCGTCCGGATCATCCGCCAAGAATATAAACGGTAGGACTCTAATTTCCCTTTCGGGAAAGAGCGCCTTTATAAAAACCGATGGGAACTCTATGGAGTGTTCATTCCTGAAGGCTATGGGATCGGAGAATAAATCAAAATCCAGGATGGAATTCAACCTTTCCAGGGATTCCTTATCCGTCTCCAAAACACCGAGCGGGGTTTCAATATCCATAATTAGGGCGTTTATGGGATTTGATATATAGGAATGCGCTATCCCGAAAATCACAAAGGTATCCGCCGAACTCCTATAAAGTGCCCTCAAACCCTCAAGATAAACCTCCCAACCCCTCCTCGGGTCTATATGGGGTATCACAACACCTTTAGGTTTTGCTAAGATCAGACTTTCCATCCTCTTCGCTGGCGCTACCATATTCAGAAGATCCTCGGCCCTTTCTGGATATGCCTCCCCCGCAAAAACCATAGGCCTTATCTTAAAATTTAGAAACTCCTCCGTTATTTCCGAATACCTTTTTCTAAAGTCCTCGTTATCCAAGAGGTACCAATTGTTTAACTTTTCAACAAAAGCCAAAACCTCCGTCGGGCTTATTTCGTACCCGGTTATGTTTTTATATTCGTTTGCTATCTCAAAAATATCCCTTGAACCGTCCATAAGACTTAAGAGCAATGCCGCACCCGAAGATACCATTATGGGCTCTGGAGTTATTCTCAGGGGGTCTATTAGGATCACCCCACCATCAACCACCCCAACCTGCAAAGGCCTTAACTTGGGTTTTTCCATAATTTTAAATTCTAACGTCGCTCGGTTTCTATGTCCTTTAAAACCGTATCCCTTTCCGCCTGAAATCCATAAAGGTAAGCATCCACAAAGGCGTCCGCGGAAGTATAACCCCAAACCGCCAGGTTTATTATAACCGCCCCCAAGAACTCGGAAATGCTCCTGTTATCCCCCCTTACCCTATATTCGGAATATTTTAGGAACGTGTAAGTTAGGGATGCCAAGGATAAACCCCCCAATATTAAACCTTTTATCTTCCTACCATTATAGAACTGCCCCGAGCCAGGAATTATGGCGGACATAAGGGCGGCTTTTGTTGGCGATCTTAAAAATACATCCTTCCTTTTGAGGGTATCCACACTGTCTTGAATTTGTAAAACAATTGATAAGAGCATCGGGGAATTCTAAGGAGGATATCCCCTTTAAAATTTCCGTATGAAAGTTTTTGTAGCTGGGGGAAGCGGGCTTGTGGGGTCGCATCTTAGGGAATACTTTAAGGGCAAGTACGAGGTTATAAACATAAGCAGGGATCCAAAAAAGGGAATAACATACGAGGATTTCCCAAAATATTTGGATGATAGTGATGTGGTAATAAACTTAGCGGGGGAGAATATATCAAAGAGGTGGAATAAGGAATTCAAGGAAAGGTTAGTCTCGTCGAGGGTTCAAGCGGGTAGAAGTTTGGTGGAGGGGATAAGGAAATCGGGGAAGAAGCCTAGGGTTTTTATACAGGCTTCCGCCGTTGGATATTACGGTAGGGACAGGGAAGAAATCTTTACGGAAGACAGCCTCCCTAAGAGGGCGGATTTCTTGACGGAGGTGGTTAAAGAATGGGAAGATTCAAGCAGGGAAGTTGAGGATCTTGGAATAAGGAGGGTAATAGCAAGATTGGGGGTGGTTCTATCAAAGGATGCGAAGGCGTTCAAGCTCATGGTTTTACCCGTGAAATTCTTTGTTGGTGGGATTTTGGGGGATGGAAAGCAATGGATGAGCTGGATCCACATAGAAGATGTATGTAGGGCCTTTGAGTATTTCATAGAAAACGAAAAATCCTCGGGGATATACAACCTAACATCACCATATCCGGTTACGAATGCGGATTTTATGAGGGCATTGGCAAGGAAGCTTAAAAGACCCCTAATTTTCAGGGTACCACCTTTTGCTTTAAGGTTAATTATGGGTGAGGTAGCGGATTACATAGCCCTTGAGGGTCAGAGGGTAATTCCCAAGAGGCTTTTGGAAGAGGGCTTTAAGTTTAAATACGTACTTTTGGATGAAGCTCTGGAAGATCTGTTAAAATAAAACACCCTTAAAATACCGCCTTAATGAAGGTGGAAGATTTTATTGTAAAGAAGGTGGATGAGCTGGCGGAGAAACTCGCAAAGAAAATGGGGTATTACCTCGTTGATGTTGATTGGAAGTTTAACGGGAAAAAGGGATATCTTAGGATATATATAGATAAGTATGGGGGAATTACGATAAGGGATTGCGAGAGGTTTTCAAGGGCTTTCTCGGACATACTCGATGCGGAGGACTTCATCGAAGTTCCCTACGTTTTGGAGGTTTCATCACCCGGTTTGGACAGAAAGCTCGTAAAACCCAGGGAGATAAATTGGGCTTTGGGGAAGAAAGTCAGGGTGATCCTAAAAAACGGCGAAACCTTTAGGGGAAAGCTTAACTATTACAGTGAAGAAGAAAACGTAATAGGGGTTGATGATAGGTTCTTAAAGTTTGATGAGGTTGCGGTCCTTCAGCTTGATTGGGAAAGGAGGTAAAGATGGATATAAGGGAGATAAAGCTAGCTTTGGAGGCGTTTGAACACGAGCACAAGGTGGAGTCCGAGAGGGTCGAAAGGGCATTTTACGAAGCTTTAAGGGATGTTTTTATTGAGAAGTACAAATATCACCATCCAAAACCGAAATCCGTAAATCCGGAGGTGGATCTTGATAGGAGTAAAGTCCTTGTAAGGGTGGAATTTCCGGAGGATGAAATAAGGGTCATAAAGGCACCCCTAAGGGGGATCTTCAAGCCCAAGAAGAGGGAAGGTGAGGAGGTAAAGTACGGGGATGTTTTGGCGCTAATAAGCGTTGATGGGAAGGATGTTGAAGTAAAGTTTGATCTTCCAGGATTCGTGGGAGTTATAGAGCAGGTTAATAAGAGGGCGGGGGAAAACGTTGAGGTTGATGAGGAGATAATAACGCTTAGGCTCGTATCCAGGGAGGTAGTTATAACCCCCGACAGGTTCTCGCATTATGATGTCCAGAAACTTAAGGAGAGGTTCCTTTATAGGATAAAGGGGGAGATCCTTAAGGCTAGGATGCCCAAGCTTCAAGCATACATAAACAAGATAATTACGGGTAAGATTCAAAAGGTGGATAAGAAGAGGGGGGTATTCGTCGGGTTTCCGGATCTTGGGCTTGAGGGTATAATTCCGCCGGAGGGTATGATCCCGGATGAAAGCTATAAGGCTGGGCAGGATATTGAGGTTGTGGTTTTGGGAATAGAAGAGAGGGCAAGTTATCCCCTTATCCTTTCAAGATCCGATCCCAGGTTTATTCAATCGCTTCTTGAAAGGAGCATACCCGAAATCTCGGAAGGTACAATACAGATAGTTGGTATAGCGAGGGAAGCGGGCGTAATGACGAAAGTTGCGGTAAAATCAAAGGATCCCATGGTTAACCCGGTTACAGCCCTACTTGGACCAAAGGGTACCAGGCTTTTTGCCATAAAGTCAAAGCTACCGAAAAACGAAATAATAGACGTGATCCCTTACGATCCGGATCCCGTAAGGTTCGCAGTTTTGGCTTTACAACCCGCAAAAGGTGCTTTGGCGGCGTACGATACCAAGGAGGAAGTGGAGGGAGAAATTAAGGAGGTTATTAACGTGTATTTTGATGATGAGGAGGAGATTTTGAAGGCGAAGGGAAGGGATGGGATAAACGTAAAGCTCGTAAGTAGGTTGGTTGGCAAAAAGGTGAATGTCCTGCATATAAGCGAGTTTGTTCCTCCTAAGAGGGGTGTAACCCTTCACGAGCTTGGGGAAAAGGTTCCACCCGAGATTTACGAGAAGATGAGGGAAACCGCTTTGGTTTTCTTCACAAAGATCTTACCCTTGGCATATATGCAGAGGATCCTCGGAACTGACGAGGCCACCACAATAAGGCTCCTTGAAATCATAGAGGATGCCATAAGGGAAAAGGAGGGAGGAAATGTCTAACACTAAGAAGGGACCAGTTCAAATTAAGGATTTTGCAAAAGAAATAGGCGTCGATCCAAAGGTAATCATAAACATTTTAAGGAGTAAAGGATATAAGCACGTAAGGAGCGATACCCATAAAATGAACAAGGAGATGGAGGAGATCGTGCGGGCGGAACTCAGCAAGCATATGGAAAGCATAGGTAAGGAACTTCAGGTGAAGAAGCAGATTTACCAGGCTCCCCCCCAAAAACCACCCGTAAAAAAGGTAAAGGAGGTCAAGAAGGAAAGGGAAGTTGAAAAGTTTGAAGAAAAACCGAAAGTTGTAAAAAAGATCTCCAAGAGTATCACAAAGCCTAAAAGAAAAGAGGAAGGGGCACCTACCATAAACGTCGAAAAAATAACCATAACTGGTCCCATGAGCGTTAAGGATTTTGCGGAGGCTTTGGGAATAAAGCCGGAGGATGTAATACAGAAGGCTTTCCAAAATGGAATATTAATCACGATAAATCAAATATTGGACGTCGAAACCCTCGTAGGCTTTGCTGGGGAATTCGGCGTTGAGGTTGAACTGAGCGAGACGGCGGAAGAGGTAGTGGAAGAGGCGGAGGAGGGGAAGGACGTAAGGACCAGGCCTCCAATAGTGACCGTTATGGGGCACGTGGATCACGGGAAAACCACCCTACTTGATACGATAAGAAAAACAAACGTTGCGGAGAAGGAAGTGGGAGGAATAACCCAGCATATAGGAGCCTATCAGGTTAAACACGGTGATTATTATATCACCTTTATAGATACTCCTGGGCATGAGGCCTTCACCACCCTTAGGGCTAGGGGTGCCCAGGTTACGGACATAGTAGTTTTGGTTGTAGCGGCGGATGACGGCGTTATGCCCCAAACGGTTGAGGCTATAAACCACGCAAGAACCGCTGGGGTACCCATAATTGTGGCAATAAACAAGATAGACCTTCCGGGCGCGGATCCCCAGAGGGTAAAGAATGAACTTATGAGGTACAACCTTGTACCCGAGGAATACGGGGGCGATACGATAGTCGTCGAAATCTCCGCAAAGAGAGGTATAGGTATTGATGATCTCCTTGATGCAATAATACTCAAAGCTGAAGAGATGGGCCTAAAGGCTCCTTATGATGGAAGGGCAAAAGCTACCATAATAGAGTCCAGGCTTGATAAGGGTTTGGGTCCCGTGGGTAGCGCAATAGTGAGGAGTGGAACATTAAAGGTGGGTGATGCGTTTTGGTGCGGGCCCACTTATGGAAGGGTAAGGATGCTCTTGGATGACAAGGGTAGAAGCTTAAAGGAAGCAACGCCATCAACACCCGTATTGGTTGTGGGTTTTGAGGAGGTACCAAGGGCAGGGGATACCCTTATAGTGGCTGAAGATCTGAACGAGGCGAGGGAGAAGGCGGAGGAATACAAGGAAACCCTAAAGTACCAAATAGAGCAAAAACAGCATGTTAAAATTGCCCGGATGATCCAAGAGAAGCTCGCGGTGGGTGAAAAGCTGAAATTGCCCATAATAGTCAAGGCGGATACCCAGGGTTCGGCGGAGGCGATAGTGGAGGCCCTCTCAAAGATGAAATTTAAGGAAATAGAGCCGGAGGTCATTCATTACGCGGTCGGAAATATAACCTTTACCGACGTTGAACTTGCCATCGCATCAAACGGGATAATAGTGGGCTTTAACACCAAGGTGGATAGCTCCGCCAAGGATCTTGCGGAAGAAAGGGGTGTACCGATAAGGCTTCATAGGATAATTTATTCCCTCCTTGATGATGTTAGGGATATACTATCGGGACAGCTTGAGCCCGAAATTGTGGAAAGGAAGATTGGGGAAGCGGAGGTTAGGGCGATATTCCAAACTTCTTCTGGAAACGTCGCGGGTTGCTATGTTTTAAACGGGGTAATAAGGAGGGATGCGAAGATAAGGGTGAAGAGGGAAGGAAACGTGATAGCTGAGACAAGGATAGCTTCCCTTAAGAGGTTTAAAGATGATGTAAGGGAGGTTCAGCAGGGGTACGAATGTGGAATAAAGCTTGAAAACTTTGAGAAGTTTAAAGTTGGAGATATACTTGAGGCTTTCGTTGAGGAGAAAGTTAAAAGGGAGCTAACTCCCGAAGGGTGATGGAAAAATTTTATTGCGCTATCCTTGCGGGTGGGCTTTCAAAGAGGATGAACTCAAAGCTCTCAAAGGTCCTTCATAAGGTTTCAGGGAAAACAATGATAGAGTGGGCGGTGGATGCGGTTAAACCTTTAAATCCAAAAAGGATTTTCGTTGTGGGAAACGAAAATAATGCCGAACCCCTGAAGGAAGTTTTAAAGGATTACGAAAATGTTGAAGTGGTTATTCAAAAGTTTCCGATGGGAACAGGGGATGCGGTAAAAACCATAAAAGACCTTGTTGAAACTGAAAGCCTTTTATACGTGGCCCCCGGCGATGCACCCCTAATAAGGACGGAAACCGTTAAAATAATGCTCGAAAAGGTAAAAAACAGGAATGCGTTGATCCTATCCGCGGAACTGCCAGACCCTTCGGGATATGGGAGGATAATAAGGGATGGGGAAAAAATAAGAATAGTGGAACACAAAGACGCAACGGAGGAGGAGAGGAAAATAAGGGAAGTGAATGGTGGCTTTTACATTTTCAGAAGTGAAATCCTATTTGAAACCCTAAACTACATAGATATGAACAACGCGCAGGGAGAATATTACCTCACGGATGTATTTAAATTTATGGGGAACGTTGAGGTTTTAAAAGTGGAGGATTGGAGGGAAATTTTGGGGGTAAATACGAGGGAACAATTGGCGGAGGTGGAGAGGGTGATGCAGGAGAGGATAAAGAGGGGTCATATGGAAAGGGGTGTCACGTTTATAATGCCCGAGAACGTATACGTTGAGCATTCGGTAAGCATAGGCGAGGATACAACGATATATCCCTTTGTGGTTTTGCTTGGGAAAACTAAAATAGGGAAAAATTGCGTAATAGGACCTTTTAAGGTTCTGAAAGACGTTGAGGTTGGGGACGGGACGATTCTCTTATAGAATTATCGGTTATGAGCAGGAATTGGGATATCGCAATAGTTGGAGGGGGACCCGCGGGATTGGGGGCGGGGATCTATGCAGCAAGGTCCATGAGGAAAACCGTGATTTTTGAAAAAGGGGTAATAGGGGGGCAGATAGCAACCACGGCGGATGTTGATAATTATCCGGGTTTAAGGGCCACGGGTCCCGAACTTGCCCAGAGGTTTGAAGAGCATGCGAGGGATTTTGGAGCCGAGATAATATTTGCAGAAGTTTTATCCCTAAGGAAGGAAGGAGAAATCTTTGTTTTGGAAACCACGGATGGGGAACATACCGCTAAGGCGGTAATATGGGCAGCGGGGGCGGAGCCAAAAAAATTGAACGTGCCAGGTGAAAGGGAGCTTACGGGGAGGGGAGTTTCGTATTGCGCGGTTTGCGATGGGGCTTTCTTTAAGGGGAAGAGGGTTGCGGTTATAGGGGGTGGAGATTCCGCATTCACGGAGGGTCTGTATCTGTTAAACATGGTGGGGGAGCTATATCTTATACACAGGAGGGACGAGTTCAGAGCGCAGAGGTTTTATGTGGAACAGCTCAAGGCTAATCCAAAGGCAAGGATCATAACGAATACGGTGGTTGAGGAGTTCGTAGGAGATAAATTCCTAAGGGGTTTGAGGTTGAGGAACGTAAAAACTGGGGAGGAGAGCTTCCTTGAGGTTGATGGTGCCTTTATATACATAGGATTGAGGCCCGTAAACGATCCGATAAAGGATTATGTGGATCTTGATGAGAATGGGTTCGCTTTGGTTGGGGAAGATACAAAAACTAAAACTCCGGGTTTGTTCGTGGCGGGTGATGGTAGGGTTAAACCTTTGAGGCAGTTGGTGCATGCCCTTGCGGATGGCGCCACCGCAGCCATTATGGCGGACGAATATATAAGGCATCTTGAGAGTGTTGGGGTATAGAAGGGTTTGGCTTATTAGGTACTCTTCGGAGATCTTTACCAAAGGTGAGGGCCTAAAGAGGAATTACATTTTCTTGCTTCAGAAAAACATAGAAGAGGCCTTGCGGAGGGAGGGGAAAGAATATAAGATCTGGAGGGATAGGGATAGGGTTTATATTGAATGCGATGATGATATCTCGGGGATTTTGGGTATGATTTTTGGTATAAGCTCCTTTTCCCCATCTTACCATGTGGAATTTTTGGATTTAGAAGACCTTAAGGGAAAGGTAGCGGGGCTCTTTGGAGGTGAGGTAAAAGGCAAAAAGTTCGCGGTTAGGGCTAAGGTAAGGGATAAAAATATTTCCGTTAGAAGGTTGGAAAGCGAGATAGGGAGCGCCTTATACCCTTTTTCTTCGGGCGTTGATCTTAAAAACCCGGAAATCCAAGTAAATCTTGAGATCAGGGGAAAAGATGTGTTTATATTTACGGAAACCCGTAGGGGGATGAGTGGATTCCCTTCCGGAGCTCAGGGTAAGGCGGTTTCCCTAATATCAGGAGGGTTTGATTCCGCGGTTGCCTCTTGGTTAGGTTTAAAAAGGGGGCTCAAGTTATACTTCCTCCTTTTTGACATAGGCGGGATACAGCATGTAAGAGGGGCATATAGTGTGGTAAAGAAGCTTTATGAACTTTGGATATTCGGATATAAGCCGGAAATTTTTGTCATGAGCGCAACACCCCTATTGAAGGGTTTGACCTTGGTAAAACCAAAATACAGGCTAGTAATCATCAAGAGGTTTATATACAGGTTGGCGGAGATTTTGGCAAAAAATTTGGGGGCTAAGGCGATAATAACAGGAGAATCTTTGGGACAGGTTTCAACCCAAACAATGAGTATGCTTGGAATAATAGAGGAGGCTATAAATATCCCTGTTTTTAGACCCCTGATCTTTATGGATAAGGAGGAGATAATCGGATTGGCAAGAAAAATAGGAACTTACAGTATATCCGAGAGGATACCAGAGTTTTGCGCCATAGCCCCACCCCCTCCACCGAAGCTCAGACTTTCTGATGTAAAAAGGGATGAGGAAAAGGTTTTGAACCTGCTTGAGGAAATCGTAAGCACAACCAAAAAACTTGATATCTCATCCGAAGACGTAATAGAGGACGAACTTTTTATAAGCTTCTTACCTCAAAATGCGGAAGTTATAAACCTTGAAGAGGTTGATCTATACGAATTAATTGATTCGGTTGAAAGCCTTGATAGGGGTAAAACTTACGTTTTCGTTTGTAAAGAGGGGGTCAAAAGTAGGCAAATGGCAAAGCTCCTTAGGGAAAGGGGATTTAGGGCTTTTTATACTACCTTATCCTCATTACTAGGTACTCCCCTATCGCAAGGGCATCAAGATCGGAATTCAGGAGGGTGAATATCGCCTGTTTTGGGCTATATACTATAGGGTATCCGTGAAGGTTGAAGGAGGTATTTAGAACCGCCCCAACCCCTGTCTTTTCCCTGAACCTCTTTATCAGGGAATAGTATTCGGGATTATCCTCCTTAAAAACCACCTGAGGCCTTCCCGTAAAATCCCCCTGATGTAAGGAAGCGGGTAATTCCCTCTGTGCCCTCGGTTTTGCCGGATAAGCCAAGATCATATACCTTTCGCTCTTGCTTCTTGTGGGAACTATGAAGTAATCCTCAAAATCCTCGTCCAAGACGGAGGGTGCGAAGGGCATCCAAAAATCCCTGTGTTTTATCATCCTGTTTATCCTTGAAACCACATTTAAGCTCCTTGGATCCGCCAAAATGGACCTGTTTCCCAATGCCCTTGCCCCCCATTCCGACCTCCCGTAAAACCTCGCCACAACAAAACCTTCCACCAAAAGATCCGCAACGTACTCGTGTATATCCTTACCAATTTTCTCAATTTTAAACTTTCTCTCATCTATCTCCGACAAGGCTTCCTCTATCTCCTTTTCGGAAAAATCCCTTCCCAAGTATAACGTGCCTATGGGTTCGGGTTTTATCCCGTTTTGGGCGCTTACGTACGCTGCCGCCCCGTATGCTGTACTTTCATCACCCGCGGAGGGCATTACAAAAACCCTTTTAAACCTTTCCAAGAACCCATAATTTAACTTGACGTTCATAAATACCCCCCCACCCAAAGCCACCGTATCAAAATCCCCTTTCACATTATCCACCCATTCAAAAACCACATCCTCCAAAACCTTCTGCGCCACGTACCCTATCACATCAAACCTAACCTTATAGAAAACCTTTTGGAAAACCTTAAGGTAATCCCTCTTGTAAACCCCTGCTTTGTTTATGATCCTATCCCCCCTAACCTCAAAAAATTTCCTAACCCCCTTGTAAACCTCCTCCCCATATTTGGGTTCCGCATAAGGTGCCAACCCCATAACCTTGTACTCATGGGATAAGGGTTTTAAACCCAAATATTCCGTTATCCTCGTATAAAACTCCCCCAAGGAATTGTAGGCAGAGATCCTACCTTTCAGCTCGAGCTTTAGCCCATCTCCAACATAGTAAGTTCCGCTTATCCCATCGCCCGCCCCATCCAGGGTTAAAACGAGGCTCCTTTCAAAGCCGGAACCAAAAAAAGCGGATGAAGCATGCGCCAAATGGTGCTCAACGAAAATTATCTCCCCTTTTATCCCCAGCTCCCTCAACCTCCTTTCTATCTCTTCCCTTCTCCTTGAGATTTTATGCACAAAATTCACTATTGGGTCCACGTAAGAATCACCCTGCAATACGCTTTTAGGAATAAATTTGTAAAGGCTTTGATATAGGTTCCTCGGGAATTTGGGGTCGTTGAAGTGTTCGGGTAAAAGGGGTGGCGTTAATGTTGCCACCGCAACCTTATCTATCTCGGAAGGTTTTATTCCTGATATTGAGAGAACCTCCTTTATTGCCCCTTCCGGAAATCCCCCCTTCTCCTTCTCGTGCCATATCCTCTCCTCCGAAACCATAGCCTTAAGTTTTCCGTTATCTAAAACACAAGCGGTGGCGGTATGCCCATCGTGTATCCCCAAAATTTTCATCCTATCTCCATCTCCTCCAGTTTCCTCATTATTGACCTGAAAACCTTATAAACCTGCCTCCGTACATCCTCCAATGAACCATAATTTCTTATAACAAAATCCGCATATTTCAATTTCTCCTCCTGGGGAATTTGAGCCTTTAATATTGCTTTAGCCTTTTCCTCCGGTATTCCTCTCTCCTTCATTCTCCTAATCAGTTCCTCCTCGGGCGCCCAAACGACTACAATAAGGTCAAAGGCGTCCTGAACCCCATACTCGTATATCAGAGCCGCATCAACTATAACTATGTTATCCTCTATTTTCTGTATGACCTCTTTTAGCCTTTCCAAAACTAAGGGCCTTACGATCTTCTCAAACTCTTTCTTAAAGTCCTCATCAAAGAAAACTTTGTTCCCCAAAACATTCCTATCAACCTCCCCATTTTTCACCGCCTCCGGGAGCTTTTCTTGAAGGAACTTTATGACCTCCGGATGTTTTAAGACCTCATGG
>Ga0209740_1000015_pt1 | contig 40201 bp, 50 predicted proteins | sample ConCONMetagenome_FD_184733 | JGI IMG/M metagenome (GOLD analysis project Ga0209740, IMG submission 184733) | Hot spring microbial streamer communities from Conch Spring, Yellowstone National Park, USA - CON_C (SPAdes) (version 3) | ecosystem: Environmental > Aquatic > Thermal springs > Hot...
CCTTCTGTCGTACATGTTGTATACGATTAGGTTTCTCGCCTCCAGCTCTTTGACAAGCTCCTCCGGCACGTCGCCTGTCCAAAGCACCTCCGGATCTTCCACAGCCGCCTCAAGCCACCTCCCCCACAGCCTAACAAACTCCGCCGTCAACCCCTTCTCCCGCATCAGCCGGAGAACCACCTCCTCAACATCCTACCCATTTTCATAAAGCCTCCCCAGCATCCTCGGGTTCCCGCCGGTCCACCGCCACGCCTCCTCGAAGGGAGGCTTCGGCCCCGGTATCTTGTCGTACAACTGCCGGAATCCCTCCCTCGGCATGTTCCACATAGGCCGCAACTCAGCCCAGAGGTGTCTCCCAATCTCCTCCCGCGTCACGCCTTCGCTTGTGACTGCGATGGCTACGATTTTTTCGTAGCTCCTCGGCGGGTATTCGATTAGGTTCAGGAGGCTCTTCACGTATATGCCGGTCTTGTCCAGCCCAACTGCTTGAAACACTTCGTCTACAAGTACCGCTACCTTCTTCTTGCCCCACCGCCCGATCAGCTCCTTGGCCAGGTCTACGGCTAGGTAGGCCAGCTTCAGCTGGGCTAAGCTAGAGACGTCGGAGGCGGCGTCAAGAAGCCGCCTGGCGACCTCCGCCACATATGTATAAGCCGCGAAATCTCTATGCGCCGCATCCACATACACGACATCGTAGCCAAATTCGCCCAGCGCCTCGGCGGCCTGCCGCAAGAATGCGGACTTCCCACAGCCCTCCGGCCCAAACACGACGACGGGAAACCTCGTGCTCCTCTCAGCCCACTCCACCACCTGCCCAAGAGCGCGGTCTCTATCCACAAACTCCGTCTCCACGCCGGGGACAAGCCTAAGCACAATCCTCCTCACGACATTCTCGACATCTGCATACTTAAACCTTCCAGCGCCAAGAAACCGCGGCGGCAAGCGCCACGTGGTGTAAACCCCAGAGGTTGCTCGTCAACGCCGGGGGATGAAAAGGATGCCAGCCTCCGCAAAGCTGGAGTCTACTCGGCGTCTAGGACGATTACCAGCTAGGGGCAAGTAGGCACAAGCCGAAGAGACGCCGAGGACCGGACTAGAAGGCTACACACAGCCCTAGCGACGCCCCCGCCCCACCGGCCATAAAATTCGAGAAACGTCGCGATCAGACAAACGCCCAGCAGACTAGTTTCAACACGGCGCCACATACGACATGGATATACCAAACACTCTGCCCCCCGTATGCAGTAATCACGATGCTATCGGCGGAAATGCGCCAAGAGACCGCCGATGACAACCGACGCATTGGAGTTGTTTTTTGAGATATATAAGCGCCAAATGGAAGGCGACACTTACTCAAATCTATCCCGTTCCCAACTGGCGGAATTCTCAGAACCTGAAGGCGTCGGCGAGCGCTAAACTTCGGCTCGCCATGTGCCAAAGCCGCAGAGACAGAAGTCGGAGTCGCCGTTCAGCGGGTCCAGGTAGTGGTGCGCAACCCGTCGCAAGACTGAGCATTGGCTTAAACTTAATTAGGGGCATCTTTTCCTGTCTGTGAAGGTTACTGTGGCCAATGGTGACGTATAGGAGGGCGTGGGCGTTGCCCCACTCTTTGGCGAGTATCGCCAGCCAGACGAGAAAACCCGAGGATGTGGTGATAGTGCTGAAGCCGTCGGGTGACGGCAGCGAGGAAGTAATAAGGAGCTTCTCCACACAGCTACCCATAAAGCTGGTCGTTCAGGGAAGGGGGAACTTCACAGATGCCGTCCAGATGGCAATAGACAACGCCAAGGGGGATGTAATACTTTTTCTCGACGACGCAGTCGCAGAGGAGAAGTGGGTGGAGAAATACGAAAACCTATTCGACTCCCTGCCCAACGTCGGCGGAATCAGCGGAGTAACATACAAAGCATACATCGAGAGCGGTATGGTTGTAAAAACTTATGAGCCCTTCTACGACGAAACAACACCGAGAAACGCATTTTACAGAAAGCCGTTGCCAGAGCATCAAGATTACTACGGCTGGGTCGTCCGCTCTGGGTTCTTGGGCGCAAAAGCTCCACCCGGCGATGTGTATCTCTCTGCGTTGCTGGACGGAGTCAACATGGGGCTGTTGAGAGACGCAGTGAAAGACTGCCCGCTTGCCTACCTCTTCAAGAGAAGTAGAATGGGGAATTGGTATGAAAAAATACTTGCCTATTGCGCAAAGAAAAAACGGCACATATAGGGCGCTAGGCCCGCGGGCGCCCTCGGTGTGGCATCTCGTACACGCTGACAAGGGGGAGGGGGTTCTGGCACGAGTTCTGGGTCCACTACGACAGTGTGGCGAATTACTGGCGGCTTAAGAAATTAGGCGCACAAGTCTCGCCCTACGCCTACTAGCGGCGTGCCTAGTTTCGCTCAGGAGAAGACCGCTCCCAAGGCTCTTAGCCACCCTCTACGGATGGCTCGTCAAGTTGTAATATGACCTCGCCATCTCAAAAACAGCAGATCCTCAGCCTGTAGGCGGAATCGCTGTAGCTAGTAGCGGCGCTGGAGGAGACACAGCGATAGACCCACTAGGTGCCACGCCTCAGATCGATGATGGCCCGTTGACAGGCTCGGTCCGTTCGCGGGCTCCTCGACCTTAGCTACGAGCTTCTTTACGTCATGCGCGGCAACCTCGTCGCTTGGGCATGGACTTAATACGCCCTCGGGATCCGGCCCGTTGTATCAATAATCGTGAAGACTCAACGCCATGTTCGTGTAGATGTTGATGCCGCCCACAGCATCGGCCTTTAATTTTGAGGCGGGCATTACGGCGAGCACCCACATGACCGCCTCCACGCGCCTGCCGCTACCTCTCAACCTCTTAACCCCCCGGAAAAACCCTCCTAAGCTCATCCATCTTATCTGAAATGCCTTGGACTGGCGGCGTGCCAGAGAAGCTAGTCAAGAGACTGGAAGCGAAAAATGCGGTATGCATCGACAGGAGAGACCCAGATTTCTGGATAGCCCCCGAGAGAGACCTGTGGCTCGACATCAGCAGACGCGCGGCGGGCGCCGATGCGCGGAGAAGCCGGTGGGAGGGCGTTTAGGAAGGTTGGGCGAGAGGCGGCTGTCACGGAGGTCTCAGCAGGTCCTTCAGCTTCTGTATGAGCTGCCTCACGTCTTGTGCGTATTCCTTCACGACCTCCGGGGGGAGCCAGCTCTCGTAGAAGTTTTGGTGCAGGGCGCTGGCTACGGCGAAGAGCCGGCGCAGTTCCGCGTCCCCGATCTCGTCGCCGAGGCTCTTGACGAATTTAAACAAGTCGCCGTGGGACCGTAGGAGGAGCCCTCTCGCAGCAGCGACGGCCTTGACCATGAGGGCGGCGGCGCCCCACAGCTTTTCGGAGGCTTGAACGAAGTCCCCGCCGGCGAGGAGGTCCTCCGCCTCACGGAGGTACTTCTCTGCCAGCTTCACGTAAACCTCAGCAACCTCGGGAGGGTCCACCTCTCTGTTGAATCTCTCGGCCACAACCTTAAGCACGAACTCTTCTGCGCTGAGCCCGACCCTTTCTGCCTCCTCCTCCAGCCTCTCCCTAAGCCTCCTGGGTAAGACAATCTCCAGCGAACTCACGTTCTATATTTGTTGTTTAAAAATCATCTCCAAGAGCCCTCAGCTTCTTCAAGTCTTCCTCCAGCTTCTCCGTCCATCTCACTCGGGGCTCAAGCGCCTCCACCAGAGCCTCCAGAAGCCGGGCCTCCACACACGCCGCGTCGCCTGGCTTAGGCAGAGGCCTCTCCATAAGCTCAGCCACGTAAGCTCCGGTCTCCTATATTTTTTAAAGTTGAAGCAAGGTTGATCTCGTGGGGCTGGGTCGGCTGGATAGCGATCTCGGCGGGGTTTTTCGTGGCGTTTGTGCTGTAGGCGTTGTTTAGGTTGGGAAGGACTGTGCCGCGTCCTGGAGATCTGGAGGCGGTTAGGGCGCGGCTTCTCTGTGGCTGAGAGACGCCGAGGCGGTGAGCTTCGGACACTACGTAGAGGTGCATGGACCCCTTAGGAGCGCCGAGAGGAGCGGATCCCCGACCTGGCTCAGCACGTCCTCGTAGGATATTATGCCGATCTCCATCGGCATGAAGAGCCCCAGGGAGGCTATTTCTGTCAAACACCCTGTCGCCTACGCCGTAGCTTGAACCCACCGCCACCAAAACCCCGTAGCCGGCCCAATTACTAATCATCTCCAGTACCAGACAGACGTTGAAACTCGTCGACGACCGCCTCTGCGGAGGATATCCCCAACTTCCCTCATCGCTTCGTCGACCTTGACCAACCTGTCGTCAAGCGTCATCGCATTACTTGTATCGGCCATTAAGAGAGGTCCATATGCAGGCTCCGTTTAACCAAGGTGGTCTTGCCGGTCCTCCTCCTACCGCATATAAGCGTCCAACTCCCTATGGCCCCCACCGCATCCCCCTCTTAATGTATAGTCTCACCGGACTAGTCCCATAGGACTAGTTTAAAAAGACTAGCTGAGATTGAGGCATTCGGCATATACACATGTAGCAAAAACAAAACCCTACTCACCAAACATAAGTTGTGGAAATACGGGATCATGGGATAGGAATTTTGCGCATATACAACACTGCATCCAGCGACGAGGAAACACGCCTACCCAAGGCGGCCTTTTAAACGGTTAAGCTACCTGCGGGGGGGATGACCCACGACGCCGGCTCGGTAGTCCCATGTTCCTCACCAATAGGCGGGCGAGGGCGCCCCGCCGCGGGATGGATCACAGCCCGGCTACTTGAGGCCTCTTCACACCTCCTGCAACGCCCTCCTCACAGCCTCTCTGTGAAGCGGTGTGTGCCAGGCTACGTGTTTCCCTATGCCGAGTTCTAATCGCGTTCTGGAGGGGGCTGGTTTATCCACAGCGGCGGGTCCCGGTTGGTTATTGAGTCTATCAGCATGTTTATGTCGACCAGCCTCTCCAACAGCGGAACCCCCTCCGGGCTGAGCAACGAGTCGGGGCCCTCCACAGCCCTCCACAGAAGCTCCCTAACCTCTCTGCCCAAGGAGCGGACAAAGGAGCTCAGCCCCTTGCTGATAATAAGTCTCTTGACCACCTCATTTACCTACCAGCCAGCCTTATACAGCTCGACTAACATGTTCGGGTTTCCTCCTGTCCACCGCCAAGCCTCCTCAAAGGGCGGCTTGGGGCCCGGGATTTTTTCATACAGCTGCATAAAGCCGTCCCTCGCCATATTCCACATGGGCATGAGGCGGGCCCACCTATGCCTCCCGATCTCCCGCCGCGAGATCCCCTCGCTTGTCACCACAAGCACCACCGTGTTTTCATATTTATACTGGGGATGCTCAATCATATTCAACAAACCCTTTATATACGCCGCCTCCTTGTCTAGACCAATTGCCTGGAAGACGTCATCTGCAATAATGGCCACCTTCCGCCTCCGCAGAACCTCCCGCGTGAGGTCGAAGACAGCCATGGCGAGACGCCCCCACCTCTCGTCCTCCAGAGTCCTCCTCACGAGGTAAAGGAAGAGCCTCTTGACGTCGGCATCGACCACCTCAGCCGCAATAACCCGGTCAAGGGGGTGGAGGTAGAAGACGTCGTACCCCAAATCCCTAAGCATGGCGGCCGCCTGCCGCAGGAAGGCGGTCTTGCCGCATCCCTCCGGGTCGAATACGACGACGGGCCACCTGGTGCCCTCCTCTGCGAACTCCTCTACCTGTCCAAGAGCCCTCTCCCGGTCGGCGAACTCCACCACCAAACCCGACGCAAGCTCCAGCTCCACCCTCCTCACATATCCACATCAGCAGACCTTTTAAAACTGCGAGCCCCAGCACCCCTCAGCCCCCACCCCAACAAAGCCGCCCACCGCCACCCCACGAGCCGCATATGCCGTAAAGCACGGCGGGCGGATCGCACCCTCGGCAACAGCACCCCCACATATAGACCCCGCATACCCCCACATGCCGGCATAGGCAACCGCCACATTTTTATGCCGGCACACGTCAACGTGGTAGAAGAGTATGTGAAGAGACCTCAGCCCAAGCCTGGCTACGCGGCGCATGTGGGGTTAGGCTCTGGAAGCGTTGGCAGAGGCCCGTCTTGCCCCTCCGGGCACTGAAGACGCTCACCGCCGCTAGAGCTAGTAAGAGTAAAAACCCTCGTAAAGACCGAGGAAAAGCTGAGGCGGCGGTGCGTAGGGCCCCAGATGAAGACCTCGGCTAGGCATCCGGAGAGGTACGGCTATGCAGAGCCACGGATCTCCGCCGTCCTCCGCCTCCCCAACTGCCAGCAACAACCCACGCGGCGAGATATCGAGACGCCACACGCGGCAACCAACGTAGCGTCTGCGGCGCAGGTGCCGGTAGCCCCGCGTCGAGGGGCGGCAAGCCGGAGAGACGCTGGAGGAGTTAAGACAAGCCCTCACGCGCCAAACTGACGCGGCCCCCACAAGGCAGGTAAGGTCGAAAACCTCCTAGGGCCGCCGTAGCCAACCGCCTTCCTAGATCAGCCCCTCGGCAGAGATGCCCGGGAACGAGGGTGAACGAGACCATAAAGAGCATCACCCTACAGCTGTCTGCGGGAAAACGCGACGCGCGCCTATCTCAGCTGAGGGCTCCGGCCCCCTCCATAGACGGCGGCAAGTCGCGCCACGGCGTGAGACCTAGGAAGACTAGGCCGGAACAGCCCACCGAGCAGAACAGAAGGCGCGGCGGCAGACGGAGGAGTCGTTCGAAACCGCCAAGGGGCATCTCCACGATACACAGAAACAGAGGACGAGGCTACGTCCGCCCAAGGACCTCCTCCAGCGCCACGACTTCTTTCCTACTTTCAATGAGCCAGACTTTGAGCTCTTTTGCCTTCTGCACAGCTGAGGGCTCTGCGACGAGAGTGTAAAATACCGGGACGAGTTTTCCGGAGATTTTGTCAGGTTGTCTGCGCGACAGCTCCTGCGCCCTTTCCAGGGCCTTCTCCACATCGCGGCCGCTGGCCCTAACCTTCACCTCGCCTACTGCGGTGACGGCGCCGGCGTTGCAGTAGATGTCAAACTCGTAATCTGAATCAACACGCAACCGCTCCGCCGCACATTTGTAACCCCGTTGCTCAAGCAGATACTGCACCATGTCCCGCCCACTATCCTCTACACTCACCGCTATGGCTTCAAACTGTTCCTTAGTCACCATCTTATCCTCAATACGCTTTATGACGGCGTCGAAGTATTCCTTCGTTACAAACTTCTCCTCAGCCCATTTCTTCAGCTCCTCTAGGTCCTGCTTGGTGGCGAACTTTTCTTCGGCCCACTTCTTCAACTGTTCCACCGCCGTCTCTAGGTCTTGCTTGGTGGCGTACTGCTTTAAGTCTTCTTTAGTGACAAACTTCTCCTCAGTCCACTTCTTTAGCTCTTCTACGGCGGCTTTGATGTCGTCCTTTGTCGCTACGTTAAGAGGTACGGCGATGGATCCGGCAACTACCTGCGCAAGCTTTAGCTTAGCCTCTGGGTATCTAGTGAGTAACTCCAGCAACACCTCAGCCGTGCCTCCGTCAGACCTCAAAGCATCCAGCATGAGGTCTCTGAGAAAAGACGGCTCCCTCTCCACCAGCTCCCTCAAAGCCCGCTTCAAAACCTCAACATCCACGGTATAATGTTTACCCTTTTTAAAAAGCTTAAGGCAGGTGCCCACGGCGCCGGAGGGCCAGAGCTATGCGGCGCCATCTGCCGCGTATATACGGCCTCAGGAAAGCCGCGACGCAGACAAGAAACTGCGGCGTCCGCAGGCAATACAGGCGGAAAGATACGACAGAACAGAGAACCCGCACCCCCCGGCGCCCGCAACGACAGCGCAACCCCCGCCACAGCCGCCGCCAGCAACACGCCGCCAAGAAGAGACATGGTGCAGCCCATTGAAATAAGTCGTCAACACCACCTCTCCCTCTCTGAGCACTGCAGATTACATTGTTCGTGGATTAGGTATATCTTTGCGCTGAGCACCCCACCGCCAACGCCCAGCTTAGCATCTGCCGGACACACTAAGGAGCCCCAAGGCACATCGCCCCCGCACACTTAGCCAATGCCAGTAACGATTTTATTATACAAACCGCAAACCAACTACCTGTCTGTTGTTACAAGGCCACAGCCCCTATTCAACGCCACAGCCACCAACAGGATGTCCACTGCATTGTCCAAAGCCCTTGCAAGAGACCTTGAACCACACGCCCCACAGACCTTTACCACCTCCCTCGCCACCTCAAAATCACCATAATCCATACCTAACACCCCAACGCCAAGAGACGACCCCCAGCCACCTTTCGGCCTAACCCACGACCTCATCCAGCAACGACCCGCCCCCACGCCCAACCGACAAGGCCCCACCCAGCAACAATTTCGTAAATACCCTAGGCAACTCAATACGTCGCGCAAAGTCTACAACGAAACAACCGCCGCCACGCGTACACTTATAACTTCAGAAACAAAAAACCAGCAACCCACCTCCTATTTATTCTGTCAACAGCGCTCGCCACCTGTCGCAACGCCTCTACATCATTCAGATCCTTCATCACAGCCTCATAAAGAGGTTTTGCCACAAGTACGAGACGCACCACGTCTAATACGACGTTTGTATCTACCAAGTACCCATCACCACCCATGGAAAGGCTCACTCAGGAATCGAACCAATGCCGCGGTCCTCGAGGAATTTCGCCAACTCCACCGCACCACATGCGAAATTGATAACGCCCTCTAAATCGACATCAACCCTCCTGAGGAGCTCCGCGGCGACATCCCACCTGCCACGGGCCAAGGCGATCGAGGCCAACGTGAAAACAACAGCATCCAGCGGCCTGCCCCCGGCAAGCCCTAGATACGAATACCCAAGCAAGACAAGAACGCCCCTCCTAGGCCCCTCAAACCCACAGGCAATCCTAAACAAAACACCAGCCAAGACGCCAAGTAGTTTATACAAAGCATCGGGAGACTGCATCGGCGCCGCCCCGGGAAGCACCCTGAGCAGTTCGGGATGCCGCACCAACACCTCGTTAAATCAACCAGCCAGATAATAAGCATCTAGATACATACTACGAACGACGTCCTCAGCCTCCCTACAATACTCATCAACATCCACAACCCCCCTCGACAAATCCTCATCAAAACTCTCAACCAAGCTGTAAAGCTTCCTGTAAGCACTCGCAAACACATCGTACAACGTGAGAACCAACCTCCTAGCCTCAACTCCACCAACCCCCTCCACCAACCCCCCAACTACCGACTGAGACACACCAAAAATCAACATTTTATATCCCTTTCTCTTCAACAAACTAACTGCAGACGGCGGCTGATCCACGCCCACCGCCACGGCTTCACCGCCTCCACCTCGGCGGATCCTCAACCAACACCTAGCAAAAGACCAGCTCAGCGACGAAGATGCCCCCGGCGCACCCCCGTGACTCTACAGCCCCGGTCCGACAAAACGACGAAGGCGGACAAAGACGCCGACGAGACACCCCAAGAACCCACCGAGACCCCTCGCGTCAAGACAGATTTTTAAATGCGGCATGGCCTATTTATCGGCATGGGCTTCACCTACGTAAACGTCACGGTCAGAGGTATGAAAGCGTCGAGAGACGTGAGGATGCTGGTCGATACAGGTTCCACCTACATCGTCCTAGACACAGAAACCATCAAAGAGCTGGGGCTCCTAGAGACGCCCTACGCCGTCGACCTACTGCTGGCAGACGGGAGGAAGATCAGAGCCAAGCTCTTCCTCGCAGAGGTGGAGGTCAAAGGGAGCAGGGGGACCAGCCTTCGTAGCCGAGCTAAACGTGCCGACGCCCCTGCTGGGGGAGCACGCCCTCGAAACGCTGGGCTTTAAAGTGAACCCCAGGACAGGCGAGCTAGAAGAGATATCCCCCGAAGGCGGATATCTGCTCTAGACCGCCAGCCAGACTCAATAAGACCATCAATGCGGCATCTCAGCCCCCGTGCCGCCAGGTAAAGAGACCGGGTAGCTCAACTCAGCACCCCAAAACGGCCACAAGCAACAAGGCGACCGGCGCCGCGGCGTCAGGCTCCAGTCCCTACAGGCGGAGACGGTAAACTCAAGAACCAGCCCCTAGCCTCGACCTCACCGTCTCCAACTGAGACATTTCAAAAACAACAGAAAAAATCCGCTACTGCTTTGTTGAAGCCGCTGGAGGTGGTTGTTGAGACGCTTGTTGCGGTATTTGTATAAACTGTACTTGCTGTATCATGCTTTCATTTGGAGTTTCAATTATCTTTGTAACATTTGGATTTATCTGGAAGAAAGCTTTAACTCTAAAGTAATACTCCAACACTTTAATCCACCTAGGGTTCCCCTGATCCCAATAGACAACATTCATTCCCAGATCTTTGATCTTGTCATAGGTTATAGGAGATTCATGTAGAGCAGGTAACCCCTCTCCACTCAAATAATCCACAATCTTATTAATCTCGTCATCAGAAGCCCCCTTCATTAATCCTTGCCTTAATAACTCTTTTGCGTATTCCTTTGACATTTCTATCGCTTCCTGAGCCATCTCAATAAGATCCGGTCTAAGTTGCTGTAATAATGGGTAATAAACATTAACAAGGTTGAGGTTTCCCGATATTTCTCGTTTTGCGTTTTCAATAAACCTAACAATAAATCTCGCGGAAATAACAGCAAAAGGCTGTTGCGGGTTACCGGTAAACACTATAATCTGTGGGTCGATCAGCCCTAATTCAGAAGACGGACCTACCACTATTTCATCAGCGCCAAGAACCAGCATCGTGGCGGCGCTCTTAGCAACACTTGGGACAATAACAGAGAAGCCCTTAGGAAACAATGCACGAAGTATCTTCACTAGTTTAACCGCAACATTAACATCACCACCAGGACTTTCAATTATTATAAATTCTTTCAGCTTTCTTTGAGTAATATTGAATAAAATTAACCATAGCATCCACATCAGGTTGATACATAGCGGAATGAGGATGCGATATATTCGCCATGTAACTTAGAACCGGCGCGCCTAACATATCCTGCAACTCCGCCAATACAGCCCGCCTATTCTTATTTAAATCCTCGAGAGATGGTCTATGCTCTTGAAATATTTTAAAATATAGCGAATTATCCACCGACATCTGTATCACGTCACCCTATACTCCATTCTCCAATAAAATACGGCCAATAAGTCATCCGCCTAGGAGGCAGGATCTCCGCCAACCTATCTAAGTCAGCAAGACTGGGATTCTGCCTCCTAGCATCCTCTACCACAGAACTCACGTACTCCGCCAAACTAGGGGATCTCCGCGTCTTCATGATTTCCATGAAACCAAAGAAATCCTAAAATAAAAAACCTTTTGCCGACGCCCTACTATGGAGATACGCCTCGAAGATCAACACCTAAAACCCACCCCTCACCACCCCCATGGCAAGACTTTCGCCGCGTCGACAAACCTTAGAGCTAAGCTCTCGTTGATAAGCTTATTAAATTTAGTCAACATTCACACCGTGTCTCAACGGCCGCAACATCAAGCTGTCTGATGGCGCGCATCTGCGGCTTAGGATACTTATCGTTGACGTCAAGGAGATAGGCTTCTCGCCTTTCGGCGGCGTAAACTTCTACGCAAACGTCACAGGCGGCGTTTACGTAGAGTCCATTCCTGACAGCCTAAAGAGCTCGTCAAAGCCGCTCTTCCCAGGTCTCAAGCTTGCCAGAGACGGCTGGGAGTTGCTCGACATCGTCGAACAAATGCCCGCCGAGGCGCTGGAGGTCGTCCAGAGCTCGCGGGGCGAATTCGAGGTGAGGGTTGTAGCCGAAGGGTCGCCAGAAACACGCACTACAGATCGCCAACAAACGAGCCCATATACTGGGTTCACTGGCTCTATAAAGTAAGCTGGAAACCAAGGAAATGATGCCTATGAGCGACACATTAGTCATCTCTCTAAGTTCGCGTGCCCCTAGATTAGAGACGCCGTGGGTAAGCTACGTGGCCGGGAGCGGAAGTACTGTGGCCAGCGCACAAATCTACATACCAGCCAAAACAGAGCAGAAAGGGACGGTCGAAGACCTTGAAGAGCTCCGCCGCGAATACCCCAAGGTAGTCTCCCTGGCCACTAAGCTAGCCAGCGGCATGTAGCTGTGCAATAGCGATATCTTAATTATTGAGGGAGGTCGCGGAAGCCATGGGCTGGGACGAGGACGACGCCGCAGACGAGTTGAAGAACTTGGCGACGAACCCCTCCGAGAGGGTCGAGAAGTACGTGGAGCTGTTCCAGAAGTACTACAACGAAGCCCACAGGTTGCTGGAACAAGGAGACTACACACAGGCGGCCGAAAAGCTGTGGGAGCCGCAACAGCCCTCATCAAGCTACACGCTACCCTCAGAGGGGTATTCACAGCCGCGTGAAGCCACGGCAAGCTCTACAACTACGTCACCCACAACGTAGAACACAGACAAGCCTTCCGCGACATGCTTAAGGCGGCTGAGGTAATGCACAACTTCTACGAAAGAGATCTCGACCCAGCCACCTTCAAGGACCACTGGGAAGACGCCGTCAGGCACATAGAGAAGGTCAAAGACATCGTACTCCTCCATTAGCGACCGGGAGCGAAGTCCCCGACATATCGGCGGCGTGTCTACTGCTCGGCCAGCGCCCTCCTCACCGCCTCTCTATGCAGTGGGGTGTGCCAAGCCACGCGCCTCCCCACGCCGATTTCGGGGTCCTTTTCGGGCGGAGGCTGGTCTATCCAAGCCCACTCCTCCCTCCTATACATGTGGTAGATGATTAAATTCCTCTCCTCCAGCTCGTCAATCAACTCCTCCGGCGCGTCGGGACTCCAAAGCGCATCCGGATCCTCCACCGCCGCCTCAAGCCACCTCCTCCACCTAGCCACGAAACCAGCAGAAAACCTCTTCTCGTCGACAAGACGAGAAACCACCCCCTCCACGTTCCACCGGGCCTCATACAGCCTAGCCAACATCCTCGGATTTCCCCCCGTCAGACGCCAAGCCTCGTCAAACGGCGGCTTCGGGCTTGGGATCTTGTCGTAGAGCTGTTGAAAACCCTCCCTAGACATGTTCCACATGGGGGCAACCTCAGCCCAGAGATGACGCCCAACCTCCCGACGCGAAACCCCCTCGCTGGTGACGACGAGGACGACCATCCTCTCGTACCTCGACGCTGGGTATTCGATAAGGTTCAGCAACGCCTTGACATACGCCGCCACCGCGTCCAGCCCTATGGCCTGGAAGACGTCGTCTGCCACCACAGCGATTCTCCCCCACCTCGCCCTCTGCAGCTTCCGGACGAAGTCAAGCGCAGCCCAGGCGACTCTGCCTAGGGCGTTTTCGCCAAGGGCCCTCTCCACAAACTGCACAAATTCACGCCGAACATCGGGCACCGCCACCTCAGCCCTAAACTCCCTCTCCAGAGGATGAAGATAAAACACATCAAACCCCAACTCCCTAAGCATCGCAGAGGCCTGCCGGAGAAACGCCGACTTGCCGCAACCCTCCGGACCGAAGATGACAACCGGAAATCTGGTGCCCCTCTCCGCCCACTCCTCCACCTGCCCAAGCGCCCGCTCTCTATCCGTAAACTCCAACCTGAAGCCGGAGACGAGCTCCAGCTCAACCCTCTCCACGCCTCTACGCCGGCCCACCTTTATAACCCTTAAACCCACAAGCACCTACAGCTAGCCACACACAAAACCAACACGCCCCCCGACCCACCGAGACGCGCTAAAACCCACAGCCCCACTACACCGATGCCACCGCCTACGGCGCCTCCACGAGCCACAAAACACAACTAAAGACAACGACTGAAACACAGCGGCGGCGAGACCCACAACACACCACCGACGCCACGCCACAACCACAGACGCCGCAACAACCACCCCATATCAGAAATAAAGCCTAAGGGTTAAGGCCTGCAGGTTGTTGTGTGAGGGGCAGGCAGTTGCGTTTAAATAGTGACTTGTGACGCCGTGGATCAGTGGAAGCTTATAGGAGATGCCGGACCCTTTCAAGAGCCACTGGCCACCGCTACGGCCGAGCCGCTCCAGCGGCCGAACCCCCACGCCGACGGTCACACGCCCAGCCGCCAACAGAGACGCCGCGACGGACGGCACCAGCCTCCAATCTTCAACACCCCAACGCCGCCGAGACGGCGGCGACGACATGCGCCGAGGCGAAAACCCGCAGGACGACCTCCGCCACGCCCACGACGGAGAGAAAAACGCCGGCCGCCGCCACCGTCAACAAAACTCCGCCGTAAAGCCTACCGCAGGTCACGGCGCCAGCAGATTAACCGCGGCGAGAAGCAAAACCCCCAAAACCACCAGCCGCACGACCCTCGCCTTCACAAACGCCGCAACCCGCGGCCCAAGAAAAGCCCCCCACACGGCCCCCACCTGCGTCGAAACCAAAAAGCCTATACCCCGCCGAGAGGTACGTCGCCGCCGCGTCCCCAAGCGCGATAGTAGCCTCAGAACAAGCCACAACCACCTTAAGCGGAAGCCCCATCACCAAGTTAAACACCGGAACCAACGCCCCACCCACCCCTAAGACGCCGCTCACAAGCCCAACCCCAAACACAGCCGCCAACCCACACGCCGTCCGCCCAGCGCCGTCTCTCAAAACTCCCCCACAAAACCCAAGCCCGACGGCGAGCCTATCAACACGCCGCGGAGACCACCCCGCCCCCTACCCAACAAGACAAAAACCACCAGAGAACCCCAAGCCCCACCTCCACCGCCCACCTGCCCCCCTCAACGCCCGCCAGAAACAAGCCAAGACGCGCCCCCAGAAACGCGCCCAGCGACCCTGCCGCCCCCGCATAAGCCTAAGCAACTCCCGCCTGAAGAGACCCAGCCACAGAAGACGTTGCCACGGGGAGCCCCCCGGTCCTCGCCAAGTTAACATCCACGCCGAGAAGCCCCACGGCTAAAAACACGCCGCTACCAACACCAGCCAAATGCCCCTCAACAAAAGACAACAGCGGCGGCACCTCTCCGTCGTCCGACGCTACCAAAGCCGCAACTTCCACCTCATCCCTCGAGCTCCTCAAAAAACTCTAAAAGACGCCGGGAGATACTGCCCCGGGCGTCCACCCCAGCCGAAGCACCCCAGGTCGTAGTCCAGCTCCAACCCCCGCCGAACGTCGACCTCACAGACCCCACGAAGCCTGGCGAGAGACGATGCACCTCAAAACACCTCCAAAGCCCCCTCCTTAGCCCCGAGATGCCTAACAGATCTACCTAGCACATGTCCCCGAGAGGATAGCCCCAGGCAAGGCCGTGGAGGAGCTCCTCAACGCCCCTAGGGTGGTAGAGGGCAGTCGTGTTCTTTCAGGCTGGCTCTCCAGCGGGCCTAGGCAACGCAACCGGTTTCCATGCGTGGACGCGCAGGGAAGACCACCGGGCCGAGGAATTTACCAAGCTTTGGAGACGCACCGGACTGCCTGTGTTCGCCTACCGTTGTCACGCCTAACAGCGAGCTGAAAATACCTTAGTTGTTGTTGGAGCGGAGAAATGGACACACCACCTTTTGGACGCCAGCTCCAAATCCGTCCCAACGAGAAACACGTTCTCCCCGTCGTAGACATGCACATTGGCGATACCCCATGAACGAGCCCCATACCCCACAGCATCGCCACCAGATAAACGCCGTCGGTAGCCATGCTCAAAATCGAATCAGGCACTTTAAGGACAAGCACCCCACGCAGATCGCCAGCACAGTTCCACGCCCTCCGTTGTTATACCCCATAAACAACTTGCCCTTATACACCGCCAAAGACCACATCCCCCCGCCCCAGTAGCGCCCCACCGAATACCATCGCGGAACCGATAAAGCGCGCCAGCGTACAGATGCGTAAATATACTCCCCAAACTCTGCGAAATCGTAGCCACCCGCATCCACGTCGGCATAAAACCTCCTGCCATCCCACCGCCCAATGCTGTCATAAAGAGAATCGCCAATCAAAAGAAAACCACACGACACAAACAGCCCCCTCCACGGATATCCACAACCCACGTCCAGCTCACAACACCGACGTTTGAAGACCCAAGCTTTATACACCCTAAACACGCCACGCCCAGCACCCCCACATAATTCACCATTATAAACAGTCAATGATAAAACCCCACGATCCAAACCATCCCCCACCAACGCCGTTGTACATATAGACCCTCCCCACCCCACTACAACCACCAAAACCGGGGCCGCATAAAGACGCCCATTATACACCACCACATCCATCACCGCATACCCCCAACACCGGGAGATCGGACCCACCCACTCCCATTATGGCGAAACCGGGATTGTGACCACCAACATACAACTCACACCCACGCGGAGGGACAAAACCCGTAAACCCAAACGACCAACCACCCGCCACAGAATCCAACAAACTCGCCTTAACCCCCGTCACCATTAGCAGAACCACCAGCAACACCCCCAACCTAAACAACTTACCCAAAAAAGACGAAAAAGTTTTTAAAAAAAAATGTTGAAAATTATCCTACGACTCTAGTCCAGTCCTCAAACGGATACCACGAGGTAAACCTTGTATAGATGTTGCCGCTCCTAAACACCACAGGCAACGACGGCAAGTCAGCCCAGAACAACGCAGACACGTCAAACTTCTGCCCAGGCGCGCCGTTGTTAGCCACAAACACCGAGAACATAAACGGCGTCCCAGGCGGGTACGGGCCGGACACGGAAGGCGGCGACACGTAGTATCTACCCGGCGTATACCTCTGGTCAAAGTCCAGCCAAGGCGTCCTCGGCCTAACTACCTCTGCGTTCAGACGACTTACAATATACGGCAGGCTGAACCTCACGTAGTTCGTCCCACTGCCGATCACCTGCGCCGGAAGCTTCTGCTCCGCCGTCAGCAACCGCGCCTGCACAGAAATAGGCTCAGACGCGCCCGCAGAGCCGTCAAACAACACCGTCCTCACCACCACCGTAAAAATGCCTCTCTCAGGCTTCACATGTGGATACAGCCAATCACGGTAGTCAACCGACGGGAACCACACCACCCGCCTCGCGTTGGCTATAGAGCCAGCGCCCGTGTTGACCCACATAAACACGCCTCTTCCCAAGTGCCTAAACCAGGATGCGCCCTGGCCAAAGTAGGCGCCAGCAAACTGCCCATCAGGCCCGACAGCGAACCCGACCAACGACGTGTCGGGAAGCCTCCAGCCGGCCTGCACCTCAAACGCAAGACCGTTGGAAGCACCCGGCGCAAAGTGGAACAGCCTCCAGTCACCAGCCTCAAACCTCCACGCCCAGTCGATGGCACCCCTAATCAACCGCGCGTCAGGCCACCTCCCGCCGACGCCAGCAGTCAAGTTAACAAACGAGGTGCCAACGGTGGTGTAGACGTTGAAGGAATAAGGCACCTGCATGGCGGACCCAGTCACGTTGTTCGTAACCACCACCTCGCCAATGTAGGTAGTGGGGACTGCATTGGCAGGCGGCCTCACAGTAAGCGTAAACGTGGCGCTACCGCGAGGCGGAATAGTTGCAGAAGAAGGCGACACTGAAACCCACGTATCGCCAGCAGTATCCACATAAGTCACAGTCACCGTAATAGGCACATGCGGCACATAAGACGGCGCATCTGGGCCACGCACAAGATCTACACTCACCACAATACCCCTGGAGCCATTGAGCTTAAACTGGGGACCAGCCATGGTGACAAGGTTCCAGTTAGCCCAGTTGTAGCCGTAGTTCACAAGCATCATCTCGTCGGGGTCAGGCCTCCCGTTGCCGTTGGCATCAGCCCTCCATATGTGGATCCACACACGCACCCTAATATCCACGACGTAGTCATTATCAGCATCGAACCGGCTGTACGGAATAGTGGCCACCACATCCATAAACCTAGCCGTCGCAGTCAAGTTCGCTGACGTAAACACCCAGTAAGTCCTGTTGTAGGGAGCGCCCGGTGCAAGCGACAGACTCCGCGTAAGCGTCTGCGTTCTAGTCACTGCAAACTGCCGCGGAGACGCCGACACAGACACCGTCCTATTGGTGGGGTTCCTCACGGTAAACGTAATAGACTTGCTCCCGCCCTGCGGCACATCGCCGAAGAACAGCACACCGTCAACACGCGAAGAGACGCCGGCCGGCAAGGAGCAGGACTGAGGCTGGAGATCCGTGCCAGCCCACCACAACATATACGCCCTTATGTTGTCGCACCACTGCCACCGCCACAGGGAGCCGTACTTCGAGGAATACGCGCCCCACAGCGAGTTGCTCTGCACAAGTAACTCATACCGCGCCGCCGTCCGCCCAGCCAGCAGACGCGCAAGAGACGCAGCCCTAAAGGCATCCACACGCCCAAAGCCCTGCGAAGCCCCGTCATACCTCAGCAACACCGCGGAAGACTGCAGAACCGTCTTCACCAGAGCCGGATCGGCGGCTCTCCCCAGCACCTGAAGCACCAAAGCCGCAACGCCCGCCGTCAACGGCGTCGCGTAGCTAGTCCCGCCAAACAACGTGTAGTTCAACACAACAGGCGCCGCTGTGAAGCCGAAGGCTCCGACGTTGACCACGTCAGGCTTTATGTAGCCAAGCGGAGTCGGCCCCCTAAGAGACCAGCTTATAACCTCGTCACTTGTCCAGCCGCCGCCTGAGGCGAATACAGTCATGTTCATCTTGGTATACACATATGCGAAGTGCGTCGACGTCGAGGCGCCCACAGTCACCACGCCCGGCGCCGCGCCGGGGCTAGTGATTGTACCGTAGCCGGGCCCGCCGTTGCCGCCCGCCTGTATAATCAACACGCCGGGATACCTCGGGTCGAGGAAGCCCGGAAGCGACAAACCCGCCACAAAGACAGACTCTAAATCGGCGCCGAACGCGCCCACGTCGTAGGCAAAGTAGGAGATCCCCCAGCTGTTGCTGATAACGTCGGCCCTCCTAGACCCAGTGAAGTAGAACTGACCCGTCGCTGGATCCACGTCGAAACCAGCAGCCCACAACATGCCAACCTCCACGTTGCCCGCCCACAGAGCCTTTACCCCCAACACGCCTGCACCCGGCGCCATCCCCCTCAGCCTAACCACGCCATACCCGGGGACGCTGTACCCCACAACGCCCCTGCCGGCGGCCGCCGACGCACACGCCGTACCGTGGCTGTGGAAGTCATAGAATATGCTCAGCCACCTACCCTGTTTATCCCACCCGGGATGAATCTCCGCAGGGTAGCTAAAGTGCCAGAAGAAGTCGTAAAAGAATCCACCAGCAACACCCAGCGACACATCCGGGAACCCATTCCCGTTGTAGTCTGGTGCGATGACCCTGTTAAAATCATATCTCAAGAAACCACCTCTTGCGTATGGGTCGAAGGGCGGAGGTGTTTCATCATCAAAGCGACAGTTCCTGTTCGCGTCGACTAAGGCACGTGAGAAGTAGTCCGAACCAGGTAGTCTTGCCAATAAAACCCCAACAACAACGGTAGGAGAATATGCACTTTGCATATAGGTAACGCCAAACCTCAACTCACCACCTCCCTGAACCCATGAGTATACATAAGACGGAATTCTGTAGTAGTCGCATGGCGGGTAAATATAGACACTCCAAGGCACAAGCGTCCTGTAGAACCTACCACCGACGTATATATGCGTCGAATTCACTACCCTCACAGGCTGGAGCAACAAGACCTGCGACTGGTCGGCGTCAAACACCAAGGGCTCCCTAATGCTGTCGCCCTTGTACGTGCCGGACCAGTACCTCAAAGCCGTCGTCAAATCAGGATGGCCGTAGTCGACGCCTGTGTCGACCACGGCTATGTTGACGCCGCTCCCATTTACGCCGTACACCCGCTCAACCCGCGAAACGCCGATCAGATCCCTAATAATGGCGTTAGAAGGCGCAATAATGCCTCTGCCGCCCACGCCATCTGGCAACATATCGAAAGGCTTCGGAACAGGCTTCGCCAGCACAGCCTCAACGTAGTCTGAGTACCTGCTCAACGCCTCCTTAACGGCGTCGGGAGAATCCGCCACCCTAAACATGTACCTACCCTGCGCGTCGCGCACCAGCTCAGACACCCTAACCTCCATCACCCGCACCTGACGCCCACCAGCCGCCGCAACAAGCCGCTCGCCGCTATATAACTGCCGCATCTCGTTATATACCTGTTGAACCACAGAATCCGGAACCCCCCTCTTAAACACCACCGTAACCACACTAAACCTCTCCCCACCAGCCGACAAATTCCCAACAAACACAGACCCCACAGGCGGAGACGGAGGAGACTCCGGTTGCCTAATACCCGCGTTGTCAACCACCTGACCAAAAACCAACGCAACCAACAACATCGCGACCAGCATTACTGTGCCCCCACTTATGAACTTGGGACTTCGCATACTAGCGTTCAATCGCTACTATTTAAATCTTATTCATATTCTACATCTACACAGAACATCACCCACAAAACTGAACCAGCCATAACCTCAAACTACTCCATAAACTGATCCCCCAAAGCCGCACCTCCTAATCTAGGAATTCATGCAAAGCCTTATATCAAACCAAGTTACGGTGAGATGTGGCCGGCTTCAAGCAAATGCCCCACACACTGAACCTTAACGTCTCGCCGAACAGCACAGAGTTTCTGCCACAATTTAACGTCTATTTCCTCTTGCTAATGTCATAGGCGTTGTAGAAGCATGTAGCTGACCTCGCACCAGTCGACTCCACGACATTTTGTTACTAAGAGATATCGCAAGAACGCCGACAAGGCCCTACTCCTACGCCTCCACAGACTTGTAGTCATGTTATTAAAATCAATGTGACAACAGGCATCTCAGTTGTAATGTAGTTCAGGTGTTCTCTGAGAGATCGCAGTAGTCGACACCCACCTAATTCATTATCAGTCTGAATAACGGAAACCTAGAGACGCTCGACGCATTGACCTCATACTCACTTGTGCCTCATACAACTTCTGGAGACTCCTCCTTATGTTTTGAAGCAGCGCACAGAACTTCTAAACCCACCTCCACCACATAGAGACCTCCGCCAAACGTCTGCCGCGCCACCAGCGGAGGCCCACCACCGGCCAACTCCGTAAAATATCTGGCGATTCAAACAATCACCTTATGGCTGTCGGTGCTGTTGGGATCTGGCTATATGGCTGGCTTGTGTTTTTCTCGCCGCCGCGGACCTATATTCTTCAGCTGACGGCGTTTGTGGCGGTGGCCGCCGTCTTGGGCATACTGGCCTGGGTGGGATACGCCCTAGCCACCACACCCCCGCCGAAGCCCATAGAGGAGATAGAAAAAGAAGTCCAGAAAGCCTTGGAAGAAATCGAAAAGACCACGCAACACAACCCCTAGCCGCCAACTGCGGCCAAAATCAGATCCTAAAGGCGCTAGTCGCTCCGTAGCCGCCGGGCATAATGAGAGTCTAGCGCCAAACCCCATGACGCTACACACGGAGACCTTTGGAACTTTGGAAGACTTGGCGGAACGCCGTCCCCGAGACAGGGGACGCCCACAGATGTCGCCGAGACGGCAGACGCCAAGACGAAAAGCCGCCACACCCACGACAGAGAGAACCAGCCGCTACCTACAAGACTCTGCCGTAAAGCCAGTTACGGCGAGAGGCAAAAACCACAAGCCGCACGACCCGCGCCAAAATCCGAAAACGGCGGCGGCCAACTCCCACCTGTCGGGCAACTTGTACACCTCCTCCACCTTCAACGCGGCGAAGGGCCGCCCCTTAAGCGTCAACAGGTGGTCGTCGACCTGCCTAGCCCCGGAGACCTTCAGCTCCTCCTCAGAAACGTCAAACACTACGAGGAAGGGGAAGAGCCACCCGCTGAGGAGCCTCCTCTCCCTAAGCACAGACTCCACCTCGTTCCACGGCATAAACCCCTCCAACGGGCTGAAGAAGCCGTAGGCAATAGACATCACCTCGCGGTAAGGATTCCTAATCGGCGCCCCGTCGGGCCCAAGCGTCGGCTTAATCTCAAGCCGCGTAGACAACTCCTAATACGACCTAGCCACATCCCCCTCTAACATGCTATACACCAAACGGCCTCCATGAGGCTTGATCACAACATCCCCGCGACGCCAAAAACTCCAGAAGCCTCTCCACGTTAACCTCCACAGAAACCCCCTCGTTCACGAGGACGAGGTCAGGCGCCTCAGGCTCCTCGTAGGGGTCGTCAACACCCGTGAAGTTCTTGACCTCCCCCTATATATGTGGAGGATTGAGGAATAAAAAGAACTAGCTCAAACTTCTAGTTTTTCTAGTGCTACTTGTATAGAATCTACGCGCTTTTTCATATATTACCACCCCTGTCATATCTATTACTAAAACATTATCGTATAAATCCGGTGGAATTAGCCTATATTCATCATAGCCCAGGGTTACTATAACTGCATCGACTTCTTTCAGCCTCTCCATGGTCTCAAGGGCTATGACTCTGCTTAGAACGGCTTTGGCTTTTCGACGGCTTCCCTGTTCACATCGTGTATATACACTATCGCGTTCTTGGACAGCAACTTCTCGCATAGTTTCATAGCTGGTGAGTCATTGACAACTGGTGAGCCGGGTGTGTACGAGACACCGAGCACTGCTATTTTCCTCCCTTGTAATCCATTTAGCACGCTATCCAAGTACTCGACAACTTTTTCTATCACTAGCTCGTTATAGTCGTGTATACGCTTAACGAAGTCTAAGCCTGTTTTCTCCAGCATGAATCTTCCAAAGGCGAGGGTGTCTTTTACTAAACAGGTACCTCCATACGGCATTCCAGGCAGTATATGACTTCTCCCTATTCTCGGGTCTAGACCCACCACCTCCATAACCTTCCACGCATCACAGTTCTCAATCTCTCTACAGAGAAGCCCTATGAGATTAGCGTACACGACCTTTAGTGCTAGGAAGACATTTGATGCGTACTTAATCAGCTCCGCCTCCTCCGGGGACACGACATATATTGGCGGCTCGTAGCCAACTCTACGGTAAAACTCTCTAAACAGATTTGCGACATAGCCGGAAGACCTCTCATCTATTCCACCGATAACAACCCTAGACGGTTTGAGAACATCATCTAAAGCCCTTGTTGCTCTGAGAAACTCCGGGTTATGGACAAAACCTACGCGGTCAGGTACCGGTAAACCCGGAGTTTCCTTAGCGTACCTAGCCAAACTCCTCGTCGTCCCAGGCAGAATTGTCGACTTCAACGATACAAACCTGTAATCAAAGTTGATACTTCTCCAGACATTAGCCAAACTATTTAGTGCTGATATGACTTGTGATAGGTCTTGAGAGCCATCGGGCTTTGTAGGGGTGTTGACAGCAATGAAGACAACATCCACATCCCTAATATCATCATAGCTCGTAGATACATATAGATGGCGGTCAACAACCCTCTCTATCGCTTCTCTTGGGAAGCCCTCCACATCACCACTCCTTATAGCCTCAACTCTCTCACTATTTATATCAACACCAACAACCCTAAAGCCGTGAAGAGAGAAGCCAAGAGCATATGCTAGGCCAACATAGCCTAGCCCCACAACACCTATGACAGGATCGTGCTTATTCATAGCATAAGCGCCCCTTCTCCATTGGGTAGGCATATACGATGAAGTTTCTTCTGGACCTCGGCTCTACAACCACAAAACCATAGCCCAAACTTTTAAGCATTTCGAGGGCACGGATCTCATCCTCATCATCAAAAGTTCTGTGAACCTCAAACAAAATAAATGGTCTAAACCTCTCAATGGTCTTCATAGCACCCCTCAAGACCCTCAACCCAAAACCCTCAACATCAACCTTCATAATAAGGTTATCAATATCTTTTACACTTAAAGACTCTAAGACAGAGTCTATAGTTACAACCTCAACAACGACCTCAAGCAACTTTAGCTCGTTCCTCAAATACTTTGTAAAGGAGCTTTCAGAAGGGTTAGAGGATATTGAGAATCTTGCCCAGCCATGAGCATCACCAGTTGCCTTACTGACAATTACAGCCCTATCTCCAACACCATGAAGAGAGATGTTATACTTCAAAAGGATCACGTTTATAGGGTTAGGCTCGAAAGCAACAACCCTCCAACCATGCCTAGCAGCCAAAACAGTGTAGAAACCAACATAAGCACCAACATCAACAAAAACACCATGCCTCAACGCCCTCAACAAACACCTAAATAGACGTGAAGGTTTTTCTTCATATTTCCAAGCATACATATAACACCTTGAACCATCTATCAGTATCGCCCCCGCATCACGGTTAAGAACAATAAATACACTCCACGGGCCAAACTCGTGATATCTACGCATTAAAACCTTTCTAAATGAAGCAAATAATATTTTCCTCATAGGCCTTATAAATAGGATAGATTTCATAAAGTACATTAAGCCTTTGAAAAGGAGTTCCCTATACCCGCCTTTCATAATTAACCACATTCTCAAAGAACTCGACTAGTCTCTCCACCTCTCGTTGCGGATTAATCTTCTCGTAGCTATGCCTAATAACCTCCTCTCTGTTGAAATCCCTCTCTAAGACTTTCATAACTTTCTCAGCAAGATCGTTAGCATCACCAGCCTTGAAGACGTAACCTGTAACACCATTAACAATAGTTTCTGGCAGACCACCAGCAGAGCTAACAACAGCTGGAACCCCAAGCCTGTTAGCCTCAACAGGTATCCTACCAAATGGCTCAGGCCAGATAGAAGGCATAACAACAGCCCTAGCCTTATATATAAGCCTGTAGAGCTTATCCGAAGGAAGCTTACCCAAGAAAACAACGTTATTTAAGCTCATCTTTTTAGCTAGTCCCTCAACCCAGGAACTCTCACACCCAATCATATACAGCTTCAGATCCCTAAACTCTTTGGAGACGGTAGCCCAGGACTTCAACAACAGATGAGGACCCTTGATGGGATTAGACCCGGAAGCATAGAGCATATAATTATCGTAAGGTTCGTGAGGATCCGGCTTAACATACCTTAAGGGTGCGGTAACAGGATTATAGACGATGCTAAACGGCTTGCTACCAAGGCCGGATAAATGATGCACGTGAATATCCCACACAACCTTGGAAATAGCTATAAACCCATCAATAGACTCTACGATATTGTCCATAGACCTAATCGACCTAAAGTAACTAATGGAGCCCCTAGCGAAGGACAGTGACAAGCGAAGCCAATCCCTAGTACTGCTAAATACACCGATCTTTGCCAACTCAAGGTTTATCTCCAGATTACACCTAGTATTCCTCCAAGCGGAACACTTTTCAAGGCAAGGCTCTTTAAAGCCGTATAGTGCACCCCACCATGGGCAGATTAATGCGTAGGAGCGGATATGCGCCGCCACGGGCACCTTCCTAATCTTTTTGATCTTCTGCGCAATGCTGTACTCCACGTCGGTGATCCACACAACATCCGCCCACTCTACAAGCTCCTGTGCCTGCTCTATCGCCAACATGGGGTAGCCTAAGAGTTTTCGGCACGGCACACGGTATGTATCTATGCCCATGGCGCCAAGAGCATTAAGAAACTTGACATCTCCGTTTTCGCATGTCAATACTTTGAGCCTAACCCTATACCTCAGCAGATCAAGAAACTCAAGAGTTGACACCTGTGCCCCGCCGAACCATATCGAGGAGGCAACGGCCAGGATATTCATATCTCGCCTAGTGCTCGTACAAAGTCCACCTTAACTATATCTCATGGCTGTTTCAATTTCACAAACTCATAAACGGGTTTATCAACCTCCACCACCTCAGCACCCATTTTTCTCGCTATATCGGGAGTCCCATCTTCGCTCCTATAATCCACGACCACGGTTTCGACGGGAACCTTGCAGACTAGGGCAATGTAATTAATACTTTTTAATAGTTTAGGTAGATACCCATTTTCGTTTCTCGTGGGGACAACAAAAGATATGAAAGGCTTGTTGCCTATCTCTCTAAGTTTTCTGCAATGATATTCGAAACTGAGGTTGCATGCAATACGCTTAAACATCTGCCTTAGTGAGACAATAGTCTTGAGCGAAGCAATAGCGTAATTAAGCTTTGAATCCATAACCTATTATCTTATTCCCTAATTTTCCCAAGAAGTCCTATTACTGTTGTTCTTACTGCCTCTCTCGAGTTCATGCTGGTCTGAACCCCAACTTCTTTGTCTTGTCTATCTTTACGGCTGTCCTCTTTACGTCACTGGCCACACAACTTCGTGGAGCACAGGTTTGTATACTTTTCACGTTGCTTAAGCCCATCGCTTTGATTTGCATGCTATCTCATCTACAGCTATCCAGTCCTCGGAGCCTGTGTTGTATACTTCGTAGCTTGTCTCCGTCCTTCCAATGATTGTTGCTTCTACCGCATCCTCTATGTATATGTAGCTCCAAACCTGCTTGCCATCCCCAAGGATTTCTTGCTCTGTTGAATTCCTAAGCGGCTTGTTCGTAAAGTCCCACACCACCCCATGTCTGAGCTTGGGACCCACCACGTTGGCGTATCTCAGCGCGACAGCTCTGAAGCCGTAGAGCTTGGCGTAGGCATGTACCATGTGTTCGCCAGCAATTCTCTTTACCGTCTTGTCCAGGTCCCTGATCACGGACGGTAAAGGCTGAGGTATTTCGGAATTACTGCCTCCCAAGTGGAGATCATAGCTCGCGTAACTAGGACAAGGCCGTATCTAAATGGCGTTTGCTCTGCAACAAGGTTTTTGGCAACTTCAGGCGTTGTTATGGTAGGGACCCCCATGGCGAGGGCCTCTGCGGCGAATATGCTGTAGGCTTCGTGCCTGCTGGGGTTGACGGCGTATCTGGCGCCTGCGAGTAGGCGCAGGTAGTCGGGGCGGGGCTGGGGGTCTAGGAACTCGACGGCGGCTCTGCGGCGCCTGGCGTATCTCCTCAGCTTCTCCCGGTGGGCCCCCCTCCCCACCACCAACAGTCTCAGCCCCAGCTTCCTCGCCAGCTCCACCGCCACCTCCAGCCGCTTGTACTTCTCGACCCTCCCGGCGTACATCATGTAGTCACTGTCGGCGCCCCGCCACCTGTGGCTGAATACGTTCTCCTCTACGCCGTTTGGGATGACCACGGTCTTGCCGCGGGACTGCGGGTAGTGGCTTTTGAGCAACTCAGCCTCGCGGGGGCTCACGGCGTGTATCGCGTCGGCCGCCTCGACTGCACCCGCCACGTACCTCCTCCAGGGGATCCAGAGGAGCCTCCTCAAGGCGCTGTGCCCCGTGCCGTGGTAGTGCAACGTAAAGACAATCCGCACGCCTGGGTTTATCCTCCGCGCCGCCACAGCGGCCCACACCGTGAGGACCGCATGCGCGCTGTGGATGTGCACTGCATCGGCATCGTTTAGAAGCCTCTGGAGGAGGTTTCTCAGCTGGTCTCTCTTCTTGGGTATGTGGTAGGCGCCGCCGGGCGCCCAGGTGGGCCACCGGATCACCTGTACGCCGTTTATCTCCTCTTCGAGGGGTTTGTCGGCCTTCGGGTCACCCGTCACCACAGTTGTTTCGTGTCCTAGTGCGGCGAATCTTTCCGCCGTCGACTTGACCACGTACTCCACCCCACCTACGTCGGGGTAGTAGCGCGGCGTGACTAGGAGTATCATTTATCCCGCTGTTGGGAGAAACCAGGGGTTGGCGAGACGTTCTTCTCCGCGGTTTCTCTGCCGGGCAGGACGCGTGGACATGTTGGGCGTTGGGGAGGCGGCTAGGCCGTGCATGTGCCAGATCTTGTTTTCATGGTTTAAGTAGGAAAACGGCATATTGGCCAGAATCAATGATCTTGTTTCTCAAGACGTTAATCCATGACTTCTGCACATGTGGCAAATAGTAATACATTGGGTAGTTTGCAATAGCTGGTGAGCCTATATAGAAAATTGGTCCCTCCTGAGATAGATATCTATCTGATGTAGCCCATTCAGCTACCATTATGGCGTCGTATTTGGCAAAATTGTGACGATAGGGATATGAACCATAGTCATAAAACAAAGTACCACCAGCGTATACTTTTTCTAAAACTACTAAGAATGAGCCATAGTTAAAATAATTCGTAAATGTGCTTTCATAAAAGTATTGATAATAAAATTTAGGTACTAAGGCAATAAAGAAAAACACAACAAGTAATATAAACAATTTGTGAAATGTCCGATTAGCTACCTTAAACAATATTACAATAGCTAGAAAAGATGAGGGATACAGAAAGTAATAAGGCATGTCTGAAGCAAAATTTTCAAAAATAGACAACCTAAATAACATGATTATTCCGAACATTATAAAAAGTATAACGGTCGAAATGAATAATATTATAATTTCTCTATTTCTTTGTCTAATAAAAAACAAACTTAGTATTATTGGTAAGATATATACAATTACCAATATAAAAAAGTCGAGCGGCGGCTGAAGTCTATATCTAGTAAAAAAGTTGACTATATTTTCAATAATAAATGCCAAATCTAACTGAATGTATCTTCCAAATGCGCTGAGTATTTTAATATAATTCTCCGCATATCTGTTAAGAAGAACCCAAATGGCGACACTGGCTGCGACAATAATTACCAGACTTTTCCAGCCTCGTATTAAGCTAAGTATTACTGGCACTCCTCCCAATATTAAACCCCTGGTGCCAAATAATAATGAAAGTAATAGGGCGGAAAGGCCCCAAAACGTTCCTCCTCTCAGTGAGTTGTAAAGCGCATAAAGCCCAAACAACCAGGACGTAACAAATCCGTATTTTGCAAAAACTAATGCTCCTAATGGCTTGTATATGAAATAATTATTAAATAGCTTAGAAAGAAGTAAATTCATGAAAAGAAATTGATAAAATAGTAATGCTAAATCAAATAAGGCACTATGTTGATAAAATTTATATATAGACAGTAATCCGATGTAACCGAAAAATAACGAGTGTGCCTCCTGAATTTTAACTAGATACCCTAAATTAAGCATTTCTGAAATTATTCTTATTAGGTAAGTATGAATGTTAACTAACATATAGATATAAATCATTGTAAGTATTTGTAATAACTCTGATTTATATCTGAAGTTAATGAATAGTAAAATTGATATATATAAAGCCAATAACAGATATATCAGTGTATTTCTCAGAAGGTAGATTGTAATTAGAGAGGACCAAAGCAGTATGAAGAATATTATAAGAGAGGGAATATTTATCTCTAGCTCTAGTTTAATGTGCTGCGGCTTGCTCACCACGGCCAAAATCGCCGTGGTCATATATATAGTGGCAAACCAGTAGATGCAACCTATCTGGCAGATAACCCCCGCTAGGGGCATCACTGCTAAGCCTATCCCTGCTGAAATTCCAAGCCTCTCGTAGCCCTTTGTCTCCCATCTTAAGAATCTCTGGAGTGCTTCGCCGAAGATTGTAAATTGTAACAAGCTAAATGCTAGACTTCCCCAGTATGGAATGAAGGAGGCGCCGAAGAGCGCCGTTGCTACTGCTAGCAGTTGGAGGCGGTTAACCCACATGGATGTTTAGTTCTACGGTTCTGCCCGTGTCCACGAGTTTTGCCTCTTTAACTTCAAATAATTTTACTTGTAATATATAAATGCCTGTTTTATTGAATTTGATTGTGAATTTAGTCGTAGTTAATGTGTATGGATCTGCTGTTAAGTTGAAAATATATAGCAGGGTGTTATTAAATATCACTGTAGCGGCGAAGGGTTTGGGAGAGGTGTAGTGGCTGTACACCACTAGGCAGTAGTTGCCCACCTCTCCCACTTTATAACTAAGCCTTAGGTTCTCCGTTTTACATGTCCCATCTGCCAATGCCAATACGACGCCTTGTTCTGTTTGTTTAATGAACTGAGCCGCTAGATATAATGTCAAATATAGCGCTGAAATCAGAAAAGCTATTGTCAACACTGCCCAGAAGATATACCTGTCGCTAACTAATCTAACAGAGCTCCTCACGTCTCTCCTCGCGAGAAGTTCATGTTGTTGCATGCAGTGTGCTCTGCTTCGCGGCAGTGAAGTGTAACAACGAATTTCACCGCGGCCTTGAGGACTAGGGCGGCATATGTGGTAAAGATGCTGTGGACGTTGTGGACATGCACGACGTCGGTCTCCCGCGCGGTGTCAGTGGGCAACTTTTCCAGCTAGTCTCTCTTCTTGGGTATGTGGTAGGCGCCGCCGGGCGCCCAGGTGGGCCACCGGATCACCTGTACGCCGTTTATCTCCTCTTCGAGGGGTTTGTCGGCCTTCGGGTCACCCGTCACCACAGTTGTTTCGTGTCCTAGTGCGGCGAATCTTTCCGCCGTCGACTTGACCACGTACTCCACCCCACCTACGTCGGGGTAGTAGCGCGGCGTGACTAGGAGTATCATTTATCCTGCTTCTCCCACACTAATTCTTTATCTCGTAGGTTTCCGACTGCGGCTACCATTAGGTAGAGCTGGGCGGCAACCCACGTCCTGTACGGCTTGAGGGCTAGGGCGGCCGCTCCAGCGGCCAGCAGGACGAGGGCGTGGGGTGTTGCGGCCGCGGCGAGGGCTACGGCGGCGGCTGGTAGTAGCCAGGGGTTGGCGAGGTGGATGTACTTCTCAGCGAGGAGGATGGGCCGCATGGGGGGTGGGGCCTTGCTCGCTGGCGTCTTTAGAAAGTGCTGTATCACGAATTTGGCGCGTCTTATGCGCCATCTGTGGTAGTCGCTGCGGGGTACGGCTTCGACGCACCAGAGGTCTTCAGCGGCGAGGGCTCGGTATCCCGTGAGCGCTATCTGCGTGGCGGTGTAGCTATCGTCGGCGCCGGTGTCGAGGGGGAACCCGCCGATTTTGCGCAACAGCTCTGTCTTGTAGGCGGCGAGTTCGCCGTGGAAGATGGGGGTGGCCCACTTCTTGCTTTCGGCGAGTCTGAGGACGTTGTAGTGGTCGCGGTAGCCGGCTTCGACGCCTGCGGGCCCGTCGGCGGCGGGCTTCTTGAGGCAGGTGACGGCGCCTACTGTGGGGTCGGCGAGCCAGCTGACGGCTCTCCTAAGGGCGTCTTTCTGGGGCCAGCGGCAGTCAGCGTCTGTTATGACGAAGACCTCGCCCCGGGCCATGGCCAGTGTGGCGTTTAGGGCGGCGTTTTTGCCGCGCCTCTGGGGCTCCTCCACGACCTTGACGTCTGCGTCGGGGTGCGCGGCCGCCCACCACCTGGCCTTCTCCGCCGTGCCGTCTGTGCTGGCTGAGTCGACGACGATTATCTCGAGCTTGTCGCGGGGGTAGTCCTGTCGGTATACGTCCTCCAGCTTCTCCTCGATGTGCCTAGCCTCGTTGTAGGTGGGTATGACGACTGTCACTGTGGGGGCGTAGGCGGGGTCCAGCTTGACGCGCCAAGGCGTTTTAAGCCACCGCTTGGCTACGGCGTAGTAGGCGAGGGGCATGCCGAAGTGGGCCGCGGCCAGCGCGACGCCGAGGGCGGTCAAGGGGTCCATGGGGCGAGTCAGCCCGATTCTACATCTCTTGATTTCTTTGTCCAACGTTGCGGAGGTATACGCCGTTTTTCGGCTAGGTATAGCGCGTAGACGACGTAGATAGTCTTTGGCCGGAGCGTGTGAGAGCCGCATGGCCTTTTGCAGGTGGTCAGCTGTTGTGCCGTCTGCCGGCTGGACGCTGGTGTGTGATTTGGCACATGTGCAACTGCGGCAACAAGGGCTTGAGGCGATTTTTCGTGAGACTTATACGTAGAGCTCGCGGGCGGGGAGGCGCTTTGCGTTTTCAAGGTCCTCTCTGTGTGGGAGACTTGTGGCGTATCCGTCTGGCCGGGGGCATCACCTGGGGGCTTGCGGCAGGTCTCTCGGCTACTGGTGGGCCGGTTCGTCGTCTCTGCGTCGGGCTTCATGGAGTTACGGCGTCTTTTCTCCACTTTTTCGGCGTGTTTAGCCATTGTAGTCCTAGGGCCATTGCCCTCTCCTCGTCTATCTCTGCGCCGAGTTGTCTGGCCACGGCGTATCCCACGGCTTTGGCCAACACGCGCATCGGCGTGGTTAGGTGGAGCACCTCCTCGGCGGCTTTCGTTAGGGCTTTGAGGAGGGCTGGCGATTTTATGCGGCCGCCCCTTCTGAGGTAGAGTAGGGCCGCGTCTATGAGCGCCCTGGCGGCGGGGCCAACCCTAAACCAAACCCCCCTACGCAAGGCGCGGCTTTTAAGCGCCGAAAGCGACAAAAGCGAAGGCACAAACCCCGCCGCCACGAGCATGGCGGATGTTATGCTGGGGGTATATATTTGTTACGCTGACGGGGCCGGCGGATGCGCCTTCTTAAGGCCGCCGGCGTCGTCTTACTGCTTGTTGTCCGTCCCCAGTACCTCCTCTAGCGTGATGGCTTCTTCCCTGCTCTCTATTAGCCATACTTTGAGCTCTTTTGCCTTTTGGGCGGCTGTGGGCTCTGCCACGAGCGTGTAGAATACCGGGATGAGTTTTCCGGAGATTTTGTCGGGCTGTCTGCGTAACAGCTCCTGCGCCCTTTCAACAGCCTTCTCCACATCGCGGCCGCCGGCCCTGACCTTCGCCTCGCCGACGACCGTCAGCGCGCCAGCGTTGCAGTAGATGTCCAGCTCGTAGTCGGAGTCTAGACGTAGCCTCTCTGCCGTGCATTTGTAGCCCCTCTGCTCCTGGAGGTACTGCACCATCTCGCGGCCGCTGTCCTCCGGGTGAATTCCAAGCTCCTCAAGTAGCTCTCTAATCGTCATCAAGTCCTTCCGCCGTTTCAACTTAGACTTTTCTACATCCTCAGCCATGGTTCTTCAGCTTTTGATATCATCTTTTGTCGCTACGTTAAGAGGCACGGCGATAGATCCGGCAACCACCTGCGCCAGCTTTAGCTTAGCCTCTGGATGTTTTGTGAACAGCTCCAGAAGGGCGTCGGCCACGCGTCCGTCGGACCTCAGCGCGTCAAGAAAGAGATCTCTAAAGAAGGCAGGCTCCCTCTCCACAAGCTCCCTCAAAGCCCGCATAAGAATTTCAACATCCACGGTATAATGTTTACCCTTTTTAAAAAGGTTAAGGCGGAAGCCCCCGGCGCCGCAGGTCTACGCGGCGCCACTTACCGCGTGTATACGGCCTCAGATAAGCCGAGCGCGGACAGATACGGCGGCACAGATCATCCCCCACGCAGGCGGTACCGCACGCGGGACTCACCCCGGCGCCAGCCGCCGGCCAACAACCCCGGCAAACCCGCCACGCACTCCGCTACCGGCTAGCCGCCGACGCCGCTAGCAACAAGACGAGGGGCGCCGAGGCGCCAGCCTCCACACCACAACGCTACCTAGACGGCGGCGACGACAAGCGCCGAGGCGAAAACCCGCAAGCCAATCCCCGCCTTGCCCACCACAGAGAGACAGCCGTCGCCACCGTCAACAAGACTCCGCCGTAAAGCCACCGCGGGTCACGGCGTAGTTGCGGCGAGAAGCTAAACCCCCAAACAACCAGCCACACGATCTTCGCCAACGCCGCAACACGCGCTCGACCTCACTTGCGCCGAAACCAAAAAAGCCAAAACCCAACCGAGAGGTACATCGCCGCCGCGCCCCCAAGCGCGATGGCAACCTCAGAACAAGCCACCTTAAGCGGAAGCCCCATCGCCATCTCTGGAACCAGCGCCCATCCCCAAGGCGCCGCCAGCCCCACGCCGTCCGCCCAACACCATACCTCACCAACGCCTCCAAAACTCCCCCACAGCCCAAGCCAGACGGCGAGCCCGTCGACACGCCGCGGAGACCACTCCACACTCCCACCCAATCAAGACAAAACCACCAAGAGGGGAAGCCCCACCTCCACCCCCCGTCTACAACGCCGTCATGTGAACCGGACAAGCCCCTAAATGGGCCATCAAGATATGGACACAGACCTACCCACAACACGCACGACACGCCGCCCAAACCGCCCTCCAAATCGCCAAGAAGCTAGGCGCCCACATAATCATCACCTCAGACCACGGCGAAGCCCTCTGACCCGCCCTATTCCACGGAATATCACCAACTTGCAGAAGTACCCCTCGCCACCACAATCCCCACCAAGATAGAGGGAATAATCTCCCTAACAGAAATCCCCCACCTCATCCTACAGGCCATAAGGGGGCAGACCCCACGCCTAGGCCAGAAAATCGCTAAGACAGAATACTACGAGATCCCCCGGAGACACCCCTGCGCCAAACACCGAAAGATAACCCTACACTACACACCCAATAAGATCATAAAAACTATACATACTAGTTCTACATTGCTACTTTTCTTCTTGTCAAAGATCTTGTTCTGACTTTATGGTATTGTCTATGTACAAATACCTTCTCATTAACTTAGACTGTTGCTCTGTGAAAACTATTTATAGTAGTTTCTTCACTTGACGAATGACTCTGGCTGTTGTGGGTTTGGGGCGTGTGGGTTTGCCTATGGTTGCTGTGTTTGCTAAGTATTTCGATGGCGTGGTTGTCGGCGTTGATGTACATGTTGAGTGGGTTGAGGCGTTGAGGAGTGGACGTGTAAAGATTGTAGAGGAGGGACTTTTTGAGTATTTAAGCGCTTACCGGGACAAGATCAGGTTTGAGACTCTTAGTGAGGTTGATTTTTCTCGAGTAGGTCATGTGGTGGTTGCTATTGGGGTAGATATAAACAGTGGTTTCTGCGGGGGGGCTCCTCCGGACTATTTAACGTCTCTGTATAAAGTGGTGGAGGCGGCTGTGGAGGGCGGTTGGAGGGGCGGCGCCCTCGTCCTTAGGCCGACTGTTCCGATAGGCACTACGCGCGCCGTGGCGAAGTATATTGAGGAGCGGTGGGGCTTAAGGCCCGGCGTGGACTACTACCTCGCCTACGTCCCGGAGAGACTTGTGGAGGGCCGCGGCGTCTTTGAGGAGGAGACTCTTCCAAAGGTGGTGGGGTGTCTAGAGGAGAGGAGTTGCGGAGAGGCGGCTAAGCTCTTCAAAAAATTTCCCTCGAAGGTGGTTACGGCGATTCCGCCTGAGAAGGCTGAGCTGGTGAAGCTTATTGACAACAGCTGGCGTAACTACCGTATCGCCTTCGCCAACGAGGTCGCGTTGATTGCAGAGCAACTGGGGCTAGACGCCCATGAGGTCATCGACCTGGCGAAGCTGGACTACCCCAGAAACGCAGATCTACCCAAGCCGGGCCCAGTCAGCGGGTACTGCCTTGGGAAGGATCCCTACGCCCTCTGCGGATTTAAGACGCTTCACAACCCACCGCTGGCAGTGATTGCGCGGATGTTTAACGACGATCTCTACGACTATCTGGCGCGCACCATCTTAAAGCTGGCGGGAGACGCGCCGATACTCCTCCTCGGCCTCTCCTACAAAGCCGACGTGGACGACTACAGAATGTCTCACTCCATAGAGATTCTCAAACGCGTCGCGCCGCAGGCAAGACGAGTAGTGGTGCACGACCCCTACCTTGGGCTGAATAGATACACAGACGCGAAATTCCTCCGCGGGCTAGGGCCTGCGGTTTTCTACAGGGCGGATCTCGAGGAGGCCTTAAACGCGGCCGGCGGCGCCGCCTTGGCGGTGATCTCCACGCCGCATACAGTTTACAAAAAGAACATAAACCGCATTATAGAGAGAGTCCAGCTGGTGTACGACCTATACGGCCTCACGAGGGAGGTTGGTGTGAGGTCTCCGAAGGTTAAAGTGTTTGGGGCAGGATGAGAGTTTTAGTCACAGGCGGCGCCGGGTTTCTGGGTAGCCACATAACGGAGGCCTACCTGCGGGATGGCCATGAAGTTGTGGTAGTCGACAGCCTCTTCAGAGGGAGGGAGGAGTACGTGCCTAAAGGCGTCTTCTTTTACAACGTGGACTTGGCGAGGGAGCCCGCCGCCGTGGAGAAGATCTTCGAGAGACACCAGCCTCATCTCGTGTTTCACTACGCCGCGATTAACGGCACTAAGTACTTCTACGACATACCGCACAAAGTGTTTCAAGACAACATGGAGATGACTATAAACGTGGTCAACGCCGCGGCTAGATTCCCGCCGCGTCTCTTTGTATATGCCTCCTCTTCGGAGGTCTACGGCGAGCCGCTTAAAATACCTACTCCGGAGGATCATCCCATAATTCTCGAGTTCTACGCGGAGCGGGATAGCTACGCCGCCTCTAAGGCCTTTGGCGAGTTCTATACTAGGTATGTGGCTGGGCGCCGCTCAAACTACTTAATCCTCCGTATCTTCAATACCTACGGCCCGCGTATGGACACAAGCGAATACGGCCAGGTAATTCCGGAGTTCATTAGGAAGGTGCTGAGGGAGGAGGAGTTCACCATCATAGGCGACGGCACGCAGACGAGGGCGTTTATGCACGTAGACGACCACGTGAAAATAGTCAAGAAACTTGTGGAGACAGGCCCCTACAACGACGTCTACAACGTGGGGTCAAACCAAGAGGTGGCCATACTGGAGCTGGCGAGGATAATACATGAAATTGTGGGGAGACCCTTCAAGCCGGTGTTTCTCCCCCCACGCCCCTACGACAGAAGACGCAGATGTCCAGACATAACCAAAATAATCAAGGCCACAGGCCTAACTCCACAAATAGACCTATACACAGGCCTAAGACAAACAATAAAATGGTACATGGAAAATAGATTCTCACAGTAATCACCCTTCCGAGCCGGTAATTTTCTCAGTAAATAGATCCGTTTTTGTCGTATTCCACCACGCCGTAGGGGCTTCGGAGGGGGACTAGGGCTATGGCGCCGTCGGCGTCGCCCAGCGCCTCCACCAGCTTATCTAGAGAGAGGTTGGTTAAGACGTCGCCGTTGAGGACTATGAAGATGTCGTCTGTGATGAAGGGCTCGGCGTTTTTAATGGCGCCTCCAGTGCCCAAAGGCTCCTCCTCTACGCTGTAGAAAATCCTCACCCCAAGCTTCCTCCCATCCCCCAACGCCTCAAAGATCTTATGCCGCAGATAGCCCACGGCAAGCACCACGTCGCGCACCCCAAACCCCCTCAACCACTCAATCTGCCTCACCAAGATGGGCTTCCCACCCACCGGCAACAACGGCTTAGGCACTTCCGAAGTCAAAGGCGCCAACCGCTTACCAAACCCACCAGCCAACACAATCGCCTGCGTAGCACGTAAAAACAGTATATTTATATATTTCGCCTTACTCAATTTTCGACCTAATTTCTATGGTGGTGGCGACATGCAACGAGGTGAAGAACATACATGAGTTTCTGGAGCATCTGAATCGGGCCTCAGCGGAGAGAGATTATGAGGTGGTGGTAGACGACGGAAGTTCAGACGGGACTGCGGAGGTGACGAGTAGACTCTACGGCAGCTACCCCGTGGGAGTTTTAGTAAGAGAGGGCCGCCAGGTGCTTTCAAGTGGGGTGGTGGGGGCCCGGCTGGCCGCCGGGGAGGTGATAGTCGTGATGGACGCCGACCTTCAGCATCCGCCTGAGCGCGCCGAGTTCCACCGCGATCTCGCTGAGAAGTTCTTGCGGGAGGCTGAGGAACTGCTGGCGAGGGGCGACTACGTCCAAGCCTCCGAGAAGGCGTGGGGCGCCGCGGCGCAGATAGTCAAGGCCGTGGCGGCTAAGGCTGGGAAGGAGCTGAGGAGCCGCGGCGACCTCTGAGGTTTGTGAGCGAGATAGCCGGAGAGGACAGAGAGCTGAGAAGACTCTGGCGCACGGCGAACACTCTGCATCAGAACTTCTACGAGGGCTGGATGCCGCCCGAGGACGTTAAGTATGCCGTAGAGGACGTGAAGCAATTCGTCGAGCAACTGAAAAGAATGCTCTAACGCAAGTCCAGCGACAGACACTATGAAGAGACTTCAGTCCCTCCAGCGTGACGAGGCGGTCAGGAGAACTCTCCAAGCTTGGAATGCCTTGCATTGCGGGTGAGGCCTCTCTGCAAACTCCAAAGCCAGCCCGCCGCCTCAAAGTCTCGAGAAGCTTGGCCTCCACGCCGCATCTGTGGGCCTGGTGGAAGACGCCCAGTCGACGCCGGGGAAACCTGTATTGACTTCGCTAAGGCTTGAAACACCGCTGGCTATCTTTTTATTCTGCCCTCCTCCCCGCCCTAAAGGGCGGGGGTTCACCTTTGGGCGGTTCATAGGCGCCCTCGCCCCGCCTTCAGCGGCCCCTCGGGCGGGGGTCATGGAGCTACCCGGGCCAGCACCGCGGGTCACACGCCCCCACAAGGGGCCTACACAAACGTCTGTTCTTTTAAGCTTTTCCCATCCCCGCCCTAAAGGGCGAGGCTTTCGATTATTTGTAATTGTTTTCATCACCTACTATCCTCACCCGACCTCTTCAAGCGCCTTCTGACAGCCTCTCGGTGTATAGGTGTCTGCCAAGCCACGTTTTTGCCTATGCCCGACGCGGTCTCGCCGCGGCTCTCCTCCGCTAGCCAGAGACATCTATGCGGCTTTTCCACGCCTCCCTCCTCAGCCGGTTAGCGACACGGCGATTCCGACGGAGACCGCGGTCTAGGCCGTAGAGAGGCTTCTCCCAGGCCTACCGATGCGGCGTACGTCAAGGCCCGCCTGCTTGAGGCTCTCGTTGAGGCCCGTCTGGCGCCTCCCTGAGGAGGGCCTTACGAGGAACACGGCGGGAAAGGCCTTTCAGGCATGGAGGGCCCTTCTGGCAGCCCTCCTCCGGCTGGAGCTCGACAGGCTGAAGCCTTCAGCGAAGACCTACGAGGAGCGCCGCTAGCTTGAATCTACCGCGGTGCCTGGGCCCCCACGACCAAGGCCCTCGCCAATCCGCTGGAGGACGTAGGCCGTGGAGACATCTCCGCCTAGACGGACAAGGCGCTTGACCTCTACGGCTACAAGTACCACGGCCCCGATCCCGATACGGCCCTCTCTAAATACGCGAGACGGGGGAGTTGGCATGGGGAGGCTTGCGGCCGAAGTCGCGAGGCGCGTGGAGACGCTTAAGCCCCGCGTCAAGTGAGGCGGGGAGCTTGAACGCGCGCTGGAAGGGGCGAGGCGGGCCTTGGGCCGTCGCTGTTAGTTACCTTGGAAGGGGCTCTGGAGTTTGTGGGACGGAGCATAATTGGGCTGGAGGTTGGCTACGCTGAGATAGATGCGAAGAGTTATCGGGAGGAGGCAACACAAGGCGCTCATAGGCTACCTCCCGCCTTTGGCATTTGTATCTCCTGGTTTATGTGGCGCCCGTAGGCACGGTAGTTGTCGCGGCTGAAGCTCCGGGCCAAGACCATCCGCTTTATGGCAACCGCGTTTTTCTTCTCCATAAGCTTGTCTACGCCCCTGATACTCCTTGTCGCCTTCCTCCTGATGACTAAGTCGGCGTGACGCGGCTTCCAGCAGGGCGGGAAACGCGGGCAGGCAACTAAGCTATCGTGCAAAGAAGTACGAAGGAGGTGTGCCTGAGATGACGTGAGGATACCTCGTCGCGATTCGGAGAACTCTGCGAGACAGTCTTAGGCGTAGTACAACGGTCTTTTGGTTCTAAGTTTCCTTCCCGGAGGTAGGAGTTAGACCGGCGAAAACTAGGCACGACGACAACATTATATAGATCGCTAAAGGATGCGGAGCAGGTACAGAGACACGATAAGGCTTGTACTCTACGGGAATGGTTGTTATTTATCTAAAATAATTTTATATTGTAGTATGAACCTACCTGAGGCTTTGGAATATGTACCTAGGTTACCTGAACCTATTGAGACAGTTCTGGCTTATTTATCCCTGGCGCTTATATTCGGGTTGTTAGTACAGCGTATTTGGAAGGTGTGGTCTTGGCTTCTGCGTCCTTTGGCCGTTCGCTGGAGGCGGTGGCTAAGTAGGTATTATGTGGAGAATGCCTTGAAGAGTCTTACCAAAAACGGGATGGAAGTGCCGCTGTCGGGTGAGAGGTACAGGGTCAAGATTCGATGGGCTGAGAGCGAGGGGGTTGATGTTTTGCTCGACAAGGGAGTGTTGATCGTCAACATGCCTTATGTGGAGGAGCTAGAACATGTAATCGCAAAGGCGTTGCTTCTCGCGTCGCCGTATTTAGTCTCGCCGTATCTTGCGGCGGTGTTTGGAGAGAAGCTGGCGCGCGCCTTGACTGTCAACATCGCATATCGCCACGCCTCCCGCGACCTTAGGGTGCTTATGCGTCTGGACAATCTTGTAAACGGGCTTACGGCTAGCGATGATGAGATTAGGGATGTGGTGGAGCTCGTAAAGAGAGCCGATCAGGCTTCATACTACATCCACATTTTTCTTCCGGAGATCAGCAGGGCTCTGCAAGATTTCGCTGTCACTGAGCTGGACA
>Ga0209740_1000017_pt1 | contig 40036 bp, 49 predicted proteins | sample ConCONMetagenome_FD_184733 | JGI IMG/M metagenome (GOLD analysis project Ga0209740, IMG submission 184733) | Hot spring microbial streamer communities from Conch Spring, Yellowstone National Park, USA - CON_C (SPAdes) (version 3) | ecosystem: Environmental > Aquatic > Thermal springs > Hot...
TAAACCCTCCCTCACTAGCAACCCTGGATAGGTCGAGCCCTCGCTCAGGCGTGTTCACTATTAAGACGCCATTGTTTCTCAGCCTTACCCTGCTCACAACCCCCGAGGCAACCAATCCCTGGTCGAAAACCACGAGTATGTCCGCAGTATTGAACATTCCATGCTTGAGAATAGGCTTATCGCTCATCCTTGCGAAAGCTGTGACAGGGGCACCCCTTCTCTCAGCCCCGAAGAAAGGGAACGCCTGCCCGTTGAGGCCCTCGTACATCGCCGCCTCAACCAGTACGTTAGCCGCTGTAACAGCTCCTTGGCCACCTCTCCCATAGAAGATTATTTCATGAATCATAGTAAACACCAAGCCGTGATGTATATATGAATATATACTTTTTAAACATATCGTAATACGGTGTAAAGTAAAGCTTCAAGCTGTGACCCCGCGAAGCATGGGTCAGGCAGAGAATCCTTCCTGGGCAAGATTGTTAAACGGTCGCGCCGCGGAGGGCGACACTTCACCCAATACCCGTTAATTGTTGTCTAATAAATAAGAGTGCCTCATCTATGAGGACAGAAGGGTTTTAAGCAGGTCTGGGGAAAAGTCTGGATTAAACGTGTTTACTCTACACGGTTTCTTATTAGCCGTAGCAAGTATAGGTTGCAACTCCCATATGGATCGCCACGTAGAGAGTTCCCGTGGACTGCTCGGCCGCATTCAGCGGCAAGTATAGTTCAATGCTCGGGGTTATCTCTGAGTAGTTGCCATGGTATTCGAATAAACCTATCTGCGGGTTCCCAGCTCTATTCTGAGGTATTCCACTCAGACTGGCCGCGACATGTGTGTGATAGTATGATATTGAATAACCCTCGTCTAGAACTATTTTTACAACAAGGTATCCACCATCAACCATGATGTAGACGTCTCCAACATCATAGTTCTGATTCCTTATTAGGTCGGCTGTCAACTCTCCACCAGTGTACACCACGTACATAGCCCAGCTATTGCCAGGGAAGGGAGTTCCATATGCCCATGAAGTTTCTGCGTTATCGTTCAAATAGCACATCTCCCCTGTCTCACAGGTTACTGTATACGTGAAGTGCATTCCCCAGTTTCCTCTGTTCGTGAACCTTACCCCCTTTCCCCAAGCCGTCTCTGCTTGAATTATCTCACCGTGCTCGTCTACTTTAGCGACCACTGCGTGAGCGGCTATGCAGAGGGTTGCTTCCGACTCGTCCACGGGGCATTGGAGCCCGAAAACCCCGGTCAGGTTTACAGTGAACTCGTAGCTTTGAACCCATAAGTCGTAGGGCTCGTAGGGGAACCTACCGGGTATCGGGTTGCCCGCCCTAGTCATAGGTATATCGCACAGGCTCTTAGCCACTGCTAGGTGAGCCTCTGTAAGATATCATGCAGGATCCATGATGTTGTACAGCACGTGCAGAATTATGGAGTCGTCTACAATGCTTGTCCACACAGACACTCCGCCGACAACCATGTATTGGCCGGCTATTAACGGAGTAGTGTAAACGTTGTTTGGCTCGCTATCCATAGACAACGATGTTGTCACTGCGGGTGTTAGAGGAGTTGACATGAGCATTAGGAATATTACACTAATGATTTAAGACACATAACTTAAGCTGACCATAGTAATTAATTTGAATATTAGTAAACCTATCTTTTCTGTTCGTAAAACAAAAGGCTAAGATTTAATATTAGACGGGCCGGTCGGATGGCCCGGTCTTCAACAGGCAACTAATTTATACCCGGCTAGGCGTTAATTCAGTAATGAGGTATTGGTGAATGACGATATACTGGGAGAGGTGCAGTGTCTGCGGAAGATACGAGAGTGTTAGACAGTGCACGCTCTTCAAGGACCTACTGGTAGATATTCACTGCTGCATCCTCTGTGTTAAGAGAAGTGTTTGCCCCTCCCCTGCTTGGAAGATCACAGTCCCTGTGAAACCGGTTCAGCAGGCCAGGGAGGGGTTGAGCATGGAGGAGAAGAAGCGTTTAATAGATGAGTTAACCAGCCTTCTCGAAAAACCTGGTGGGAAGAAGGCCTAGGCAACACCGGCCTAGAAGAATGTTCAGGTGTACCCAAGCTTTCACTCCCGCCTCTTCAGGCAAGTATGAGGGTTGAAACGTTGCCGCTGTCCAGTGGGGTAATTCCGGCCTCCACCCCCTTGCGGCGTTTCACCAGTGTCACCCAAGCCACTGCATCCAACCATTCCTCAGACTCAGCTACGAAACCTGAACCCTCCCCTAAGCGATTTCACCCTATCAATCGATTTTGAAGCACGGTCTTTTCAAACCGTTAAAGCTTTTTCCGGGAATCAGCTATATTATCCTTGTTTAAGATAGATCCTGGAAACAATAGGGGAGAGGTGTGGTTTATGGTGGGCATTGTCGACTTGACACTGCGTGATGCGCATCAATCACTAATAGCCACTAGGCTTAAAACCGAGGACATGATCCCCATATTGGACAAGATCGATAGAGCCGGGTTCTACGCTATCGAGATGTGGGGTGGCGCCACTTTCGACGTCATGATAAGGTTTTTAAAGGAGGATCCGTGGGAGAGGCTGAAACTAATCAGGGAGAGGGTTAGGAAGCCGAAGCTAATGATGCTCCTACGAGGTCAAAACCTGGTAGGCTATAGGCACTACCCGGACGACTTGGTGGAGAAATTTGTTGAGGCAGCGTATAGGAACGGGATTGACATATTCCGGGTCTTCGACGCGTTGAACGATGTGAGGAACATGGAGGTATCTATTAAGAAGGCTAAAAGCCTTGGCGCTATTGTACAGGGCACTCTCGTCTACACCATCAGTCCCGTTCACACAATAGAACACTACTTGAGGGTTGCCGAGGAGCTGATCGCTCTCGACGTGGACCACATCACGATCAAAGACATGTCCGGTATACTAGACCCGTACACGGGCTACAACCTGGTCAAGGCGTTGAAAGAGCATTTTAGGATACAAGTCGACGTGCACTCCCACTTCACAGGGGGCCTCGCGGTTGCAACGTATGTTAAAGTAGTTGAGGCCGGGGCAGACTTTATCGATACCGCCGTAGGCCCCTTAGCGTTCGGCACGAGCCACCCGAGCATACAGACAATGTACTACGCGCTTCCGCCGGAGCACAGGCCGAGCATAGACATGAATGCTGTTCGCGAGATTAGCGAGTACTTGAACAATCTACTGTTTACAAGGTACAAGGACCTTCTCGACATAAGAGTCTTCATGCCAGATCCAAACGTCCTGGAGCACCAGGTGCCCGGTGGAATGATATCGAACTTTATAACTCAGCTCAAACAGATCGGCGCGGAAGACAAGTTGAGTGACGTGCTCGCAGAGGTTAAGAGGGTAAGGGAGGATTTGGGGTGGCCGCCGCTGGTTACTCCTACATCCCAGATAGTCGGTACTCAAGCAGTGTTCAACGTGCTACACGGTAGGTACCAAGTAGTAACCAAGGAAACAGCCAACTACGTTAAAGGGCTGTACGGTCGCCCACCGGCTCCGGTTAAACAAGAAGTAGTTGCGGCAATATTGAAAGGGGATGAGCCGATAACGGTGCGCCCAGCAGACCTGCTGGAGCCACTGTACGAGAAGTGTAAGAAAGAGGTGATGGAGAAGGAGTATTATGGAAAGGAGGAAGACGCACTGACCTACTGCCTCTTCCCGGATGTGGCGGCGGAGTTCTTCAAGTCGAGAATGCAGGCATCCACGCCTAGAAAGGATGAAAGGGATCTCTGGGACGATATACTTGGGTACTAGGTTTCACGCTGAAACACTCCGTTAGGACTTAACCCTTTGCCACGAGTTTTACGAAAGCCAGCATACTTAACACTTACGATACGTTGAAACCAATGTATCGAGAAAAACACTAATCGGCCCTAGGGGTTAACCAGTAGACTATAGTTCCGCCTCCAGCTATCTCGTACTCTATTTTCAGCGGCTTATCGCTGTCGAAGTATAGTGTTACTTGCTTAGCTGCCGAGATAGGCTTCAAAGTAGCCTGGAGCTGGTCGATCGAGTATTTAGCCTGAACCCTCGGGGCTGTCGATGACAAGTATATCAGCGGGTTGCCCTCGCTGAAAACCCCCTCATACTCCTTCTGTTGCTCACCCGTTCTAACGACAAGCTTCCCGTCTTGAACCATGAAAACAGCGGTCTCCCCCACTGTTTTCAAATCGCCGAGCAACTCCCTGTAGTCATCCGAGGCCATTTTAACGGTGACGCCTAGCTCGATATTTATCTCGGGAATCTGTTCAGGCGGCCTCGGCTTGGTTTCCAGCAAGAACGCCCTTTCAATACCTGTTTTCTTATCGCGGAAGACAATCTTCAGCACTGAACGCTCCTTATCCAGCTCCATCTCCATTACATCGTTCATGGTACACCTTCTTATGATCCTGTTGAAATCCATTGAGGAAACCACGAAGAATTCCTCCCCGTCAACATCGTACTCGTCGAAAGCAATACTGGGGATTTTAACGATTGTCAACATTGTTTTGTCGGGGCTTAAGACCTTGACCTCCAGCGCGTCGGGGGTGGCGTAGAACGGCGCCTCATCTATTATCTTGGCAATAGCCTGTGCAACATACTTCATTTTCGAAGCATTGGAGTAGACTGCCTTGAACAAGCAGACACCTCTCAACAATTATTTTCTAGGGCAACCTATAGTTATAATCCTTTCAATACTTAAAACCTAAGTGTGGGATTCATGAAAGAGGTTAAGGTGGTCATCGACATAGCCAGGAGCGCGAGGGTGACGCTCAGCGGGGATGAAGCGTTAAGGCTTCTAGCAGTGATCAGGGAGATGAAGGGCCCCACTAGGGATTTAACCGAAGCATACAGGATTATCGCAAGCTTCGAGGAATATTACAACTATTCTCGAAGAAGGTTTGAAGACTACATATTCGTCCCTAAGGATCCGAGGGAGTCCCTGGAGGGCAAGACCGTTATCCAAAAGCTCAGGTTGATTAGGAACGAGGGGGATTTTGTCGAAATAGTATTCGACAGGAGGATGGATTTGAACGCTATCATTGAGGCTTTGAAAACGATTGGTTGTGAGAAAGTAGATGTTATTTCCCAGTCTTTCTAGACTTCCGCTTCCCACTACTCCTCTTCTTCCTAGTTTTAGACTTCTTCTCCTTACCGATCGAAACCTCTTCCCTTTTTTTGTGCGTGGGACGGGGGGCTTTTAAAACAGTTCTTGAAAAAGCAGTCTCCTTTAACTCATCAATGCTCGCCTCCCCCGACAATACTCTCTGCCACATCTTGCTTATGTTGAGCATTTGCTTGAGCAACTCAACCTTTATCTCAACAACCTCTTTCTCCTCGCCCTCTTCTCCAGCCTCCGCCTTGACCTCCACTTCTTCTGCTTCGAAAACCTCTTCATCCTCTAAAAGCATTTACACCACCCATGGCAAGCTAGGGGTTGATATATGGGTTTTTGGCAATAAATACCTTGTTAAACCCTGCAATATCGAGAACGTACTCCATGGTTTTCAAGCTCCTGAGGGCGGTTGAAACAGCTATCTCCTTATCGCTTGTTGAAACACCTGTGATAGATTTGACAGCGTATTCAAGGCTATCCGGCTCGTTAATGTTGAAGAATATTTTCAACCCCGCGTTGCTTAAGAGCGTTCTCGGAATGTTCCTAACATCCTGGGAGATTACTACGAGGGATATCCCGAACTTCCTGCTCTCGGAGAAAAGTCTTGACAATATCCTGTCCCCAACCCCTCCCGGCAGTACTGCCCTAACCTCGTCGACAACGACTACAAGATCCCTAAGCCTCCTGCTATACATTGCTGAGAGTATTAAGTAGAGAAGCGTTTCAACAAGTATTGTCCTGGAGAAGTCGCTGGCTACTTTGTTAAGCCTCAGTATCACAGGCTTGTCTAAAAGCGAGGTTAGGGAGACAGGGGATTGTTTCGGAAAATGCCGTGCCAGCATTTTCACGTAGGGGCATATCCTGGAATGCTCTTCAAAGGGCTCAGCTGATTCAACACAAGCCTTCTCAAGGTCTTGGAGACTGGGAGGTGGCAGGCCCCATGTTGCAGGATCGTTAACATCTATACCCTTCTCCCGGTACGCTTTAACCAGGAACTCCTCTAGCGCAATTCTTTGAAGCGGGCCTAGCCCGAATAGGAGTGAGAGGGTTTGGGAAAACTCCTTAGCCTTCTCCAAGGGGTTTAAACCGCCCAGCTCGAGAGGGTTCAGGAAGATCTCGGAGACGTCGACAACCCTGGCTTCGCCGAGACCTATGTCCTCAGGCCTATACTCCCCATGCGGGTCTATGATCAGCACTGTCTTACCCATTCTCGAGAACTCTCCCACGAGCTTCTTAGCCAGAAGGGACTTACCGGTGCCGGAAGCCCCTGCGATCACCACGTGTGTGTTGATCAGGGATCTGACAGGGAGAATGATATCGCCCCGAATCCTTCTCCAATACCAGCACTGCTGATCGCGGCTCACCCAGTGCTGAGGAAAACCCTTGTACTCGTTAACAGGGAGGCCATGCTCCAGTTGCGCGAGAGCCCTGCCAAGCCTCAAAAACTCTGATGAGGATTCCTTGCCTTCCAACACAACCTCTCCAACGCCAGCTTGTTGCGAGGCTTCGAGGGCGAGAGGGATCAGCGCTATAGTGCTCAGTCCCGATGCGAAGCCCAGTTTAACAGCTCTTCGAGCAGAGTAATCCTCCGCCAGTAGCGAGAACCCGGTGATTGCGGAGAGCGGCAGGCAGGCGAGAATTACCGGGGAGGCTACCGGTGACCCGAGAAGATAGTATAGAACGGCAATCAGCGAGAGCGAGACGGAGGCTGAGCTGAGGAATAAGGGCGCCATGCCGGCTAACCCGGGGCGCTTCAGCTTCTTGATCGAGGCTAGGAAGCTCCCGACCTCTTCAACCTCCCCCGGCAGGTTTAAAGCCACGAGCTTCCTCGACCATGAGAAATAGAGGACAAGTAGGGATAGAAAGACTGCGTAGAAGAATTCCACAGGGGTTTTAAAACTCTCGTATGTTAAAAGGAACAGTAAAAGAGTGTTCAATACACTAGCGTAGACCCTCCTGGAGGTTAAGAGGAGGGCGGCGAAGTATGCTGTTAGAACAAGTATTCTCGCCAGGGAGGCGTAGAAGCGGAGTGGGCTTGCAGTGCTCGCGAGCTCAAGGATGACGGGGAACGAGATGTTGGCAAGTATTAAGGCGTAAACAGCTCTCTTGTTCAAAGCCCAATCCCTTTCAAACACTTAAATCACGTGTGAAACCATCCTGGTTAAAACATCGCGCTATCAGGATAAAAGGGTTATATCGATAAGTATGCTTGGATGTTGAAATGCCTGGCAAGCTCGCCGAGTGCTTGAAGAGCCTTGGCTATGAAAAATTCACCGAGTTGCAGAAGAAGAGTTTTGAGAGCATAGCCCTCAACAATGCTTCAACACTAATAGTAGCCCCAACAGGGAGCGGTAAGACAGAGGCGGCTGTAATACCCGTGATGTACTCGATCCTTAAGCAGGGGCTGAAGCCCATAGCATGCATATATGTGACTCCGTTGAGAGCGCTGAACAGGGATATTGAAAAGCGTTTGAAAAAGCTCGCGGAATGCTTCGGCCTCGAGATCTCGCTTAAACACAGCGATACTCCCGAGAAGACTAGGAAAGCCATTCTTGAGAAACCGCCCCACATACTCGTTACTACTCCCGAGAACTTCAACTACATCATGGTTAACGAGAGGCTCGCCCCCAGCCTCGCAAACCTCAGGTTTATAGTTTTCGACGAATTCCACGAGCTTCTCGAGAGCAAGAGGGGTTTACTCGCCTTCACGACAACCTTTCTGCTTGAGAAGAGGCTGGGGAGAAGGCTTGTCAAGATAGCTTTGTCAGCCACGCTTTCGAACCTCGATAAGGCCAGGGAGATCGTCGGGCTGGGCGGAGATGCAAGCGTTGTCGAGGATTCATCAGTGAAGAAGATGAGCATCACAGTGGAGGTGCCCGAGTGTAGTAGCGAGCTCTGCTCCAAGGTGAAAAGCCTGATTGGCGATGAGAGGCAGGCCGCAAGAATTTCGAGAATAATAGAGCTTGTTGAGAAGCATACCGGGGTCCTAGTCTTCGTTAACACGAGGTCTCTAGCTGAGAGGCTAGGCTCCTTGTTGAAAACCATTCCCGAGAGGCTTGGGATGCAGGGGCTAAGGGTTGAGGTGCACCACGGCAGTCTCTCGAGAAGCCACAGGGAGAGTGTTGAATCATCGTTTAAGAAGCGTGAAGTGAAAGCGCTGGTTTCAACCTCGAGCATGGAGCTCGGGATAGACATAGGGCACGTAGACCTTGTGATCCAGTACCTGTCTCCCAGGCAGGCTACCAGGCTGACGCAGAGAGTTGGAAGAAGCGGGCACAGGCTCAGCGGGGAGTCCAAGGGCGTTGTCCTGAGCATGGATAACACCATGCACTTCCTCGAGTCCCTGGTTCTGGCTAAGAGAACGGCTGAAAGAGCCATTGAGAAAGAGGAGATCATTTACTCCCCTCTCGACGTCCTAGCCTACGCCATGGCCGTTGAATCGCTGCTTTTCAAGGAGGGCTTCAGTAAGGAGGGCTTCTACAGCGAGATAAGGCAACACCCCCTATACAGGGATTTAACAATCGAGGAGTATGAGAAGCTGGTGGAGTACATGGTTTACACGAGGATTCTTCGAGACGACGGGGACACTCTCAGACATACTAGGAAGACCAGGATCTACCTCTACAAAACCTCCATGATCCCCTCGAGCAGGGATGTAATGGTCGTCGAGGTAGCGAGCAACAGGGGGATCGGTAGTTTGAACGAGGAATACGTGATTTTAAACGTCAAGCCCGGGGACACGGTCATAATTGGAGGCAATACTTGGAGAGTTGTAGGGTATGACGACGCCGAGGCAAAGCTGTACGTTGAGAAATCAGTGGCAAGTATTGAGGAGGCCCTAATACCCCACTGGGAAGGGGAGAACATACCGGTCGAGTTCGACGTTGCCGAGGAAGTGGGAAGGCTTATCACGTATTTGAAAACCCATGGGGAAATACCCGGGGACTACAGAGGCTTCGCCCCCGGCAGGACGCGGGTTGAGGTTGCCGATGACTTGTGCGGCTGGGAGAAGATATGCGTGGATTACGTGGAAGAGCTACGTTCAATCCTAGTCACCGTTTACGGAGGAAGCAAGGTTAACAGCCTCCTGAGAGAGGTTCTGACAACTGTGCTGAAGAATCGTATACCCCATGTAGACGTCGAATCATACTCATCCCCCTACATGCTTGTTTTAAGAATAAAAGGGTATCACACGCCGAGAGAGGTGACCGGGATCGTCCAGGAGGCGTTGACGAGGCCGGGGGCCTTTCTTGAAAAAAGCTTTTTCAAACACGTCTCCAGGAATGGGAAGGCTCTATACTGGAGGATATTCCAAGTGGGCCAGAGGTTCGGGGCCATAAGCCCGGGCGAGACAAGGGTTTCTAAAACACTGCTAGAAGCCTTCGTCGACACGGTGATAGGCGATGAAGCCTTCAGGGAGGTGTTGGTTAAAGACTACGATATTGACTCGGCAATGAGGCTTGCGGAAAGGATTGCGAAAGGAGATGTAAGGGTTGAGACAAGGTATTTCGAGAAACTGGGGCAGGGGCACCTGGAGCTTCTAGGCTATATCGAAATCCCAGCAGTATCCTCTATTGTAACCTTAGACAGGGAGCAGTACGCCGAGAGGATTTTAAACAGGCATGTTAGACTCCTCTGCATAAGATGCGGTCACGAGATATCGGGAACAGTTAGGGAGCTGGCTAAAATAGAGAAGTATGTATGCCCTAAGTGTAAGACCGCCACGCTAGCCCTCGTTAAAAGTGACGGAGAAGACGAGAGGAGGGTTATCGGCAAGGTTAGGAGGGGGGAGAGGTTGACGAGTAGTGAGCAGGCCCTTCTAGAAGACCTTGCCAAGCGAGCCATAATACTCTACAAGCACGGGAAGACCGCGCTTCTAGCGCTCTCAGCAAGAGGCGTTGGAGCCTCCGAGGCGGCTAGAATACTATCGAGGGTCACCAGCGGCGGCGACCTCCTTAGCGAGATTTACGAGAGCGAGAAGAAGTATTTGAAAGCGAAGAAGTATATTGATTCAAAGAAGAAGTCTTGAGGAACAACCCTCTCTTATCTTGACGCGAAATAATCACTAGAATTTCAACCGCTTCCTCGAGGGTCTTTTGAAAGCCTTCGGGTTATCCAGTATTAACGGGACGACAACCTTCTCAACTAATTGATCACTTATAGGGCAGGATTCGAGATACCGCCTCCTAACCTTCTCGTCAACCCTGTTTTCGAGCACGGGACCTTGAGGCGTGAGCCTCGCGCAACCTCTTGGAACCCATAGAACGCAACTCCCGCATTTAACGCAACCATACATCCTGTATATCATCTTCAACACGTCGACGAGGTCTTCAAGGCTTTCGCCCAGGGCGAACGGCTTAGCGTCAACCCTATCTTCCTTTATAACAATATTAGTATTTGGAGTTGAGATCTCGATCCCGCCGTCCCCCTCCCTGTAAGAGAAGCCCAATCCCTCAGCATTAACTCTCAGAACACTCTTATACTCGTCTCTAACAACCTTCCTGTTGAAAACCAGTCTCAACCCATCCCCATCCTGTGTCTTAGCAGTAGGGGCAAGGTTCACGCTACTGGCGAGAAGCCTCCTCCTATACTCATCCCTCCAGTCTATGGTGTATCCTTGAACATGCCTCGCGATCCTCTTCTTAGCGGAAGCAGGGGTCAGCCATCTCCACAACCCCAGCTTTATCCATTCCTCAGGCTGGTTCAAGCTCCTTCTCCAATACTCAAGAATGCTCATCCACTTCGCCCATAGCTCAGGATACGTTTCCTCAATATCCTTAAACTCTGCGAGAGTGCTAGAGGGGCATAGGAAGCATCCTAGTCTGTCGAAACCCTTCAGGTAGAGCTTGTTGAAGGGGAGGTTGTACTTGAAAATGTAGAGCCAACCGGACAGCTGACCCCAGTACTGTATGGGGGATGTGGTGATCAAGTGGGGTATCCATTTATTCCTCCACACCCTGGGACTCTTAGCCCTGTCAAGCGACTCATACGCTCTCTGTCCAACAATGTTGAAAGCTCCGTTAGGCCAGAGAGCCCTGGTTAACTTAGCTATCGGCACCAGCTTAGCGATCTTGCAACACCACCTGTAATCCTTACCCGGGGGACCGAAAACCTCCATGCCTCGCCAGAAGGCGTCCCCTGCGGATGCCACATGAAGTTTCAACCCATACTTCTCCGAGACCTCCTTAACGTTTGCGAGAGTTTCAGGGAGCTCGAGCCCTGTGTCGTTGAAAACCATTTCTCCCCCGCCTAGGGCTTTAACGGTTAAGTCTAACGCTATCAAGCTGTCTTTTCCGCCGGAGTACGACATTATCACGGGAAGACTGTACCTTGCATGAAGCTTCTCGAGGAACCTCTTGGAGGATTCCTCGAGGGTTTTCAACCCGTCCTCGTTGTGCTTTAACACATCATGTATGCTGGCCGGCTTATCACTGGTCTCAACCGGCCTAGACTTATCGTGGAATGTTTTGACAATAACGAGCCTGTCCCCGTACTTCTCGGCCAGCCCTCTAATCCTGTTCCTGGAGTCAACCACCATGACCTGGTTATCTGTTACCCCGGAGCCCTCCACCACCCTGCCCGTGTATACTGGGCCGTCAACCCTGTGCTCTCTAACCAGCTTGTCCTCCAGGGCGAGCAGTGCACCGGAGTAGGTCAGCCTGAACCTCCACTTCTCGCGGAAAGGATCATAGTATAGTTGCCCGAGAACATTTCCGGATGCAACAACCTCCCACATATGGTCCCAGTGAGGGGTCTTGTTTAAAAGGATGAACCGGTTTTCGAAAAACCTGCGGTGGAGGTCCGGGCTCCCGTACTCATGGATTATTGCTTTCTCCAGCTTCTCTAAATCCCCTTGGAAGGCTGGGCGGGCGTCCCCGGGCTCGGACAGCCTTACCACATAGTATAGGTCTATCTCCTCCTGCCTCGGCTTTACGATAGGTATATTCCGCCACGGATCCCAGTATATCCTTGCAATCCTGGGCCACATTCTCAATCCTAAGCACCTTCACCCGGTATTTATGATCGGGTAAACAGTATTTTATGTCGTAAGTTTCGCTCCACCCACCTTGCAATCAGGCTGAACCTGTTAACGGTGTCGGCCTTGGATCTGCTGGAGTTTGTAAGAAACCTTACGCTGGGAGTCGTTGGATTAGCGTGGGTGGTTTTCATGCTGTCATGGGCTGTTGGGTGGGTTTTGAAAGGGCTCCCGCTACCATTCGTAAGGGTTAAGAAGACGGGTGCGAGGATAATAGAGGATACGGTGTGGGCCGCCTTCTGGCTTGCCATGGGCACCACAGTGTTCGCCGCAATATCATACGTGGTCTCAGTTGTCTATCAACCCATGCCCCCGCCCCCCACGGTCTAGCAATCCCCGGCAACGTGTCCCCCATGGACTACTTGTTAATAGCTTTCTACCTTTCAACCCTCTCATACTACACGGGGGTTCTTCTCAAAGCCCTTCCAATACCGGTTTACGGTTTGAAAAAGCTCGCGAACACTTTAATGCTGGACGGCGTTTACTCGGCAACGCTAGCGTTCTCCTTCAGGATCCTCCTCTGGCTCGTCGAATACTTGAGCGTGCTGCTAGGAGTCGACTGGGAGTCTTACACTGCCTGGGTTCTGTCAAGGCTTAACGAGCTCCTGGCAACGATAGGTTTCCTGAAAATCCTGGGCTCGTTCCTGAGCAGGTCGGGTTTATCCTTCATCTCAACAGGGGTTGTCAGCCCCTTGGCAAGCCATCTAACAACGGTATCCACAACCATCATAGTGGTCTACACGGCAAGCATGCTGGTTAGCAGGCTGAGGGAGGGCTTGATAGCACTGGGTATAATGCTTCACGCAGTCCCCTTCAGGCTCACCAGGAGTGTTGGAGCAGTACTAATATCGGTGTCCATAGTCTTCTCCATCGGAGCCCCGTTAATGCCCGTCTTCGTTGAAACCGTTTCAAAGGGAACGCCCCCCATCCCGTATAACCAGGATGATGTGTACTCCGCGAACCTTGTCTTCAAAGACGTATTCAACAACACCGTGGGCTTCGGAGTGGTAGAGGGCTACGGCCCTACCGGGGGCTTAATCTACCGGTACCTAGTGAGTGAGAAAGGATTTGTTTACAAGTCATTCTACAGCGGAGGATTCCCAACATTCGCACACACCCTTGTCTTCAGCTACGCCGACAAGCAGTACATGGCTGTGTTCGACCCGTCGAGACACGTCAGCAACGGGCTCGTCAACGCCACCCTGAAGCTACCGGATGCTGTATCCCTCGGCGTCAACAGGATACTGTTCTTCAACTGCGATGTTGAACCAGTTTTCTACGGCAGAGGCGGGAACACTACAGTCGTAATAATCGACGCCCATGGCTCCTGCGCTGTTGAAGCATACTTTCAAAGAGATGATAGCGTCGAAGTCTTCGTAAACGATTCAAGAATACAGGGAGGGGTGGAAACCTCTTGGAGCGGTGTAGGCATTTTCAAAGCAGTTTTTGAAATACCCGCGGGCAGGTCAAACATAACCGTAATCTCGTGGTTCAGGGGATACGCCAGGCCCATCGTCGAGGAGCAGCCTTTCACAGCCTCCCTGGTCGATCTCAACATTCTCGAGCCCGAGTCCCTCATATACTGGGTCTCGCTCACAATAGTTGACTTAATGATCCTCCCACTGGTTTACACGGCCATGCTTGCAACGGTTTCACTAGCGCTTTCAAGGCTCCTTGGAGGTGTGTCGCCGCGGGTGGCAAGGCTTTTCACAGGTGTTTGAGAAAACCCGGGTGCCTCATGGTAGCACTATCCATGCTCCTAGCTATCGCATGCTTGATCAACGGTGAGAGAGTCTACGCGCTGTTGATTGCTTCAACAACTATTGCTTTAGAACTGGTTTCGAGGTGGGCGGGCCTTGAAGATTATAGAGAGGATTAAAGCCAGCCTAGGCCTCGCGGGCGGAGAAGTTGAGATGGAGCCCCCCGATCTCGTGGCAAAGCTAGGCGGGGGCGGGGTAGTTGTTTCAAGATACCTTGTCTGCGACAGCGTGGACTATTCGGTGAGAGACTTCAACGAGTCCTCGGCGAGGAAGTATGTTGAAACATTCGCTTCAATACTAGACAAGCTGCCCGTTAACTCCGAGGTCAGGATTATCAAGGACGAGGTGGATCTCAAGTGGTTTACAAGGAAGCTTGTCAACGAGATATTGAACACAAGGGTCAAGCTGGACTCGGCTCAGGATGAGCACAGCAGGGTCAAGCACAGGGTCAGGCTCGAGGTTTTAAGCAAGCTCTACGAGGCGTTGTTGAAAGGCGAGCCTTTCACAAGCACCACCCTCCTGGTCAGGATAAGGGTTGCCGCGAAGACGCTGGAGGAAGCCCGTTCAATGCTCGAATACCATGAGTCAGTTGTTTCAAGAGTCTTCAAAACATACTACGGCTTATCCCTTAGAAGGGTTTCGAAGAGCGAGCTGGTCAGGATCCTCAGGCAAGACCTTAATCTCGAACCATGGAACAGTGCCCCGTCCGTGGTAGCGGAGTCGAGGAGGCTGGGCTTCATACATCCCTTCCCGCTGGAGAAGAGGAGCGTGTTCACGGACGGCGTCTTCCTGGGCGTTGACCTGAGGGATGGCAGGCCTGTTCAAATACCTGTTGAACAATTCTTCAAGCACATGGTTGTAATAGGGCCTACTGGAAAGGGGAAGACAGCGCTCCTCGCAACCCTGATAGAGTCGGCGAGCATTATTGACGGGTTGAAAACCCTGTCAATAGATTTCAAAGGAGATCTCGCAAAATACTTGCCGGATAAGCTGGTCAAGGCGCTGACTCCCGAGGATATTGTGGTGAACCTTGCCCACAAGCCCCGATGGCTCAGCAATGCCGACTGGAGGATGATAGTGGTTGACTCCTTGTCAACGGCTTTAAACACTGACCCCGGCAGGGTTCTCGAAGCCCTTGAGCTAGTGGAGAAGACCGGGATAGCGGCACTCCTCCATCGCGGCGAGGGCTCAATACTCCTCCCGCTGTTCGAGCTTTTCAACAGGACTCCAAGGTATGAGCTACTCGAGAGCATTCACAGGGAGAGCGTGCTTTTAGAACTACAGGGCAGGAGCACGCTGTTCCAAAACGTCTACGCCGGCGTCGTGATAGGTGTTTTAAGAAACGGGCTTTCAAGGAGAGAGGGTTTAGGAAACCTTCTCGTAATTGATGAGGCGTGGAGGGTTAGCAGGCTCCGCTCCCTCGTGGAGCTGTTCAAGGAGGGCAGGAGCTGGAGAGTAGGGGTTGTAATAGCCACCCAGAACCCAGGGGATGTCCCAAGAGAGATACTTGAGAATGCTTCAAACCTCATCTTCTTCGGCTCCCTCGACGCCGACTATGTTGAGAAAGCGGTCAAGTCAACGGGAGTGGGCGCTGACTACGCTCAGCACGTCATGAAGCTGGGGGTCGGGGAGGCACTCTACGTTAACACTGAGGAAGCGGCCCCGGTCCTCCTAAGGGTTAAAACACCCATGGTTTTGAACAGCTCGTGATTTAAAACCCTGTTGAAGCATTAAACACTCTGAGTGGTTATAGAGGGGTGGTGGATCGATGGGCGGTAGGCAGAGGACAACTATTTTCATGACCAAGGAGAAGGTCAGGCCCGGGGAGAAGCAGGCTAAGGAGAAGCAATAGGGTTTTAAATGACCGAGATAGACGTGGCCGTTCCCACCAGCATTCTCCGGGTAGAGTCCACTCTCCTTTTGAAAACCCTGAGGGTACACCAGGTAGCCAGGATACTGGGGATCTTCGGGGTTTCAAGAATATTCTTCTACAGGGATTTCGAGACTGATCCATCGACCCACAGGGAGTACGCTGGGTTGATCAGGAAGCAGTGGGAGTACTTCTTCACACCCCCATACCTGAGGAGGAGGCTTGTCCCGAGGAACCCTCTACTGAAACACGTCGGGATGCTCCCGCCCATCCGCCTGGAATGGTTCGACGTCCCCCGTAGGCTTAAACCCGGGGATGAAAGAGTCGGATACGTTTTCAAGGAGAGCGGCGGCTTCAAAGTATACGTTGACTCCTCAAGAGTTTTCAACGCGGTCGGCGAGTGCCGGGAGGGGCTGGGCGTGATAAGGATAGTGGACCCTGGGGAGAAGATGGCTGAGTGTGTCGGCAAGGACTTCTACAAGGGGCCTGAGCTCCGGTTCGCGGATAGTTTCAAGCAACTCTTAGAGGAGAGCAGGGGCGCGAGGATTGTGGCGACAAGCAGGTATGGGCGCGTCCCAGGCTTCGAAGACCTATCGGCCCTATCATCCAGCAACAGGGTGCTAATACTCTTCGGATCCCCCTCAAGAGGACTGCACGATATAGCTGGGGCCGAGGGGCTTAGGCTCGAGGAGCTCGGGGATGTGTGGAACACTGTGCCGGGTCAGAGGGTTAAGACCGTGAGGACGGAGGAGGCTTTAATAATAACTCTTGGACTAGTAAATCATGCTTTAAAATTAAAAAGGATTTGAGAAATTAGATTGAACAATATGCTTTAAAACCTGGTATAATAATCCATCCATGAAGGTGGAAGCTAATGGGTCATCGAAAGCTACACGCGCCGAGACGCGGAAGCCTTGGCGTCAGACCAAGGAAGAGAGCGGAGGAGCTGACCCCTCGCGTCAGGACGTGGCCCGCTAAGACATGGGCCGAGCTATTGCGGGAGAAGTATGGGAAGGATGCTGAGAAGCACGGGGCAGTGTCGAAGCCGGTGCTACTCGGCTTCGCCGCGTACAAGGCTGGAATGACCCACGCCTTAATGGTTGAGGATAGGCCTCACACTCCTTTCACAGGCAAGGAGGTTTTCACGCCCGTAACTATCCTGGATGCCCCGCCCATGGTCATCCTTGGTTTACGTGCTTACGGTGTTGGAGAACAGGGAGGCCTCGTCTCACTGGGCGAGGCCTGGAGAAGCCCTGTTGAAGCAGTGGGTAAGGCTTACGAGGAATACTACAGCAAGAACCCCTTGCTAACGGAGAGCGTTGACAGCGTTGTAAGGAAGTATTTGCAGGGGCTCAGGAAGCTTAACCACGGATTAGTCAAGCCCGACCCCACGGGGAAGTACGGGTTCAAGTTCGTGGAGACGAACTGGGAGGAGGCTTTCAAGAAGGTTTTCACCGGGAACGTCGTCGAGGTTAGGGCGCTGGCTTCAACGATACCCGTTCTCTCAGGCTTCGCGAAAAAGAAGCCCGAGATTGTTGAGATAAAGATCGGCGGGGGAAGGGTTGAGGAAATCGTGAAATACGGTGAGAGCGTTCTCGGAGGACTGGTCACGGTGAGGGATGTTTTCACGGAGGGTCAGTTCATCGATGTGATAGGGGTTACTAAGGGCAAGGGCTTCCAGGGCGTGGTGAAAAGATTTGGCGTGAAAGTGCTTCCGAGATGGCATAAGCACAGGAAGGGTGCTAGGAAGATAGGCTCGAGAAGCCCTGGTTTCGGAACAATGAGCGAACCCCCGCAGGCCGGTCAGACAGGGTTCCACAGGAGGACAGACTACAACAAGCGCGTCCTGAGGATTGGCTTCAACGGGCTCGAGGTCACGCCCAGCGGCGGCTTCCTGCACTACGGCCTCGTCTACGGGCCCTACTTAATGCTGAAGGGCACGGTGTTCGGCCCCGCTAAAAGGTTATTGATACTGAGACACCCGGTTAGACCGCCCACGTGGCTTCCCCTGGAATCCCCCAAGATCACGTACTTAAACCTTGAGAGCAAGCAGGGTGTTTAGGTGGTAGCCCATGACCTGGACTTTAATGGTTCCAAGGCAGGTTGAAAGATTAGTGGTGAAGGTTTTCAACACTGAGGGGGCTGAGGCAGGCAGCCTGGAGCTACCTCCGGTGTTCCAGCTACCTGTTAGGAAGGACTTGATAAGGAGAGCCTTCCTATCGGCTTTCACAGCAATGCTCCAGCCCAAGGGCAGGGATCCGATGGCCGGTAGGAGGACAACAGCCAAATACTGGGGAGTTGGCTACGGTATTGCAAGAGTCCCGAGACTCCCCAATGGAACGGCAAGGTTCGTTGTAAGCGCCAGGAAGGGCCACATAGCGTTCCCGCCCACCCCTGACAGAGTGCTTCGCGAGGAGGTTAACAAGAAGGAGCGGGCTCACGCAATAGCCTCCGCCCTAGCCGCTGCTTCAAGGATCGAGCTGGTTAGAGCCAGGGGCCACGTGTTCAGCGCAGACGCCCTCCCGATCGTAGTAGTTGATGATGCTGAGGAGAAGATCGGTGATTCAAAGCAGGCGCGGGAGTGGCTGTCCAAGCTCGGCTTATGGGATGATATCGTTAGAAGCCAGGAGGGAACTGGCATAAGGGCTGGGAAGGGCAAGATGAGAGGGCGCAGGTATGTTGAGCCGAAGAGCGTTCTCTTCGTCCTTACAAGCTACGAGAAACCGCTCGCCAAGGCTGTCAGGAACTTCCCCGGCGTGGATATTGCGACACCGGTGAACCTGGGGATCCTCCACCTAGCCCCAGGCGGGGTGCCCGGGAGGCTCACCGTGTTTTCAAAGACTGCTCTCGAAGAAGTCGCCAGAAAGTTCGAGGTGGTGTTCCTGTGAGCGGTGAAACCGGGAAGCTGTACAGTATAATTGTAAGGCCTGTTCAGAGCGAGAAAGCCCTGGGCATGATCGACAAGCAGAACACTCTAACCTTCATAGTCGATATCAAAGCTACCAAGCAGGATGTGAAGAAAGCTGTTGAAACACTGTTCAATGTTAAGGTTGAAAAGGTCAGAATACTTGTAACCCCTAAGGGGGAGAAGAAGGCTTACGTGAAGCTGGCCCCTGAGTACAAGGCCAGCGACGTTGCGGCTCAAATAGGTTTGATCTAGGGGTGGTTTGAATGGGTAAGAGGCTTATCATTCAGAGAAGGGGGCGGGGATCCCCTAATTTCAGAACACCAGACCATCTCCACATAGCTCCCGCAAAATACCCGCTGATACCGTTCGACCAGACGCTTAAGGGAGTGGTGGCTGACTTCATCCACGACCCCGGTAGATGGGTGCCTCTCGCAGAGATAGAGCTGGAAAACGGCTTGGTGTTCTATGTTCCAGCGGTTGAAGGAATTTATAAGGGGCAGGTTGTAGAGGTGGGCCCAGCCGCTAAGCCCACGGCCGGCAACATACTGCCCATAGGCTCAATACCCGAGGGCACACAGATATGCAATATTGAGAAGAACCCTGGCGACGGCGGAAGATTCGTAAGATCCAGCGGAACCTACGCTATAATTGTTGGAAGAGCCGGCGGTAAAACACAGGTCCAGCTCCCCAGCGGCAAGATCATCGAGGTGCTGAACGAGTCGAGGGCCACGATAGGCGTGGTAGCAGGCGGCGGAAGGCTTGAGAAACCTTTGCTGAAAGCAGGAGCGTCATACTACAAGTGGAGCGCGAAATCCAGGTGGTGGCCCAGGGTTAGGGGTGTAGCAATGAACGCTGCGTTCCACCCGCACGGTGGTGGAAGCCACCAGCATGTTGGGAGGCCTTCAACAATCTCCAGGATGACTCCTCCGGGCAGGAAGGTCGGCCACACAGCTGCCAGGAGAACGGGTAGGAGGAAGGGCTAGTTAAGTGTTTTTTCCAAACCTCAAGGATTAATTAAGGGTTTCCCCGTAGATTCTTCCTTGAAAGGTTTATACAAATGACCACTACTCCTCGAGACGATCCAGTGGTTAGGAAGGTATTCGAGACCTATGAGCCCGTTGTTAAGCGTAGGGAGAGGATTAGGGACCCTGAGAAGATCATTGAGGTTTTGAGAAGCGAGTTTAAACTCATCGTCAAGCCATACATTGTCTACTTGACGATCGCATCCTTCATGAACAATCGCCCCGTACTCTACGAGGGTCCTCCTGGAACTGGGAAGACCGAGATAGGCGAGGCCATACTCTACCTATGGTCTGGCAAAACACCCTTCATACTGCCGTGTAGCGAGAACTACGACGAGTACAGGGTTATAGGGGATTTCCACCCCGCCATGGCGATGGCGAAGGGGTTTAACGAGGAGAGCTTCATCCCGAGGCCGCTTCTCGCAGCCTTAATCATGGGGACGGGAGTCCTCATAGACGAGGTAAGGAGGAGTAGTGAGGAATTCCAGAACATGCTTCTCGATATTATAGATAAGAGAAGGATTATCATTCCAGAGCTGAAGAAGGTTTACAGCCAGAGTGGCGATGAGTTCCAGGTGGTATTGACCAGTAACCCTCTCGACATAGCTCAGGGAGAACTCAGCGACGCCTTCCTGAGAAGGGTTGTAAGAGTGGAGTTCAAATACCCCAGTGTCGAGGAGGAGTACGAGATAGTGAGGCTCAAGCTCGGCTCACTCTTCGTGAAGCTAAGGGATGATGATGTTTTGAAAGCAATATCCATAGTTAACAAGTTGAGGGAGAAGGCTAACTACAAGCCCGGGATATCCGACACTGTTACATGGCTCACGATGGCGGCGCTTCTCGCGGAGGCGAGGGGTAGGGAGAGGGTTGGAGACGAGGAGTTGAGGCAGGCTGGCTTGTCAGTACTGTTAAAGAACCCTGAGGACGAGGAACTGGTTGATGAAGTCCTACGGTGAGGAGTCACCGGAAGTTTTGAAGAAGGAGTTTTCGAGAAGAGTAGAGGATTGGATTCGGGAAGCCTTTAAAGAAGTCGGAGGGACAGGGGTCTCCGTAGACAGGGTCATTCTTTACGTCAAGCTCGGCCTCACGTTAGAGGGGTTGCTCAGGAGTCGCGAGCAGGTGGAGCAGTACGAGGATCTCCTCAGGAGCGCCCTGGGGCTTAAGCCAGCGGGGAAAACCGGGGAGGAGGTGTTAGCGTCTTTCAGCCTTGATCAATCATTCCAGGCAAGGCTCTCCAGGTTCAGGACCGTGAGGATTTCAGACCTGCTAGGCAAGGATTCAACGCCGCAACAGGTAATGGAGTATATTTGGTACAGGAAAACCGGGGTTATTCGGAGGAGCCGTAACGGGGGCTTCATCGTAGATGCTGAGCGCTTGAAAAGCATTGGTTCTAAGGGCTCAATCACTGTTAAAGACCTCAACAAGTATCTTGGAGAAGTACCCAGCCATCTCTGGAGCAAGGTCATCTCAGGTAGCGTACTGGGGAGGATGTCGAGGGATGAGATAGTGGAGTTTGCGAGCAGGTTTTACGGTAGGAACCCCGGGGTTGACAGGAGAATTGACCATGAGATCGCTTCAAGGCTGAACGCCGGGTGGAGGCCCAGCCTCAACGAGTACCGTAGGATAGAGAGGGTTGTGAGCAAGGTTTCCCCGAGGCTGAGGGCCAGCGCGTTGCTCCCATACATGCTCCCCCAGGTTGACGCCGCCTCCCTGTCGAGAGATGATATATCCCGGCTCGCGAAAAGGATTGAGGAGTTGTCGTTGAAGGATAGGTGGAGGATTATTGACAAAATATATAAGAACCCCGGGTACGAGCCTCTGCTAAACCAGCTCGGGGTTTTCTCCTTAGCAGGCATTGGAAACCCTGAGAGGCTCGGCGAGCCCTTGCGTTCTAAATCCCTGCTCGGGCAATCACTCATGAACTACATAGTATTCCTCCTCACACGCGACCCCTCATACCTCGACTACTCGATATACCTGGCCTCCAGGGTGAACACGGAGGCCTTGGAGCCGGGTCTGAGAAGGCTTCACGAGGGCTTACTAGCCGGGGACTCCAGGAGGCTCATAACCATTATTGCTAGGCAGGACCCTGCTGAAGCAGTTGAGGCGATATCGTACAAGGTGTGGGAGTACGCTTCAGCCAGGGGCAGGCTCGAGGTCGAATCCAGCTTGCTGAGGAGGGCTGTTGAAATAGGTTGCGTGATCCTGAGCAGGGCTTGGGCCCGTAGAGGCGTTGCGGCTGAGTGGAGGGCTTCGTTCAGGAGGGGGAGGGTTGACGTGAGGAAGACAATGTTTAAGCATCTTAGAATGGATGAGTCGATCGTCTACAGGAGGAGGGAGAGAAGGGTTAAGGTTGTGGGCGTCGTTGACGTGAGCGGGAGCATGTCTAGGTTCTCCTTATGGGCTATTCTCTCCCTCGCCTCCTTAACGCCTGTTTTAAGCGGTGTTGTGATGTTCTCTGAGAAACCCGTCGTATATAAGGCTCCAGGGGTGAAAACCCATAGGTTGCTCGTGAACTATTTGGAAAACCTCTTCCAACAGGGCTTTAAAGGATACACCAACATCTCCGGCGCTCTCAGGGAGGCTTACAGGCTGAGCTTGAAAACAGGCTCAAACAGGATTGTCGTTTTCACTGATCTCCAGCAGACAGTGCAAGATGTTGACCCATGGGTTGAGGCGGCCGGGATCACGGGGAGGGGCGTTAGAGTTATCGTGATAACTCCCTCCCAGACTGACGATAGGATTGTCGAGTTGATGAGGAGTGCTGGATGCTTGGTGGAGGTTGTTTCAAGCCCTGAGAAGATACCAAAGATTTTAAAAAGGAAATTAAATGTTTAAAATACAGTCTAGCTTAGAATTAGATAACATACTGCTTACGCGCTGGGTGAACAGGATTGACGCTTAGTATGCAGGACCTGCCGGTCGAGTGGCGGAAGTTCAGGTATCGAGGATACACTCTCGAGGAGTTATTGAACATGCCAATGGATGACTTGATAAACCTTCTGCCCGCGAGGCAGAGGAGGAGCTTGAAAAGGGGTTTAACCAAGGCTCAGATAAGGCTCCTCGCAAGGATTAGGAAGGTTAGGAGCAATCCCGAGCTCGCTAAGAAGACCGTTATTAAAACACACGTCAGGGACATGATCATCCTTCCTGAAATGATCGGTTTGACAATAGCTGTTTACAACGGCAAGGAGTTTGTCCCCGTGAAGATCTCGCCCGAGATGATAGGGCACTACCTGGGAGAGTTCAGCATCACCACTAAGAAGGTAACCCACGGGGAGCCCGGGCTGAAGGCTACCCGTAGTAGCCGGTTCGTAGCGCTCGCTAAGTAGGTGGGATCATGCCTACATGGCATTACTCGGTCAGCTTTCTCGATGAGTCAAAGATTGCTAAGGCAGCCAGGTACGATATCCCCGTGTCGATAAAGTACATGAGGGAGATCGCTTATACTTTGAAAGGCATGAAGCTTAAGGATGCTATAAGGTTCCTGGAAGACGTTTTGAAGATGAGGCAAGCCGTCCCCTTCAGAAGGTACACGGGCAAGCTGAGCCATAAGAGAGGCTTGGCTGACAGGTTTAGATGGCCTATTGGAAGGTACCCTGTGAAGGGAGCCAAGTACATGCTCGAGGTTTTAAGGAATGTGGAGGCTAACGCGGAGAACAAGGGCCTAGACAGTGAGAAGCTCGTGATAATTCACATAGCCGCTCACAAAGGGCTTACTTTAAAGAGATACATGCCGAGGGCTTTCGGAAGGGCAACCCCTAAGTACAGGAGGATGAGCAATGTCGAGGTAGTTGTTAAAGAGGTGGGTTAGCATGGTGGGGCCCAGGGTTAAATCATACTTCCTATCATATGGTTTGAAGAAGCTGATGATTGACGAGTTTCTCGCGAACTATTTTAAGGACGCGGGATACGCTGGCGTAGAGGTTTTCAGGACGCCTACAGGGCACAGGGTTGTGATATACGCGGAGTACCCTGGCAGGCTGATTGGAAGGGGTGGAAGCGTTATCAAGAAGCTGACAACCATTCTACAGACAAGGTTCGGGCTGGAAAACGTTAACATCACTGTCTCACCGGTGATGGATCCCGATTTGAACGCTAGAGTGGTGGCGTTCAGGATTGTCAGGGCTTTGGAGAAGGAGATACCGTTTAGAAGGGTTATGATGGGAATGTTGAAGAGGATAATGGACGCGGGCGCTGTGGGCGCTGAGATAATAATCAGTGGTAAGCTGAGGGGTGAAAGGGCTACGTACGAGAAGATGAGAGTGGGCAAGATATACAAGGTAGGCGAGCCCGTTGAATACATTATTGACAGGGCCGTTGCTAGAGCCTTGTTGAAGCCCGGTATATATGGTGTCGAGGTGTTGATTGTTAAACCGGGGATTAAACTCCCCGATCACGTGGAGATAAAGCCTGTGAAGCCCGAGGCTTTAAAGCAGGAGGCTCAGCAAGCGGGCGGTGTGGAAAAGGCTTTACAGGAGGGTGGTGGTGTTGAAGGCCAGTGAGATAAGGAAGATGACGCCTGAGGAGAGGTTGCTAAAGCTCAACGAGCTCAGGGTGGAGCTGGTTAGGCTGAGGCTTCAGTCTAGAGTCGGCACCCTGTCGAACACTGCCAGGATTAGGAACGTTAGAAGGGATATCGCGAGAATACTCACCGTTATGCGCGAGGACTTGATCAGAGAGGAGGAGCGGGCTGAGGAGGCTAAGGAGGGGTTACCTGTTGAAGAGGAGAAGCAGTAACCTGGTTTACCATGAGCTGATAGGGCTACGGGCACGCGTCATAGAATACCCGGATCCATCCGTGAAGGGTTTCGAAGGAGTGGTGGTTGATGAAACCCTTAAAACCCTCGTACTGGACAACGGCTTCCACAGGATACGTGTTTTCAAGGAGAACGGGGTTTTCAAGTTCACGCTCCCGGATGGTGGAAACGTGGTTATTAAAGGGTTTGAAATATTGGGTAGACCTTGGGAACGTGTTAAAATGGTTTTGAGGTAGGTTTGCATGAGCAGGGTTAGGGTTAACAATACAGGTTTAGCGGGCTTGAACCCGCCGGAGAAGACGTGCGAGGACCCCAAGTGCCCTTGGCACGGGCACGTCAAGGTTAGAGGGGTCGTGTTAACCGGTGTGGTGAGTAAGAGGAAGGCTCACGCAATGGTCGTGGTAAGGCACGACTATCTCCACTACGTTAAGAAGTTTATGAGGTATGAGAAGAGGAAGAGGCATATTCACGCTCACCTCCCGCCGTGCATAGAGGTTAGGGAGGGCGATACTGTAGTAATAGGTGAGACCCGGCCCCTCTCCAAGACTGTTTCATTCGTCGTGCTTGGAGTGGTTAAGAGGGAAGGTGGTGTCTGATGGGTGCTAAGAGAGCTGTAGCGGGCAAGCCAGCCTTTTCTAGGAGGAGGGTTAACACAGGGCTACAGGTTCAAACAGTAGCCAAGGTGGCTGACAACAGCGGTGCTAAAGAAGTAATGATCATCGGCGTCCCAGGCTATCATGGAAGGCTGAGGAGGGTTCCGCCAGCCGGCGTGGGAGACCTTGTCGTGGTAAGCGTTAAGAAAGGGATTCCGGAGATGAGGAAGCAGGTGTTTAAAGCAATAGTTGTGAGGCAGAGGAGGCCTTATAGAAGGGCCGACGGCACCTGGATCGCTTTCGAGGATAACGCGGTAGTCTTACTGACTCCTGAGGGAACGCCTAAGGGGAGCGAGATCAGGGGCCCCATTGCTAGGGAGGCTGCTGAGAGGTGGCCCCAGATAGCTAACCTGGCTTCAATGATTATCTAGGAGGTGTGAGAATGGCTGTCACAGCTTCACATAAGCCGGGCAAGCAGAGGAAGGCTCTCGCTGAGATGCCCCTGCACTTGAGGAGGAAGCTTTTAACAGCAAGGCTCAGCGATGAGTTGAGAGAGAAGTATGGTGTTAAGAGGCTTCCCGTGAGAAAAGGCGACACCGTTCTCGTTATGAGAGGGGATTTCCAGGGAGCTGAAGGCAAGGTTGTTAAAGTGGATTTGAAAAGAGTGAGGATCTTCATAGAGGGTGTTCAGAAGAAGAAGGCGGATGGAACCCCCGTCTACGTTCCAATCCACCCTAGTAAGGTCATGATTACCAAGCTCGACCTTAGCGACAAGCTCCGCCTCAAGATTGTTGAGAGGCGGAGGGGTAGGACGGAGGAGTCGAAGCAGGAGGGTGAGTAGTCATGGGTAGTATGGGAGGAAGCAAGCATTTAAAATCCATAGCAGCCCCGAGGTATTGGCCAATACTCAGGAAGGAGTATAAATGGGTTGTCAAGCCAAGCCCCGGTCCACACGCAATAGCCAGGTCAATCCCGCTACTCCTGATCGCGAGGGATGTGCTAAGGCTGGCTAAAACGGGGAAGGAGGCCAGGAGGCTGATCAGTGAGGGGTATTTCAAAATAGACGGCAAGGTGAGGAGGGACTACAAATTCCCCGTGGGAATGATGGACGTCATCGAAGTAGTGGGTGCTAACGAGTATTACAGGGTTGTACCAGTCCCAACCAAGGTCCTAGACCTCGTGAAGATTGCGAAGGAGGAGGCTTCATTCAAGCTTGTAAGAATTGAGGATAAGACAACCGTTAAGAACGGGCACGTCCAGTTAAACCTTCACGACGGCAGGAACATTCTCGTCAGGGTGAGCGATCCCAGGAACCCTGTCGAAGACGTCTATGAAACACTGGGCACACTCCAGGTAGCGTTGCCCGGTCAGGAAATACTCAACTACATCCCGCTGAAAGAAGGAGTTGTAGCCATAATCTCCGGTGGCAGAAACGTTGGGAGAGTTGGCAGGATAGTCTCGATACACAGGGGTATGAGGAGGCATAGGAGTATTGTAACCATTGAGGATAAGAATGGCGTAAAGGTTCAGACAAGCCTTGACTACATCTTCCCAATAGGTGTTGAGAAACCGTTGATAACGCTTCCCGAGGGTGCTTGGTGATGTCTACCACAGCAGTGTTAACACCTGATGTCGAGAAAAAGATCATTGAGAAATGGAGCAGCAACCCGATGCTTAAGCCGAGGATAAGCAAGGTTACGGTCAACATTGGGGTAGGAGCGGAGACCGATAGGCTTCCAAAGGCTTTAAAAGTCCTCGAGGAGTTGACGGGCGCCAAGCCTGTTCCGAGAAGGGCGAAGAAGACTATTAAGGACTTCAACATTAGGAAGGGCGAGAATATTGCCGCAATAGTCACGTTGAGAGGCGCCAGGGCCAGGGAGTTCCTCCGCAAGGTTTTCGAAACCCTCGGCTACAGGCTGAAAGCCTCCTACTTCGACGATTACGGAAACGTTAGCGTGGGGATTAAGGAGCACATACACATGCCGGGCGTGAGATACGACCCCGAGATAGGTGTTTTCGGGATGGACGTTGCGATCACTATTGAGAGACCCGGCTACAGGATTATGAGGAGGAAGCGTTGCAGGAAGAAGAGGGTTCCCAGGAGGCACCGTGTCAACAAGCCTGAGGCAATGGTTTTCCTGAAGAGCGAGTTCGGGGTTGAAATAGTGGGTGAGTAGGATGGGCAAGTTCAGGCCTCCTAAAATACACAAGTACGGGCGTGGAGTACAGGAGTGCCAGAGATGCGGCTCAAGAGACGCTGTGATACAAGCATACGGGCTCTACCTGTGCAGGCAGTGTTTCCGCGAAGTAGCGGGGACGATTGGGTTCAAGAAGCATAGTTAAAAGGTGGTGTGGGGATTCTAAGAGGGAGAGGTGTTTAACCCATGGTGGTTATGGACACGCTTTCGAACGCTCTTTCAGCAATACAGAACGCTGAGGTAAGGGCGAAGAGCGAGGTAGTACTCTGGCCTGCTTCCAAGCTTGTTTTAAACGTTCTAAGGGTTTTGCAGAAAGAGGGGTACGTCGGAGAGTTCGAGTACATAGACGACGGGAGATGGGGGAAGATAAAGGTCCAGCTTCTCGGGAGGATTAACAAGATAGGTGTTGTGAAGCCGAGGCACCCGGTTTCATACAGGGAGCTCGAGGAGTTCCCCGAGTGGCTTAAAAGATACCTGCCAGCCTACAACATCGGCATTCTAATAGTGAGCACGCCCCAAGGGGTTATGTCGCACAAGGAGGCTGTTGAGAAGAAAACGGGTGGTGTACTACTAGCCTACTGCTACTGAGGTGGCTCGTATGGTTAGAAGGCTCCATGTTGCTGAAACCGTTGAAATCCCCGAGAACGTCACGGTCACCATTGAGGGTTTAAAAGTGACCGTTAAGGGCCCGAAGGGAGAGCTGACCCGGGATTTCTCCTACGCGAGGGATGTAACGTTAAGGCTTGAGGACGGAAAAGTTGTTGTTGAAACATTCCTAGCGGACAGGCAGAGGAAGGCGTTGACGGGTACGATAGCAGCCCATATAAGAAACATGATAACAGGAGTGACTAAGGGTTATCGATACAAGCTTAAGATAATCTCGTCACACTTCCCGATGACAGTTGTGGTTGATGAGAAGAACAGGATTGTAAGGATAAAGAACTTCATAGGCGAGAAGGCCGATAGGATTGCGAAAATCTACGGAGACGCCAAGGTCAAGGTCAGCGGGAGCGATGTGATAGTTGAGGGGTTAGACATAGAAGGGGTTGGGTTGACAGCCGCGAGCATTGAGAGAGCTACGAGAATACCTGACAGGGATAGGCGTGTTTTCTCCGATGGAATATTTATCTACGAGAAGGGTGAGGCTGAATGAGCAGTGACTTCGAAAGATTATTGAGACTCAGGAGTGAAATGAATAAGGAGAGGCCAGAGTTCCTCAGGCATTTATGGTGGAAGAAGCCGAAGTTCAAGAATGAGCCGAAGTGGAGGAAGCCTAAGGGAATAGATAATAAGATGAGGAGGCAGCTTAAAGGATTCCCGCCGGTTGTTAAAATAGGTTATAGGGGTCCAAGCCTCGTCAGAGGCCTTCACCCGACCGGTTTGAAACCCGTCGTGGTTCACAACGTGAGCGAGCTTGAAGGATTGAACCCTGCTACAACAATAATCTACATATCAGGTAGCGTTGGGCTGAGGAAGAAGGTTGAAATATTAAGCGCGGCATCATCCAAGGGGTTCAGGGTTGCTAACCCGTCCAGAGTCGTCCAGCCCTCTACAACCGGAGGTGTTGGTCAATGAGCGATCTATCCCTTCAGAAGAGGCTTGCGGCCGAGATTCTCGGGGTAGGGGTTTCAAGAATAAGGATTGACCCGGCGAGAGCGGATGAGGTAAGCGGTGCGATAACTAGGGAGGAGGTTAAGAGGCTGTTAAAGGAAGGCGCGATATGGGTTGAGCCCGTACACGGTATTGCAGGCGTCAGCTCCAAGGTTAGGAAAGCCCAGAGGGCTAAGGGCAGGAGGAGGGGTCAGGGTAAGAGGAAGGGTGTTAAAACAGCGAGGCTCGACGAGAAGGAGGCGTGGGCTAACAGGATTAGAAAGATGAGAAGGTTCCTCAGATATCTCAGGGATAAAAACCTTATCGATAAAAGGACTTACAGGAGGCTTTACAGGCTTGCAAAGGGCGGTGCTTTCAAGAACTTATCATCCCTCAAGCTGTACTTGAAGGAGAATAAGATTTTGAAGGAGGTTAAGTAGGTGTTTTAAATGGCGAGGGGTCCGAGATACAAGGTTCCGAGAAGGAGGAGAAAAGAGGGTAAGACAAACTACTACAAGAGATACATTATGATACTTTCCAAACACCCAAGGTTCGTGGTGAGGAAAACGCTTAACTATATATGGGTTCAAATCATTGAGGCGAAGCCCGAGGGCGACGTGGTCATAGCGGCGGCCCACTCCAGGGAGCTTGTCAAAAAATATGGGTGGAAAGCGGGCACTTGCAACACGCTGTCAGCGTATCTGACAGGGCTGTTAGCGGCTTGCAGGGCTTTGAAGAAGGGGGTTGAGTTCGCGTCGCCCGATATTGGGCTTCACTCTTCGAGGAAGGGAGCAATCATCTATGCGGCTATAAAGGCGGCTAATGACGTTGGCTTGAAAGTGCCTGTTAGCGAGGACGTGGTTCCAGCCGAGGATAGGATCAGGGGTGAGCACATCTCAGCGTATGCTAAAATGCTGAGCGAGAAGGGTTTATTAGAGAAGAGGTTTTCAAAATACCTTGCTAGAGGCTTAAACCCTGTCGACCTCCCCTCACACTTCGACGAGGTTAAGGAGAAGATTATGAAGGACTGCGGGGTGAAGGGGTGATATAGATGGCTATGAGCGCGGTTGATAAGGTTGCTTTGGAGAAATGGGTTCCGAGGACCAGAGTCGGCAGGACGGTTGTCGAAGGCAAAATCACCAGCTTGAAAGAAATATTCGACAGGAACCTCCCTCTACTAGAGCCGGAGATAGTTGACTACCTACTACCCGATCTCAAGTACGAGAGGATAGACGCCGGTATCGTTCAGAAAATGACTGATGCGGGCAGGAGGACCAAGTTCAGGGTTGTCGTGGTGATAGGCAACGGCAACGGGTTCGTAGGCGTGGGCTCGGGCAAGGCTAAACAGTACACTGATGCGCTGGCAAAGGCCATTAGGAACGCGAAGCTCAACATAACACCGGTTAGAAGGGGTTGCGGTAGCTGGGAGTGCAGGTGTGGCGAACCCCACAGCGTCCCGTTCACTGTCACCGGTAAGAGCGGGAGCGTTGAAATCATCATTAAGCCAGCGCCTAAGGGGACAGGCCTCGTAGCCGGAGATATCGGTAAAGTCGTTTTAAGAATGGCCGGGATCAGGGATGCGTGGACCGAATCGTTCGGCGAGACGAGGACCTCCCTGAATTTTGCCAAGGCAACGTTGAATGCTTTAAAGAACACGTACAGGTTCGTGACACCTGTTGACTGGTTAAAGAGCTGAGGTGGTTTAAGTGACCGTTGAGCTCTACGCTATAATAAGGCTCAGGGGTTTAGCGGACGCGCCGCCAGATGTTGAGCACGCTTTGAAGCTGCTCAGGCTTCACAAGAAGTACCACTTGGTCATCTACCCGTCGGACCTCCCAGGGCTTAAAGGCATGTTGGAAACCGTTAAAGACTGGGTTACGTGGGGCGAGATTTCAAGGGAGACCCTAGTAGAATTGCTGAGGAGACGGGGCAGAACGATCGGCGGCAGGAAGCTCACAGACGAGTACGTTAACGAGAAGCTGAAACAACTCGGTGTCGCTGGAGGAGTAGAGGGGTTAGCGGACGCTTTACTAGAGGGCCGCGTCAGGCTCCACGAGATAGACAGCCTGGTCAAGCCTGTTTTCAGAGTGCACCCGCCGAGAGGAGGGTTTAAGAGGAGCATTAAGAAATCAGTAGGGAGCGGCGGGGAACTCGGCTACAGGGGGAAGGCGATTAACGATTTAATAATGAGAATGATCTAGGGTGGTTTAAATGGTTGTGAGGAAGGAGAAGAAATCCAGAAAGCTCCGGGGCAGGACTAGGACAATGGGATGGGGGAGGGTTGGGCAGCACAGGAAGAGTGGTTCGAGAGGCGGCTTCGGAGCTGTTGGAATGCACAAGCACAAATACTTGTGGGTCATAAAGAACGCTCCAAGATGGTATGGGAAACACGGCTTCACCTCGCCCTGGAGTATTAGAGGAGAGGTCAGAGCGGTAAACGTTGGCGAGCTGGATGAAATAGCCAGGAGGCTTGAGCAGGAGGGTAGGGCGGTCGTCGAGAACGGGCTGATAGTGATCAATACTGTGGAGATGGGTTATAACAAGGTGCTCGGCAGAGGGAGGGTCACCGGGAAGCTCAAGGTCATTGCCGAGCATGTTTCCGAGGAAGCCAAGAGGAAGATTGAGGAGGCAGGCGGCAGGGTAGAGGTTTTAGAGTAAGAAGTATCCACGCATTACTGTTTCAAACCTCTTTATTTCTAAACAATAACATTTCTCTGTCTCAACGATTCGCCAGCGGATTGGCCTGTGGAATTAGATATTTAAACGATTTATCAGTATTATTAAGGAGTCTAGAACTGATTATTAAGAGGTAACGGTGTCGCCGATGGGAGCGCTCGACGTAATGGCCAAGATCGCTGATTACATGCCCACCGCTGCCAAGCCTGCTACGAAGCCTTCCCTATACGAGAGGCTTTTCTGGACCGCAGTAGCCCTAGTAGTCTACTTGATCATGTCTAACACGCCCTTGTACGGTATTGTCCAGGCCGGTCCCGAGCAGATCCTGCTGGTTCAAATAATCTTCGCGTCAAACAGGGGTACTTTAATGGAGCTTGGCATTGGCCCCATAGTTACGGCTGGCTTGATAATGCAGATCCTTGTGGGAGCTAAGCTCATAGATATAGATTTATCTGACCCGGAGAACAGGAAGAAGTTTACTGCCGCGCAGAAAACCCTGGGCGTCTTCCTAGCGGGCTTCGAGGCCGCAATGTACGTCTTATCCTGCAGGTACTGGTACCCCACGGGCGGAAACCCGTTCCTCCAGTGTAGCGCGTCATGGACCACGCGTTTAATGGTGTGGGCTCAGCTATTTCTCGCCTCATACATGGTTATCATGCTTGACGAGATGATCCAGAAGGGCTGGGGCTTGGGCTCAGGGGTTTCACTCTTCATCCTGTCAGGCGTGGCTACAACGATTTTCTGGAATCTTTTCAGCCCGTTCACGCTTTCAACTCAAGCAGGAGGGTCGGAGCCCATTGGGTTCATACCGTATGTTATATCGAGACTGCAGGCTGGCGGAGGGTTGGGGGACATACTGGTTCGCCCTGGGGGGAGGGATTTAACAGGGCTTATGGCAACAATTGTGATAATCTTCATCCTGCTCTATCTCGACGCGATGAGGATTGAGATACCTGTTTCAACACCCAAAATGTACACTGTGAAGTCGAGGATCCCGTTGAAGCTCCTCTACGTCGCAAACATCCCGATATTGTTCGTGGGCATTCTCTACGCTAACATCCTAGTGTTTGCAACAATATTTAGGATGTATCTAGGAGGGCTCCTGCCCACATGGGTTGCCGAGTTGCTCGCGAAGTATGATGAGGAGGGGAGGTTAATCGGCGGCTTTGCCTACTATCTCGCATCGCCTAACGGGTTGTACAGCGTGTACGCGGATCCTGTTCACATAATAGTCTACTCAATCTTGGTAATAATCCTCGCAGTAGTGTTCGGGTTGATGTGGGTTGAGGTTTCAGGGCTGAGCCCTGCTGCGCAGGCTGAGGAGCTTGTTAACAGCGGTTTCGAAATACCCGGGATGAGGAGGAATCCGAAAATCCTGGAGAGCATGCTGGCGAAGTATATCTATCCGTTGACAGTGTTGTCAAGCATTATAGTAGCGTTGATAGCGGTTACGGCGGACGTCTTCGGGGCTTATGGAACCGGAACCGGGTTGCTACTCGCCATAGGCATTGTCCAGCAGTACTACATGTTGATAGCTTATGAGAGAACGCTCGAGGCCTACCCGCTTCTCAAGCGCCTGGTCGGAGAGTAGTCATGATAATCTCAATAGTGGTTTTCACAAGCATTCTCTTCTCCCTGAGCGCAGGCTTCATAGTCGGGAGGGTTAGATCTCTAGAATACTTTAAGGATGCGATAGAGGTCTACAAGAGTATACAAATACCCGACACCCCTAGGAGCAAGGGCGATGTAAGGCGGATAAGGAAGTACAGGCTCATGGTTAAAACAGCTAGGAGGAGGATGCTCCTCCTATTTCTAACACAGTTCTCAGTATTCATCGGCATGTATGTTTTAATGTTGCTAACCGTCATCAGTATCGCTTCATGGATGGGGGTTGAATGGGTTGAAATACCCGTGGCCATTCCCCTCCTCTCAGTGCCTTTAGAGGAAGGGGGCTTCACAACCCACGTAACCTTCATCTCAATCATCGCGTTCGCCCTACCCCTTTACTTTGTCAACAAGATGGTCAAGCTCTCCGAGGAGCCTTCTCCCCCATAAAATTTAAGAAATCCTTACAATATTCATGAAACCATAGGCCAAGCCTGCTTACGGTGATCTCTCATGCCACGCCCAATGCTGAGAAACAGGAGCTGGAGGAGGATAAGCGTCAGAACCCCTTCAGGAAGATTAGTGGTTCACTATGAGAAGAGGAGGCCCGGGGCTGCCAAGTGTTCTGTTTGCGGCAGACCCTTGAACGGCGTCCCACCTCTTAGGCCTTCTGAAATGTCGAAACTAGCCAAGACTGAGAAGAGACCTGAGAGAATGTACGGCGGAGCCGTCTGCCCCAGCTGCCTCGCAAGGGGGCTGAGGGAGGCGGCTAGGGCGCAGGCTTAGCGGTTTAGCCAACTCTTGCTTCGAACCTGAGGGAGAGTGCTACAGGTCTTGGTTAGAGTAGCTATAAGCGGGCCCCCGGGTAGCGGGAAGACTACTCAGGCGAAGAGGATTGCGGAGTACTACGGGCTGAAGTATTTCTCAGCGGGCGAGATATTCAGGGAGTGCGCTAGGTCCAGGGGATTATCCCTTGAGGAGCTTAGCCTTCTGGCCGTGAAGGATCCAAGGATAGACTTGGAAATAGACAGGAGGACCATGGAGGTCGCCAAGGAGGACAATATTGTCCTGGACGGTCATCTCTCAGCATGGATTGTCTCGGACATGATGGATGTGAAAATACTTGTTACCGCCCCGGTGTCACTAAGGATTCTCAGAATTGCGGGCAGGGATAACATACCCTTGGAGAAGGCTTACAGGGAGACGATTATCAGGGAGAACGCGCAGAGGAAAAGGTTCATGGAGTTCTACGGAATAGATCTCGACGACCTATCGATCTTCGATGTCGTGATCAACACGAGGATCGTAGGGGTTGACGAGGCCTTCCAGATCATTAGGACCGTTATAGATAAGGTTTTAAAGGGTAATCGTGGTTAAACGATTAGGAGACATATAGAGGTGTTTACCCGTGCCGGCTATTGAAATAGGCAGGATATGTGTTAAGGTTGCTGGTAGGGAGGCTGGACGTAAATGCGTAGTTGTCGACATTGTCGATGAAAACTTCGTGATCGTGGCAGGCCCTAAGTCGTTGACCGGGGTTAGGAGGAGGAAAACCAATATAAAGCATATTGAGCCGACAGATAAGGTTGTGAGCATTCCTAAAGGCGCGAGCGACGAGGATGTTTTGAAAGCCATTGGGGCATCAGGCTTAACAGATTTTATGACGCAGGTCGTTAAGCCAAAGCTCTCTCCTATTTAAGCCGTTAACAAAATATTTTGTTTACAAGGTGTTCATGCTTCATGAGCCTAGCTGCTGAAGGCGTGGAATTCATAGACTACATTACAAGGAGAGCTGGCTACGAGAACAAGTGGATAGTCCTTAGGGATGCTGAAACAGACCCTTCGTACGGGAAACTCCCGTACGAGAGGAGCATTGAGGAGCACATATCGTACGGGGTCATAAACCTCGACAAGCCCCCGGGCCCGACAAGCCACGAGGTCGTTGCATGGGTTAAGAAGCTGTTCAACGTTGACAAGGCCGGTCACGGGGGTACCCTAGAGCCCGTGTCGGCGGGGAGACCCCAAGGTGACCGGTGTCCTACCGGTGGGTCTTGACAACAGCACTAAGGTCATAGGCAACGTTGTCCACTCGGTCAAGGAGTACGTGATGGTGATACAGTTCCACGGGGATGTGGGGATCGGTAGGCTTGTTGAAGCATTAAAGTATTTCACAGGCGAGATATATCAGAGACCCCCTCTCAGGTCGAGCGTGAAGAGGGTTCTGAGAACCAGGAGGATTCACGAGATAGAGCTCTTAGACTTCAAGGACAGGTTCGCGCTGGTCAAGGCTTCATGCGATCCTGGAACATACATGAGAAAGCTCGCACACGATATCGGGTTGTACACTGGCGTGGGGGCTCACATGAGGGAGTTGAGGAGGACGAGGACGGGCCCGTATAGGGAGGACGAGACGCTTGTAAAGCTCCAGGATGTCAGCGAAGCCCTGTACCTGTGGAGGGTTGAGAAAGATGAGAGAATGCTTAGAAGAGTAATCCTACCTGTTGAGACGGCTGTCACACACCTGCCCAAGATAGTGATAAATGATTTAGCGGTTGACGCTATCGCCCACGGGGCTAGCCTCGCCGCTCCCGGCGTGGTGAGGCTGACCGATAATGTTTCAGCAGGGGCTACGGTAGCAGTCTTCACGTTGAAGGGGGAGCTGGTCGCCCTCGCCAAGGCTTTGAAGAATGCCCGCGAGATAGCGGGAATGGGGAGGGGCATTGTTGCGAGGACGAAGAGGGTTTTAATGCCGACCGGCGTATACCCCAGGTTCTGGAGGACCGGGGAAAGGGCTGGCTAATGCACTACTTCAAGCCCGGTAGGCCGGGCGAGAAGGTCTTAATCCCCTTCACGATACACGGACATACTTTCGAGTTTTTATCGTACACAAGCCTCTTCTCGGGGAGGCAGGTGGATGAGGGCACGAGGCTCTTGCTTGAAAACGTTAAAACCCCCGTTGAGGGAGAGGTGCTGGACGTGGGATGCGGGTACGGCGTGATAGGTATTGTGCTCGCTAAGCTCAACCCGAGGCTGAGGGTTTACATGACAGATGTCAACCCGTTAGCCGTTAAAACAGCACAGCATAACGCGGAGCTGAACGGGGTTGGCGACAGGGTTGTAATCCTGCAGGGAGACAGGTATGAGCCGGTGAGAGACAAGGTCTTCAACGCGATATACTCCAACCCTCCCTTGTCAGCGGGAATGAGGATTGTCGAGGAAATAGTGCTCGGCGCTAGGGATCATTTAGCACCTGGGGGTTTCGCACAGTTCGTGCTGGCGAGAGGGGGCGAGTATTTGAAGAGAAGGGCAATGGAAGCCTACAGGGTTGTTGAAGCCCGAAGTAAAAAAGGTTATATTCTCCTACACCTAGAACCATAATATGAGCCGGGGTGCCCGAGCGGTCTAAGGGGCTGGCCTTGAGAGCCAGTGGGCACAAGCCCGCGCGGGTTCAAATCCCGCCCCCGGCGCTCCCCCCTTTAAACGCCCAGATAAGTTTCACTAAGCTATCTCTCAGGGCTCCAGCCTTCGTGGAAAAGGCGTGAACTACTACGTGATCTACTGGGCGAAATCACGCCTACCAGCACCTGGTACGATAAGGTCAACGTCAGCGCTCTCGGGGACGATGCTAGCAGGCTCATCCTCGAGAGGGTTAAGCGTAACTCGGGTTTACTAAGACGCTTGAAGTACTCGGTATTGATAGGGTTTCACTCCACAACTACCTCCACGGGTTTAGGAGAGTGTCCAACGTAGTCTACAAGGCCCTCCAATACCTAGAGGAGGGAGAGTTCAACGAGATAGTCAAGGGCCTCGACAGGCTCCGAGCTGTTAGAATAATCCGTGGAGACGGTGGCGCTGATTACTCTCAAATACTATAGGCTATTGCACCAGCTACTCGAGACGAATACCTTAAACAAGCACTCTTAAAATTCACAGTGTAGAACTTTAGGGAGGATCTCAGGAAGATGCTTGGAACAAGCCTAGCACAAGTAGTCTTCAAGTGGGAGGGGCTCGAGCCATTAAACCCCGCTGGGCGATCTCCTTAGCATTGCACATTAACACCCTCAGTCACGTTACAAGTACCACACGATGGGCTTTAAATTATAATACGTTATAAGTAATTCCTTTTCCTTTTTATCTTTACGTACGAGCCACCTTCTATGGTAATGATCTTCATTAAGTCCTCACTGAACACTAGTATGGGAGTTGGCTCGGGCGATAAATTAATTATTTCATATGAATCATTTCTCTCAATTACATTCATCATATCAACATAGAAGTAGTCTAGCTCCCTAGTTAGTGAGGTTTTTATTCCTTCACGATAACTTACTATAAGATCAACACTATATTTTCCTGGTATGTAATCATGTTTTACTTCAACCGGGTAGTACCTTTCATATACAATTTGGTGCGGAAAACAGGATGGGGGTAGGAGCACCTCCTCACTAACCGACTTAATGATCTAGCCGATAGGGTCGAAGACCTTAAGATCCACATAAGCTTTTTCAGGCCTTCGACCCTCATTATAAATTGCCGTAAGTATTATTACGATGTCGCCAGGGGTTACTCTACGGGGAAATACTGTCATTATGAATCCCTCAAACCCTATATTCAAGGAGAAAGATAGAAGAGGTCAAGATAAAACTTATTATTGTTGCGAGCATTAACATCACTTCAATGCTTAAATTTAACAAACTTATTATTGAAACTACCATGAAAGTAGTAAAGCTTACAATGCTCGATATTAGTGAGTTAAATGTTGATCTAAGCTCGTGACTAGTAAACTCCTGTAGTTGTGTAAAGATAAGAGGGCGAAGTAGTTGTGGAATTAATGTTAACACTAAAAAGGATGCTATTAACATTAGCGGTCCGCCTAACAAGCTCATTAGGGGTGCTATTGATAAAATCATAAGCATAATAGGCTTAGAAAGAGGGTTAAAAATAATATTCGAAAATCTATCCCGATAGAATCTAGTTATCATCACCAACATCATTCCTACAGAAGCGTAAGTAAAACTTATTAAGATGATACTGAAGCCAGCATTTTTAAGTAGCAATGGCATTAAAGGAGTTATTATTGAGCGTATTAAGGCTATCATGAGGCTCATTGTTATTAAAGGTAAAGCTCTTCTCTTCCCTAAACTCTTGATACAGGTTTTAAGAGAGGTTTTAAAGGAACCTTTAGTACCATTACTATTGAATCTCTTTACATCCCCTTTTACATCCTCAATTAGGATAACCGACGTTACTAGCATAAAAAGAAGGGTAGCTAGTGATAACATGAAAGGTAGTTTGAGATTGTATTCTGCAACAAAACCCCCTATTATTGAGAACAAACCTATAGTAATTAGTGATTCAAGCTCTCCCTGAAAGAGGGCCCTTGTAACAAGACTTTGATCTCTAAGACGCTCAAATACTATGATCTCGGGATTCTGCCCTCTAAAGACTGCCCCTATGTTATAGATAAGTTCCGCTATAACTATTTCCCGCAAGCTATTTGCTACTATGTAAATAGAGAGCCCAACTATAAAGGAGAGAAGCGCAAGAATCCACGAGAGTTTTCTACTTATCCTATCAGCGATAAAGTATGCTACTATAGGTTTAAATGTTAGTGTTAAAATAAGGTAAAGGTTGGAGACTAAAACTATTAAGCTGACACTAATACCTAATGTAGAGAGATATAGAGGATATATAGGGACTATGAAAGAAGCCGTGTTCAGCCTAGAGATGAAGTATGCTACTGCAGTTCTACGTTCCTGCCCCTTGGACACCTAGGATCACCTAGCAAAGGATCACCGAAGAATACATGGGACACAGCCTCGCATCCCCCCTGACATAGGTTCCAAAGTGGGCAACCTCTACGACGTTTGGGAATACCTTTAAATTCATATGAGTACTTAGTAGCAACTTGATCGATTGTGTAAGCATCGAGACCATATATATGACCTATTCTATCATTTATATATGCACATGGATATGTCTATCCATGTGCATCAATATAGAAGACATTAATTTCAGCCCTGCAAGGTAGCACGTTTACCTCACTCCGCCTAAATACATCTAGGAGAAATTTTTGATGTGGCAGTGTTAGTGGATCGTTTAAGAATACTAGAACTTCTTGATTTTTCCTGTGGTTCTGCTAGTTTATAACAACCTTCAAGTAAGCATAAAAGTCAGGTGATAACCTCTTATAGTTGCTAAAACCTAATCCCCCAGGGAGCACCATCCTTAAATTAAAGATGTAGGCTCCTACTTTTACTAAGTCGTTAATCATGGCGTGAATGTAAGGTATGTTTTGCTTAACTACCGTAGTTTGAACTACGAGAGTTTTTCCACTAAATTTTGCTATGAAACTTTTTGCCTTTTCGTAAGTACCCTTAACACCTCTAAATTTATCATGAAAATCTCTAGGTCCATCTATACTTACCTGAATTAGTATCTCGTCTGTCAGCACATCTTGTAAACATGAAGGAATAATTGTACCATTTGTTGTTATAGATATGCTTATATCACCATAATCTTTAAGCATCCTTATTACATCGCATATGTTCGGCCGAAGCAAGGGTTCTCCTCCTGATAAAACTAGGACAGATGGGTTAAAAACTTCTATAGCTTTCTCTAAAAACTTTAATGGAAGAACTTTGAGCCCTTTATTGGGGTTTATCCAATATTTGTATGCTCTACAATGTTTGCATTTTAAATTACAATCACTAAATATGTCCACTTCAATTATCCTCATGTCATATACATACTTACTCGATGTATTTTTAGGGCAGAAAGATCACAGATGATATATAACCATGCGATCTTCGAGGTTTCACTCAGATCCCTGTTATTTAAGCACTAGATATATCCTAGGGGGTAGATGGGTCTTTTGAGTCACGCTACCATAGATTCGTGTATAT
>Ga0209740_1000018_pt1 | contig 39810 bp, 30 predicted proteins | sample ConCONMetagenome_FD_184733 | JGI IMG/M metagenome (GOLD analysis project Ga0209740, IMG submission 184733) | Hot spring microbial streamer communities from Conch Spring, Yellowstone National Park, USA - CON_C (SPAdes) (version 3) | ecosystem: Environmental > Aquatic > Thermal springs > Hot...
ACGTTCAAGCGGTGTACGATATTACAGGAGAGTTTGATGTAGCAGTCTTAGCCGCTTTTAAATCAATGAGCGAGCTAGACAAGTTTGTGAAGTGGCTTTTGCAAAACCCGTTCATCAGGCAAACCAGGACCAGTATCGTTTTCAGGGTCGTCAAGGAAACGATTCACCTACCTTTAACCGATTGACCAGTCAACATTGCCATTCCCGCCTCACAGCTTAAACTCATCATCCGAAACTGTTAGGCAAGGATTCCAAGCTCCCTTCCTTATAAACTACTTGGGTTAAACTCTATCCGCTCTCAAGGCTTTAAGACATCCGCCACACTGTGTTATTCGCCTTCTCGAGATGTTTTATAAAAAAATTTCACTAGACGTGCTTCTCTTCTAGCACACTCACATCCTACTCTTACAGTACCCATACTGTTTACATTATAGTACTCGATGGGGTTTTGAATACTTTCCTCCACGTTCGCAGATGCGGCTGCATGTAGCACAAGCACAGAATCAAAGCCATCGTATTCGCGAAAAGATCTCGCATCTCCAACAGTAGTCGGGATATCATTCTCCTTCAGCCGAGAAATTCATATACAATCGCTCTCTCTAAGGAATCTAAAAGTCTCACATCAAACTCTCTTCGTCTTAGACATAGAGCTACATGTTGCTCTATGAATTCTGCACTGCCCGTTCCAGCATTTTCACAACTGGTTTCTCTTCAACTACGTTATACTTTTAAGATGTTAGATTTGTCGTTAAGAAGAGGTGTAGGAACGATTTTAGGAATGCGAGAAGCCTAAATCGTTGTATTTCAATTTTGAATTTTCAGTGAGAGCCTCTATTAACATTGGTTTTTTAAAGATTGAAAAACTTAAGATTAATCGGTTATAACCATGGACTTGAAGGCTTTGAGTTCTGAAATATCTAAAATAGTGGAGCAGGTCAAATCCTCGGTTGTAACCGTATCAACTCTCGTGGAACATCCCCTGAGCATATTCGGGTATGAGCCTGTTAAAGGCTTTGGCTCGGGATTCGTGGTCTCGAAAGGCTACGTCGTAACCAATGCTCACGTAATCAAGGGTGCAACCAAGGTTACTGTGAGCTTTGTAGACGGATATGCTAGCAGAGCAGGGATAGTGGCAACCGACCCCACCAGGGATTTAGCCCTTCTCGAAACAGAAGAATATGGTTCATCTATGAAACTGGGCGATTCCAGCAAGCTTAGGGTTGGCGAAATAGTATTAGCAGTTGGGTCACCATTAGGGTTGTTTCAACATACTGTTACACTAGGTGTTGTAAGCGCTACCGGAAGAACCATTGTGGGAGAGAACATGGTCTTAGAGGATTTAATACAAACAGATGCAGCCATAAACCCTGGCAACAGCGGAGGCCCCTTAATAAATCTTGAAGGCGAAGCCGTTGGCGTAACAACAGCCATAATACCATTCGCTCAAGGCATAGGTTTCGCCATACCTATAAACACCGTGAAAAGATTCCTCGGGATGATTGAAAAATATGGAAAACCGTTAAGAGCTTGGATAGGGGTCTACGTGGCCCCTCTAAACCCCACGATAGCATCCGTTTATAACATCCCCGTCAAGCAGGGGCTCCTAGTCGTTAAAAGCATACCGGGGACGCCGGCTTATAGGAGAGGGATCAGGGAGGGCGACGTGATCCTTCAAGCAAACCACATCCCGGTCGCTAAGCCCAGTGATTTGAAGGAAATAATTGAAGACAGTGTTGAAAACGACTTTGTAAATCTTTTGATTCAACGAGGCTTCAACACGTATTCTCTTGATGTAGAAATAATTGTCCAGCCTCTAGACTAGGTAATTGTTTTTGATCGTCATTAAAATTCACCACATCTATATAGTTACTCTAATTTCTGCATTTATGTAAGAATATTGTCAATTTTTCACCGGCATAATCCTGTTTTTCAAACTGACTTGTTAAATAACATTTTTAATCCATATTCATACGTACTGTAAAAATGACTATGTACAATAGGGGTGGATATATGAGTAATGAAGGAGTATTCTAGATAAAACTGGGTAAAAGACCGATACTGTTGCTTATGGTGCAATTGTGGGGTTGATCGTAGGAGTAGTTGTTGGAGAACCTGTTAAGAACACGGCAATACTTGGAGAAATCTATATTGCCTTGCTAAAATTCATCGGGGCCCCCTAGTATTCCTCTGCATCGCATGGGCTGTTGTGAGCATGGGAGACCTAGTAAAACTAGGCGAGATGTTCATGGGGTTCCTACCATACTGGCTCTTCATGGGATTAGCTTCAGTTGGCACAATGTTCGCCATAGGCTCTATGTTGAAACCGGGTGCGGGGGGTTCAACTACCCGGAGGGCAACAAGTTACACCTGTATCACTCACATTCGCAGACTATCTGAGAGACATTATGCCATCCAACTTCATAGAAACGTCTCTAAATCTCGAAATGCTGGAGATAATATTCAACGCCATACTTGTAGGCGTAGCGGTTGGATTGATTGGAAGGTCTACACACCCCAATCAAAGACTCCTTGTCGAAATTGTCGAGTCACTGCTAGCGGTGGCTTATAAACCATTGGACTTCATTATGTGGTATGGACCGGTAGGTGTCTTCGCACTAATGGCTAATGTGGCCGCTGTAGTTGGTGTTATCGCTGTGGGGGCGTTCGGCAAACTCGTATTAGCCTTTTACTTAAGCGGGTTAATAGTTCTCTTCATACTTCAAGCATTAATAATGGTGCTTGTTGCTAGGCCAAACCCGCTCAGGTTCTGGAAGAAATACTTCCCTGCCATGATAACCGCATTCTCCACGGCAAGCAGTAATGCAATGCTTCCTGTAACGACAAACTCGGCAATAGAAGCAGGAGTTTCAAAAGAAGTAGCCACGGTAATATTGCCTGTTGCCGCGGCAATTAACATGCAAGGTGCTTGCGCAATTATAACACTCTTCACGCTCTTCGCTTTCCAAGCCTTGGGAATACCGTTACGGTTTGGAGAAGTATTAACCCTGGTCGTCCTAGGTTTTCTCGGGGCAACAGCCGCTGCTGGAGTCCCCGGTGGAGTAGCTATCGTAGCAGTAGCCACAGCTACACTGCTTGGCATCCTCGTTGAAGCGGCTGGATGGTCGGCGTCCACCTTGCCGTAGACCCGTTTGAAACAATGTTGAACGTGATGGGAGACCCGTTAGGCGCCACAATAGTTTCAAAGTATGTGACAAAAGACTTTGACGGGGAGAAATGGAAAAAATAATTACTATCTTTTCACTTTTTTGACGTCCTAACCTTCACACTAATCGTTATTCAAGCGCGATTAAATTTCACTCTTTCTTTTCCTCTTCCTTCTTTGGTGGTCGCTGGCTCATTCACACCACCTCTTAACGGGGTAATGTATTAATTATAAGGGTCAAATCAAAAACTTATAATAGAATTTTTTGTATATTGAAAGCCGCCTGGAACTTGATTGTGAATTTACTATTTAAATTGAAAAGCGAAACCTTATATATGTGCACCTACTCATATATTTTGTGCACTGGTGGTTAAAATGGCATGCTTCATCGCGCCGTTAACAATGGGCATAGTGGTTAAAATAATAGAGAAAATATTCAAATCAACCGGAGAAAAATTAAAACTTAACATCCTCTCCAACATGCTGCTTGGAGGAAGCTTGACTTTAGTGGCTGAGCATGCCTGGCACGGTGAAATAACAGTATATCCCCCATTCTTAACAGCAGCATCCAGCCCTGCAAGTATGGCCGTAGCTATCGGCGAAATCTTTACTGTTGGATTATTGATGACGTTAGGAGTTACTAGTTTATGGGCCGGAGGATTACTACTCTACATGAAGAGTTTAGAAATAAGCAGGAAAACAGAATTGAAAACCGCAGTGTTTCTCTCTCGCTAAAAGTCTGAATAAGTCTATAACCAGGTGAGAAGGGATGCATGTGATAATTTTAGGAATAACCGCCGTTTTCTCCACTATCCTATGGTATAAGAACTTTGAGAACGACGAACTACTATTTAAAAATCTAGCACTCGTATCATGGGCTGCGACAATTATGTTTTTCATAGACAAGATATATGCTTCAATACTGGAAGGGGAAGAATTCATAAGTATTTCAGCAGAGTCGACCGCATTAGGGTTTTTACTATTGTTCATTGTTTTAACAATCTGGATGGCGTCTGTCATATGGGTGGATCCAAGGAGGGCTTTCAAGAGAAGATAATTTTTCAACATAATTTTTTAACTTGATGAATCACTTTATTAAATGGTGAGATATTTGAAAAGTATTGATCAAGCCGGATTATTTAAAGCCATGAGCCTCAAGGAGAAGGAGTACTCGGAAAAACTACTGTCCACGTTTGAAAAATTCAAGCATCCAGTGCTCGAAGCCGTCTTCTCCGCAGTCGGATTGGACTCTTTAAAACACTCTAAACTCTACGAATCATTGGCAAAACTGGCGGAGTCCGAGTCGCCATTTCTCACCGAGTCAGAGTTTAAAGAGATTGAGAAGTCTATTGAGGAGCATATAAAAGTTGAAGCCGAAATGGTGCGTTTAACCAAGGAATTGTTGAATAAGGCGAGTGATCCAAGGATGAAGCTCATTCTCGAAGCTATATACAAGGATGAATTAATACATCATCAATTACTAGTTTCTATCAAAGATAAGCTGGCGAAAAAGGAAACTTTCACAGAGGAAACATTGTGGGATGCTGTTTGGAAGGAGAGCCCGTGGCATGGAACACCTGGTGGATAATTAGTTTTAAAATTTTTCGAAGTATTGATGAAAAACTGTAAGCCAAGCATTATAGCAGAGACCTCTTCAAGAATTAACTGTCGCTTTCAACTCGGGCGCATCTTTCAAGTATTCCTCAAGAGGAATACCTTAACATAACATCAATAACCTGTCTCATTGGTTTAGTGCGGTGTCTCCGACCCCGTGGCTGCGCGCGTACTGCTTCCCTTCAACTATTCCAGCGTGAACGCTAAAATTACTTATCAAACTCCGGATGCTCTAATTGGGTACTAACTTTGTATGACACGATGAAGTCTCGTTTAACCCACTCATTGGTGCTCCTAAACATTTCGCAATCCTCTGGTATTCTTCTATTGTAAAACATACACTTTATCGCATTGAACGAAACATGCTACCATATCGGCACCCGCGCAAACATCACTATGAATTTTAAAACTTCTTTCTCCACATTGTTAAAGCTTTGAGTCTGACCAAATTTTTGTTTAGATAGAACAGGCACTCCAATACTTTCTGCTGGAGCCTTGTCAAAAGCCCATGTTAGTCACTAATTGCTATTTAAGCGGTTTGAACGTAAAAGTTTTTACGACGTCTTATTAATACTTTTTACGGTGTTCTCTTGCTGGAGGATTTGAAAAGGAAGATTGTTGAAGTAATGAGATATTTGGATGACAAAGGCCTCAACCATGGAAGATCTGGAAATATCAGTGTCAGAATAGGAACGGATCGTCTACTAATAACCCCTAGCGGAGTTGTGAAGTCCGAAATAACTCCCGAGGATATCCTGCTAGTTTCACTGGATGGTGAGGTTTTAGAAGGCTTTCGCAACCCCTCTGTGGAAATGCCTATGCATCTCGCAATATATCGTGAGTATCCCTATATAGGGGCTGTAATCCATGCTCACGCACTGTATACGAGTGTGCTGGCCGTAGCGAGAGAGCCGTTGCCCCCCGTTATCGAGGAAACAGTCTTGTACACGGGGGGAGAAGTCCGGGTTGCCGATTACGCTCCATTCGGAAGCAAGGAGCTTGCTGAAAACGTGGTGAAAGCGTTGAAAGACAGGAGCGCTACTATACTTGCTAATCACGGTGTAGTAGCGTGTGGGAGAAACCTGGAAGAGGCTGTTGAAGTATTGACAGTAGTGGAGAGAACTGCCCAAGTCTACATTCTCGCCAGGATTCTCGGAAAATGGACAAGCCTCCCTGAGGAATCAATAAGTTTCTACCAAACATTGTTTCAGAAACGAGTAGGCATTAAAAAATAACTGGCAATGCCATCAACATATTTAAATCCCCAAGCCAAAGAACTTTCACCCCCTTACCGCTACTCCAGCGGCCTATACCCTTCTTAAAATACTCATCCACAATCCCTATTTCCATGTTTCTCAAAGACCCTTCAAAAACCGTAGAATACTGTAACCCCTGGTTTTAAAGCACTGGTGAGAAGCCAGCCGGGCTCTCCCGTTGCTCGAATAAAAACCGGGTTGGAAAGCTATAAAGGGCCTCGCCCTCTTTTGAAACAGGATCACTCCCAACTATTGAGCACTGTGCCAATGCCTCTCATCTCTTAAGGTTTATGCTTTCCGATGACAGTATATGATTGAGGTAACAACCGCTCTCCAACCTCCTCCAGGGGATTACTCAGATCAACCCGTTTCAGGATATATTACTATTGGGGCTTCATGAACCCCCAGCTTAATGAAGCTCTTCCATCATCTAATAAGACAACTTCAGTAAACTTGTCCCAATAATAAGGCCTTAAAACCGATTTACACCTCTCATTGATAAAGGTAGCTTTAGAGGATTGGATGATTTACAGTGAAGAATGTCAAAACCGGTTTCGAAACCATGGGTTTAAATAATCTTTATCTTTACTGGAATGTTGTACTTCTCTTCCAACTTTCTAAGCCTCTTAACCCTCCTATTGTAATTCTTCAACATAGATCTGCTGATAGCTACAACGATTACGTTATCCTCAAAAGATACTTCAGCATCAGGAAGTATTTTCTTCACGTTTTCAATAATGCTGTCGACAAGGCTAGGCTTGCCTCTAAGTTTTTTCACAGGCACGACAACTGTCTGCTCGCCAAAAGTATATATCTCATACTCTAGTTCGCCTGTTAAGAAATCCCTTACCTCGATAACGGGCCTCGACAGTTCGGCCTCCTTGAGCCCTGTTGGAAGCTTAACCGTCATCTTTACATCGTAAACCTTGTCTACCACGCCATTCCTAATGAAAATTACAGTGTCAATTATCGATGGAATCATACCTAGCTCTACTCTTCCTATGAACCGCTGCACCGCGTCAATAGGGCTGGTGGCGTGTACAACGCCTATCATGCCAATGCCCGCTAGCCTTAAGTCTGCGAAAAGCTTGAAATCCTCGTCATACCTCATTTCATCGAAGACTGTATAATCCGGCCTAGAGAGTAAAAGAATATCATGTAGCTCGCCCAGGTCTGCATAGTTCTTACTGTACTGGGTTATACTGGGGGGAAGAATCATATCCCTTGGTGATTCAATAGTTTTCACTACCTTGCTCTGCCTCATATAGTATTCTGCCAGGGCTTGCGCGAAAGTTGTTTTACCCATTCCTGGAGCTCCCGCTATCAGTATGCCCTCGGCTCTCTCGCCAAGTCTCCTAACAAGCTCTTCGGGAAGATTATACTCCTCCAGCTTCAGCTTCCTAACAGGTCTTACTGCTGTTATCTCCCATCCATCGCTGAGCGGCGGCCTAGTAATGACAATCCTGTACTCTCCTAGCTGAACAATTGTAGAACCCACCCTGTCTATCTCTATAAATGCGTCGCTTCTCCTTCTAGACTCCTCAATGATTTCATTAGCCATCCTCTCAATATCATCTTTGCTCAAGGGTTTACTAGACAATACTGAATAAGCCCATTCCCCAGGCCTCCCCTTCTTGGCTAATGGCTCAACGCCTTCTTTCAGATGAACACTCATAGTTTCCTGGTCGAAGAACTTCTCAAACTCTAATCGTGTTTTCTCCTTAGGTGCGACGTAGAGCACTTGCAAACCATATGCCTGGGCTATCCTGTACTGTATAGGGTCACCCGTCACTAGGATGGCTCCCAGGCTTCTCGCATGTTCACGAATACTATAGTTTATCTCGCTGACGACTTCCTCCTCATTCAACCCTGCCCTCGGCCTTTCACCAATGAGCTCTAAGGCGATTAAGCCTTTCTCGTGGAGGAGTCTCAGCCTTCTAATCTCTTCTAAACCGGTCAAGCCTATTGCTTTACCCTGCGCAGAAAGCTGTTCAAAAACAGCAACTAAGCCCTTATGGATTAAAACCCTGCCCGAAACCTTTCCTTCATCAATCATCTTCGTCAAAATACCTTGAACAATACCAGAGTAATCGGAAATGTAAATCTTCTCCTCGCTTATTTTAAATGCCAACCCAAACACCGTGTTTTCCATAGAAATGTTAAGGCTCCCCCACGCTTTTTAAGTTAACTAATTCGTAGAAAAGCTTAATGATGTTTTCAAAACGAAGTTAAAAGAGGGAATCCTATTCATTGCAGTAATTACTATCACATGTTCCATTATAGGGACTTCCAATATTCAGGGGTCATTCTCGGCGTGTAAACCCCCTCATGGATCAAAGGCTTAAGCCCGTATCCCAGAATCTTCCATGGTATCCCGTAATGATCTTCGGTGATAACAGACCAACAAACATTTATGAAAACTACCCTTCAGAGGTATTCTACAGGGCTGTAGGCTAGATGGATGCTATCAACCTCCTTGCCGCGACAGGATTAGGAGATCACGTAGGATACGGGTATGAATCACAGCATGCAGTCTTTTATAGCATAGTGAATTCAACACGTCTCGAAAACATTTGGCTGATCATGGGTGACCACGAAGTTGTTTACCCCATTACCTGGGCTTATTGGAGACAGTATATGGGCCCCTAATACTACATAACTGACAGTATTCTAGGCCGGAGGCTCGCACTATCAAACACTGAAACCTCCCTTGAATTCTGGAATGACCAATTAACCCAGTCCGTGACAGGGCTAGGCGAAAGGACGTTAATGTCGTTCATACATAGGCCGGTATGCTCCTACGTTAACCATGATATTCAAGCAGACAAGAATGCTTCAATACATGAATGGGCTGACGCTTACGGATGGCCCCCGCTGGTCGTGCAGGCGTACTGGCATGGATAGGCGTATTACAGGTTCAACAATACTGACTGGGTTGCTTCGGGTAGCGTTGGGTCCCCCTTGTACCCCACTTCCCAGTACCAGCCGGAGGCTATATGTGTCTCCGCACACCATTACATGTGGCTCATCCTCTACCCCAATCAAACACATCTCTTCAAGCCGGTTCACGCGGCAGGCGGAAATCTAACCGTTACAACCTTGAATGAGACGGCTTACATTGTCATAAACAATAAAGTCGATGTCTATGGTAACCCGGTGGAAATCCCGGTTAGAGTGAAATACGTCGTGGGAGATATAGAAGTATTCATCGTGTCCATCTTACCGGCAAACACTACCATAGTATTCAATATAAACCTTTCAGAAAACTATTTAATTGAGACGAATGCGACAGAGTTGTACGTATACTTTACAAAAGAAGACCCGTACTACGCTACTGTCCTCCTTCCAGGGGATGATTTATCCCTTGGGAGTTACAATGTAACGGGAGACATCGTCTTGTACGAGCCTGTTACGTTAACATCCCCAACTCCTACCACACATAAAATAACAATCACAACATCCGAACCGGGCATCAACACTGCAGCGAGTACAACTACCTCCACTGCTACGACGACCTCCACGACGATTGAAACTACTTTAGAAACAACGACCCCGACACAGCCCTAACCCCCTACGACCCCTATGCTGACTACAACAGTGCTTACAACTGGGACACCAATTTATTCTAATCCACCCAGAGATGATCTCCAACAGGCCGTGATACTCGGAATTACCTTACTAGGAGTAGGAATAGGTTTATTCGCTGTGTTGAAAAAACGTTAAACCACTTTTTTACGAGCCTTTTCAAGGAACATGTCAACGTACTCTTTAATGCTGGGACCCTCGATAACCTTCAATTTAAACTCCACTTTGACAACGGGCTTGTCGATCTTTATTAACCGGGTAATGTCGGACGGTGTGCCGAGCACAACGGCTTCCACCGGAGCCTTGTTAATTGTTTCCTCAAGCTCTCTCAACTGATCGGGCCTGTACCCTGTGCTCGGGAGTACCGGACCCATATGAGGATATTCCTCGAATATCTTCTTGAAGAAGCTTGTTGCAAAAGGCCTAGGGTCAACGGGCTCAGCCCCATACTTCATAGCGGCCACGTGGCCTGCTGCATATCTTGCCCCACCATGAGTTACTGTTGGAGAGTCCTCTATTACCAATACTTTTCTACCCATTATTAACTCGGGCTTATCCACGGTGACATCGCTTTCTGCCACTGTAATAACAGCGTCTGGATTACGGGTTTTAATGTTCTCCTTTATCTTCAGTATTGCACCTGGCTTCGCCTGATCAGCTTTGTTAATTATAACTGCGTCTGCAATTCTAAGATTTATCTCTCCAGGGAAGGCTGAAATCTCTATTCCAGGTCTCATCGCATCTGCTACTGTGACCATGAAGTCCGGCTTGTAAAACGGCCAGTCATTATTGCCACCATCCCATAGGATGATATCGTTTTCCCTCTCCATTTCCCTTAGTATTTTTCCATAGTCTACGCCAGCGTAAACTGGGAAACCTATTTTCAAGTAGTGCTCGTACTCCTCTCTCTCCTCTACCGTGGCCTCATACTTGTCTAGGTCGCTGAAGGTGTGGAAGATTTGGACAGCTGATTTCTCGAGATCCCCGTAGGGCATTGGATGCCTCACAATTCCCACTCGCAAACCTCTCTTTCTCATTTCCAAGGCAAACTCTCTTGAAACCATGCTTTTACCCGCACCTGTCTTAACACCTGTGACGGCTAGAACAGGCTTGACGCTTTCAAGCATCGTATCCATAGGTCCTAGTATCTTGAAGGTTAGCCCGGTAGCCACAACTCTCGATAACACCTCTCCTAGCTCTTGATAGGTCAAGTCACTGTATGAGAGAACGGCTTCCTCAACCCCATATGTTTTCACGATATCCTCCAAATACTCCATGCTCAATATTGGTATCCCATCCGGGTAGAGGCTCCCTGCTAAGCTTGGCGGATACCTTCTCCCACTTATCCCAGGTATTTGTGTTTGAAGAAACGCTATGACTCGGTAGTCCGGATTGTTCCTGTAGAACACGTTGAAGTTGTGAAAGTCTCTCCCGCTGGCTCCCAATACGACAACTCTCCTAGGCATATTAATCACCACATATTCATATATAGAAATCTTGTAAAAATATATTTTATGATCTTAAAAAAGGGTTTTAGGTGTAAGGATAAAATTAGTATTCGAACTGCTTCAACTTGCTCATAACGTCTTCTAGGCGCTTCAACAGTATCTTTCTCTCTATGCTAGCCACCAACCTTCTGGTCGATATTACCGCATCCGGATTAACGCTCATACTGTCAATGCCAGCCTCAACGAGGAACTCGACTATTTCTGGATAAACGCTCGGAGCCTGCCCACATATGCTGACAGTAGCGCCTTTACTGTGGGCTTTCTTAATAATCATTCTAATCGCTTCCAAGACCGCCGGGTCTCTCTCATCGAAATATCCCATCTCGGCTAGGATGTTGCTGTCTCTATCAGCTCCGAGTACGAGCTGGGTTAGGTCATTGCTTCCAATGCTAAACCCGTCCACGTACTCAGCGAACTTGTCTGCGAGCAATGCTATGCTTGGAACCTCAGCCATAGCCCATACTTTGAAGTCTTTGCTCCTCTTCAACCCTTCCTCTTCCATTATTGCGAGGGCCTTCTCAAGCTCCCACGTAGTTCTTACGAACGGGAACATTACCCAGACGTTGGTCAGGCCGAACTCTTCCCTTACCTTCTTAATAGCCCTTACCTCTAGCCTAAACGCGGGCTCATACTTCGGGTGAATGTACCTGCTGACTCCTCTCCATCCGATCATCGGGTTTCTCTCATCCGGTTCGTATTTCTCTCCGCCCTTCAGCCCTCTGTACTCGTTGGTCTTGAAGTCGCTGAACCTTACAACTACCGGTCTTGGATAGACTACTTGAGCTACTTTGGCAATTCCTTCTGCGAGTTTGTTTACAAACTCCTCCGGTTTTCCAATCTCGATCAGGTATAACGGATGATATTGGACCCAGTCCGTTATTATGAACTCAATCCTCATTAATCCAATACCGTCGAACGGGAGGTCCTTGTACTTCTCAATAGCGTCCGGCTCTCCAAGGTTCATGTAAATCTTGGTCGCAGTAACAGGGTATAACGGCAGGAGTTGCTCTGGACTTATGCCAACCGCCGCTACTCCTCCAGCTACCTGTGGAGCCTCAGCCTTCGGCTTCACGAGATCTTCAACAATTCCCTCGTAGACCACTCCTCTTCCACCGTCGACTGTTACATCGACTCCGCTCGGCACTACTTGAGTTGCGTTTCCTGTGCCTACGATACATGGAATTCCAAGCTCCCTGCTGACTATCGCAGCGTGGCTTGTCATCCCACCCTCGTCAGTGACTATTGCAGCGGCTTTTTTCATCAATGGAACCCAGTCGGGGTCAGTCATCTTGGTTACTAACACTTCTCCCTCCTTGAACTCCATAGCCTCCTTGCTCTTCGGGTCAAATATCACCTTTGCAACGCCTGCGCCAACGCCGGGGCTCGCCGGCAATCCTTTTATGAGAATCTTAGCCTCAGCCATCTTGACGGTCTTCCCCTTAACCTCCACGCGCTTCTCCTCCTTAGCCTTCTTCAAGCTCCACACGGTTTCAGGCCTTGCTTGAACAATAAACACGTTTGACGGGAATGGAAGGTCGCTGTCCACCGCCCACTCAATATCCATGTGCCTTCCATAGTGCTTCTGGATGAGTTTGGCGAGCTCTGCAAGCTTCAATACTTCCTCTTTCGACAAGGCGGGTTTGTCCGGGTGGGCTATCTTTGCGAGCGGGGCAACAGTTTCTCCTTCCTCAGTAATCCATTTACCGAGCTTTTCATCCCATCTTAAATGTACATTCTTACCTTTCTCAGGGTCGAAAGTGATCATGAAGATCTTCTTGTTTATCTTCTCCTCAACAATGCTCATGGATTCTTTATCGACAACCCACTCGTCAGGAGTTACTTTTCCGCCTACAACGGATTCTCCTAAGCCCCATGAACCCTCGATAACAGCTACCTTCTCATCTCCTGTTACGGGGTGGAGTGTGAACATAACGCCTGCTGCGCGGCTGTTAACCATCTTCTGCACGGTCACACTCATCAAAGTTCTCTCGTGCGGAATACCTTGAGCCACACGATAAAACGTTGCCCTAGCTGTGAATAAGCTGGCCCAGCATCTCTTCACATAGTAAACGACGTTGTCTTCTCCATAAACGTTTAAGTAAGTGTCTTGCTGTCCTGCAAAGCTTGCCTCCGGCATGTCCTCTGCTGTAGCACTGCTCCTAACTGCTACCCTGACCATTTCAACAGGCATGTTGAGTCTCTTAGCGAGCTCGCGGTGGTACTTTTTAATCTCGGACTCAACCTCCGGCGGCATGGGCTGATTCATAATCATTTCTCTAATCTTAGCAGTAGTCTCCTCCAACGCTTTAGTGTTATTAACGTCGAGCTGTCTTAGCATTGAATATATCTTCTCCGCTAACCCAGTCTTGTCGAGGAAGTATTTGAAAGCATAAGCCGTTACCGCGTAACCCGGGGGCACCGGGATGCCGGCAGCAATCATTTCTCCAAGATTCGCGTTCTTCCCGCCAACCAATGGAACATCTTCCTTCCTAACTTCATCTAGCCACAGAACGAACCTGGTTGACTTATCACTCATGGAGTACCATCTCCTACGTTTCGATTGAAGGAATAATGTCTAGGATTAATAAAAGTTTCGTAAGAAGTAAATATACGTATCAATATTTTCGAAACACTTAAGGGGGATCATCTGCTTTTTCTAAGCCTTTCTCTCGTGGAGATGTAGTAGTACCATGCTTTCCTCTTCAACTTATCAATTCTCTCAGAATATTCCTCTGCAGATTTCCTAGGGGATTCTAGGAATTTCCTAATATTTTTCCCTGCAAGCTCTTGGAGACCTGTCACTAGCAGTGCCTCTTCTCTAAATCTTTTTTCCAGCTCTTTCCTGAATGAATCGATATTCAGGGAGTATAGCTTGGTTGTATATACTCCGTTCACAAACTCTTCATGCTTAATTATTTCTTTTAGCAAGAGGATGTTAGTGAGTATTCCGTCTATAACGCACTCCTTTAAACCTCTCTCTAATCGAAGAAGAGCTGTTCTCCTATCAGGACCCCATGCGATCAGCTTAGCGATCATGGGGTCGAACTCCGCGGATACCTTGGAGCCGGCTTCGATTGACGAGTCGACCCTAATCCCCGGCCCCGAGGGCTCCTTATAATACTTCACTACGCCTGCTGAGGGTTCTTCTTGAACAGGGTTTTCAGCGTAAATTCTTGCCTCAATGGCGTGACCTCGCATTAAGATATTGTATTGTTTTAAATCTAAGACCTTGTACATCGTTATCTCTATCTGTTTCAAAACAATGTCCAAGCCAGTTATCATCTCCGTCACAGGATGTTCAACCTGTAATCTCGCGTTAATCTCCATGAAATAGTATCTCCTAGAGCCTGTGTCGAACAACATTTCCACTGTACCAGCATTGCTGTATCGTATAGCGGTAGCTAGTTCTACTGCATGCTTAGTTATCGAATCCCTCTCGGCACTGGTTAAAAACGGGCTTGGCGCTTCCTCGATGATCTTCTGGAACCGTCTTTGAACACTGCACTCTCTCTCGAATAAGTGAATTATGTTTTCGCCATCTCCCAGGATTTGAACCTCTATGTGTTTCACATTTTCCAAGAAAGGCTCAACGTAAATCCTAGGGTCTTTGAAAGCCTTCTCGGCTTCTTTAGAAGCAACCTCGATAACCTTTCCAACGTCGTCCCCTTCCCTTAACAACCTTATTCCTTTTCCACCCCCTCCACCAGCCGCTTTTACGAGTAGTGGAAACCCGTGTTCCCTTGCGAACTCTAGTACGTCTTTCTCATCCTTCACAATCATCCATGGAAGCGTTGGTATTCCCAACTTACTAGCGATCTCCTTGGCTCTGAGCTTGTCACCGGAAAGCTCCATTGCCGAGGGGGATGGCCCGATGAAAGCAATGTTCCTCCTAGCAACCTCCCTCGCGAACTCGGGGTTCTCGCTTAAGAAACCATAGCCAGGATGCAGGGCGTCCGCCCCTAGTTCCTGAGCGGCTTCGACGATTTCCTCAATGTCTAGATAGCTTGATACCTCCTTATCCTCCTTCAAGTATTTTCTATGTAGAGAGTGCTCGTCCTCCTTGGTATACATGCCTATTGGAACAAACCCGTTTTCCAAAGCTGTCCTAGCAATTCTAATAGCTATCTCTCCTCTATTGGCAATGAATATTCTAAACGACATCCCGCTAGCACCTTTTCAAAGATATATAATCCTTATTGATTTCAACTTGCCAAATTCACTAAAATATGAGAGAGGATCTCTCTTTTTAACGTTTTTGAGGAAAAAGAGTTCTTCAAGCCTGAGAGGCTCTACCCTGTAGATAATTAAGCTCCCGCTGTAAGCTTCGATCCCATGGGCAATGCCTCTTGATGTGAATGATCTCACAATGGTTTCCAAATCTGTCAAACTCGGAATAGGCTGTTCTTCCGGATGTGTGTGAACACTTAAAACAACATCTACCCATGGAATTCTCACGTTTTCAACACCGCCTTCTAACAGAAACCCCTCGCCTCCCGGAGTAACGCCCATGAAGTATTCAAGCCTGTTTCCCATTGTTAGAGGAAGCTTGCTCCTAACCAGAGGCCTCAATCCTTCCACGTAGGTTTTAACTATGTTTCTATAGAGTTCCTTGAAGTTTCCATTGACAGGTGAAATCTTGACATCAATCTCGTGAACGCTGGAGAAGTAAGTTAGGGAATCACTCACTTCTCCAAGACAATTCACAGGATTTATGAACAACGTCTCGTTCAGGGTCTCCACGTAGATGTTTTCACACTCAGCATCCTCCATGAAGTCTTCCACGAACAATATGGAGCGGTATAAGAAGCCTATTTTTCTTGTATACTTATTTGTTATTTCTTCAAAATATTTCAATTCAAAAACCTCTATAGCGAAAAAGTCCTAAATGAATGATTCAACCAGTTTAATGTAGACTTTTATAGAATTATACAAGCTTTCCAGGGTGACGAACTCGTTTGCCTTATGAGCCATGTTTACCTCTCCGGGACCATAGGCTACTGCGGGGATTCCTCTAGCTAAGTAATGCTTTAAGTCCAAACCCCCCACGCAAATAGTCCGCGTGGGCTCGGTTCCTAATGCCTCCTTTACCGCCCGAGCCAGAGTGTTAACATATGGGTGATTCTCCTCGACGTGAACGGGGTTGGAGGATTCAACTATTTCCACCTCGCTTTCTATTCCTAGTTCTTTCGAGGCTGTTTCGAATAATTTTCTTAGCTCGTCAATAACCTGTTCGGCTCTCTCTTCAACAATCAACCTTCTGTCTATACTGAATCCTACCTGTCCAGGGACGATGTTGATAGAGCCGGGAGCTTCCAGTTTTCCCCCCAGGGTGATAGTCGGGAATGATGCACGGGGATCCTCATATTTTAAATTGCTCTTCCTAGCTTCCAGCAACGGCTTGTATTTTTTCATGAAATAGTCTGCGAGAATAATCATTTTCTCGAAAGCGTTGTCACCAAGCCAGGGAGTTGAACCATGTGCTTGCCTCCCGCGAACCCTGATCATAGCCCACACGTTACCTCTATGCCCAATGTAGATATTCCCGGCTCCTGACGGCTCGGCTATCACTGCGAAATCGGGTCTGCTCCCAAGCTCATTCACCAAGTAACCCGTGCCAGTTGCGCCACCGATTTCCTCGTCGGGGACAACAGCTCCTTCAACAATGATGTTGGGCTCTTTATTCGTTGTAGCAAAGTATATCATGGTGGCTAAGAAGGCCGCTATGCCCGCCTTCATATCCGTTGTTCCGCGTCCGTAAATCTTTCCATTAGTGATCACGGGATTAAACGGGTCGGTCGACCAGCCTCCGCCTGCCGCTACGACATCGTAGTGCCCGTTAAACTGTAAGACCTTCCCATCGCTCCCTACGCGGGCTATCAGAATGTACCTAGGCTTTTCAGGGTTGAACTGTTTAGGAAGAACTTTTTCACAGTATTCTTTGGGTACTTTATGAACCGTGGTGTGAATCCCATACTTCGATAGCTCATCAGCATAATAATAAATGAGCTCCTCGTAATAATCTCCAAGAATGGTAGGGTATCTCACACTATTGATCAGGATTCTCTGGGAGATCTCGAATACGTTTTTCAAAGCAACATCCATTTAAAACACCAATCGGTTTGAGGGTATAGGGTGTTAAAATAAAAAAATCAAACCTTCTCCAATATGATGATTTGAACAGGGCACGCGTTAGCAGCATCCTGTGCGCATGTAGCCAGATCTTCTGGGATTATGCCTACGGCTATGTTTCCGCCCTCCCTGTATTTTTCAACGATCTGGGACTTGTTGTCATCAGGGTTTATTTCAAACACGTCTGGACATATGGATACACACACCATGTCTGAGATACAGTTTTCACGAGGCTCTATCTTTACTCTGTACTGCGCCATGTTTCCACCACGATTTAAAATGAGTCAAGGGTGAAATAAAAACATAACGTTGATTCCAATCTTGCCCGGCACGGTTCAGCTATGCGGGACTTAATCACGGGTCATCTTTAACCCAGGGTTCTTCATCATCGATACGTATAAATTGTTTCAAAGGGATAATAACTCCTTCACGGTGGTTGTCAATGAGCACCGCTGTTATGGTTATCGTAGCAGGAAGCATTACTGGAGGCTTACTCAAAATAACCGGTGGATTATTCTTCGGGAGTAATACCCTGTTTGTGGATGCTCTAACTAGCTTTGCAAACCTATTATCGCTTTTCATGATACTGCATTTCAGACGCACCACCTTGATGCCTGCTGACACAGACCATCACTTTGGCCATGAGAGGTTTGAGTACGTGGGAATACTAGTAACGATGCTGGCATACTCTTTTGTAGCCGGGGTTTCAGTTGCCAGGCTGTCCTCTCTAAGAGACTACAGTGTTGGAATAGAGGCTTTCTATCTAGCCGTAGCATCGATCATAGCCTACCTTCCACCCGTGGTGCTTTCGAGAAGAATGTCTTCATCTATGAGAGCTTACGGCGAGTTTACCGCGAGCGAGTTCATCGAAGCTGGTGTTGGGATTATCGCAACGCTTGGAGGCGCCCTGTACACCTACTTAATCGATTTCGCGGGCGCCTTGTTGCTTACTGGATACATATTTTACGAGTTACTAAACAACGGAAGAAGTCTCGTAGAGATAATGGTTGACGCCGCCCCACCGTTGAACATATATGAGAATATTGTTAAGGAGGCTGAAGGCCTCGGATTAGAGATAAAGGCTGTTAGGCTTAGGAGGCTGTCACACACGAAATTCCATGGCGACATCCTGATCAAGGGGGGAGGCAATATGATGGAGAAGATTCCAAGATTCAAAAAAGCCTTGAAAACCAAATACGGAGTAGACCTGTGCGTGGAATGGGAAGAATAACTACTGCATGAAAAACTGCACATAATACTGGTAGACACCATTAGCTATCATTTCAACCGCTACACCGGCTATGATAATCGCCATAAACCTGCCTATTGCTCTAACCGTCGAGAGTTTCAAATAAGCAACCAGCTTGTCGCTAACCATGAGTATGGCGAAAGTCGCTGTGCATGCAACAATCCCTGAAATAAAGACCATTCCGATATTGAAGACTGATGGGTCGCTCGAGGTAAGAAGCAACACTGTCGTTATTGTGCCCGGACCTATGATTAAAGGAGTTGCTATGGGGACAACCGCGATATCGCCCGGGTTTACCTGCTTGGTCCTAGGCATCTCTCCAAGCATGTCGAGAGCTATGGTTAACAGTATGATGCCTCCTCCCACTCTCAAGCCCGGTATTGATACGTGGAAGGCTTCGAGAATGTATTTGCCAACAAGAGTGAACGCCATCAGAATGATCAACCCGGCGAGATAAGCCTTCCTTACAATGCCGACCCTTTCTTTATGAGACATACTTTCTGTTAACGATATGAAAGTCGGGATCGCTGAGAAAGGATTCATTATTGCTAGGAGCTGGGTGAAATAAGAGATGAATGCTATCAGTAGATCAGACATTCATCCCCACCTTCCCAAGCTCTCCGACATACATGCCTGTTCCGGGATTCCCAACGAGCTCTCCCTTCTCAATAATCAACTCACCATGAACCATGAGATAGTACGGGTGACCGTACAAGCTTAAACCCTCCCAAGGTGTCCAATCAACCTTGTGATGGTGTGTTTTCGAAGATATTTGCCTAGGCTCGCGAGTGTTTAAGACTACGATATCAGCAAGGCTTCCAACAAACATTTCCCCGAGGAGAGGATAGAGCCCTAGGAGTTTGGCAGGATTTCTCGAAAAGACATTAATGAATGTTTGCAGACTTATCCTCCCTTTTAAAACCCCATACGTGAACAAGAAGGGCCCCATTATCTCGAGATTAGGAATCCCTCCCCAGGCAGACCACACATCTTTTTCTTTAAGACTCCTCGGAGAGGGTGCGTTGTCACTAGCATACACTTCTATTAAACCCCTATCGAGAGCACTCCACAATGCTTCACGGTCTACGCTGGTCTTAAGCGAGGGAGCCATTTTAAGGTAAGTTCCATATGCTTTGCTATCCTCCCTTGTGAAAAACAAGTAGTGAGGGCACGTCTCAGCCGTTACTCTAGGATTTTTGCTCTTAAGGAAGGCCAAGGCGTCAACACCCTCCTTACTCGATAAGTGTGCTATGTGTAAGCGAGCCCCTGTTTCCAGCGAGTAATACCCAAGCCTCAACACTGCGGCCGCCTCGGCATATGGGCTCCTGCTTAAGTGATATGCTTCCATATCATCTCTTACCCGGTATCTGCTCTCTAGTAATGTTAGGAGGCCTTCATCCTCGGCATGTGCTATTATCACTACATTTTTCTCAGCTGCCTTCTCGAAGATTTTTCCCAACCCTTTTTCAGACGCCTGGAAAGGCCTGCACGTAAATACTTTAAATGTTTTAACGCCTATTTTCACAAGCTCTTCGATAGCGTTATAGTTTTGTTCGTTAAGAAATCCACCGGTCAATCCGTAGTTAACATAGGATTCTCTTCTAGCAGCTTGAATTTTCTCGAGAGCAGTCTCGGTTTTATCGACAAACACTCTTAGAGGCATATCTATCAGTGTCGTAATGCCTCCATAAGAAGCTGCGAGGCTTCCTGAACGCCAGTCTTCGTGTTCAGGGTTGTCTGGATCGTAGACATGAGCATGGACGTCTATTCCCCCGGGTACAGCTAACAACCCATTCCCATCTAAGACTTCGTCTGCTTCAAAAGTCTTCTTCGAGACCGCCTTGATAACCTTATCTTCTATAAGTATGGAGCCCTCGACAAGCTCGCCTCCCACGGAGATTTTAACGTTTTTTAAAAGAATCGTTCGCATTTAAACACCCCCTAAGTTAAATTACTGGTTTCTTAGGTTTTAAAGAGTCCTTGAAACAAACATTCTTGTTATCGATAGTAAATACTCCTTGAGATGTTTAGGGAGTTTTTCATACACCTGCGATAGAAATCCGACGACTATGAGCCTCGTCGCCTCCTCTTCGCTTAAACCCCTGGTCATCAAGTAGAAGACCTCGTCGCTCTTTATCTTGCCAAGGCTTGCCTCATGGGTTAACTCAGAATCCATTGAAACCGATTTGAGCGAAGGAATTGTTTCAAACACCGCGTTGCCTAATAGTAAACCAGTACACTCTACATGGCCTTTAGTCTCTCCAGACAAGGCCTCCAAAGTGATGTCATGCTTAATGAATGATTGATCGTGCGCAACACTTTTCACGTTAACGATCGCGGAGGATCCGCTTCCCTTCAACCTTACGCGAGTATTGTGAAGCACCCTGGAGTTTCTATGTCCTATGGTTGAAGAATAGATCTCAACCCTTGCTTTCTCATAGGCGTTAACCTCGCTACTCAGCGTTATCGCATCCACGGGTGTGAGCTTCACGTAATACTCTCTGAACACTGAACCTTCGCCTAGGCTTACACTAGCTTTAGCTCCTACTTTCACTTTAGACCTCCAGTTATGAACCATTATGCTAGTCACATCGGAATTGCTTCCGATATCTATGAGGGTCAATGCTGAATGCACTCCTTCCTCAACTATCGCAGCACATCCCTTTGCCAATGTAACCTGGGCATTGTCCTCTATATCAATAATATTCAAGATTTTCTGGTGGAACCCTGGAGATTCTAGTATAAAACAGTAATAGAGCGGGGTATCCAATCTTAGCCCCGCCGGTACCTTAACGTAAAGCCCTGTTAATCCTTGTTGCTGAAACACGTCTTTCCTCAATCCATTCTTCTCCAGGATGTTGATGATCTTTTCCGCATATTCCTTATTGTTGAACGCTGTTTTCACATCTTCTAATACTACACCCTTGCCTGAGAGCGTCTTAATATACGACTTCATGAATAGCTTTTCGTTCACTACGACACTTGATATCTCACCTGGAAAAGGCAAACCTGTCTTCGCTAAAAGCTTATCAGTGGTGTCTGTGCTGGGCAAACCAATCCTCCTTAAATAATCGTGTAAAACAGATCATGTTAATCTACATATATCGCTGGCTTTAAAGGCTGGGCTTTCTCGCTACGCGGAATCCCTCTCGCCCTTGCCTCGTCTTCCCACAACACTTCTATCTTTAACCCTGTTTTCCTTTCTAGGAAGTTCACCGAGTATTGTAAAACTTCGTACTCTCTTCTACTAGATGTTTTAAATACATCCTCGTTTGGATTCCTGCTAAATGTCTGAACAGTTTCAACAATCTCTAATTCCCGTCCTCTCAGATTATAATTGCTTTTCAGCTCCTCTATGATGCTTTTCATCCCTTTTCCCTCACGATACAGTCTCAATGCCTCCCTCTTCCACTCGGGCGCTACAATGATCACTGCCTTGGTTGCTGGCTTCTTCAAAACCTCTAGTATTTTCCTCACGTCTTCCACCAATGCGAAGAGAGAATCCACCAATACCTCGGATTCTTCATCCTCCCAATACCTGCTACCTGTCGGCCATTCGGAAATACTGAGAAATCCGCCACCTCCGAGCAGCTCGTTAAGCTCCTCCGTTAAGTGAGGGATAACTGGGTTTAACATTATCAGCCAGTCTTCGGATATATACTTCACAGCCTTCAAGTAATTCTCCCCTACCAAATCCCTGTATTGTTCGATAAGATTCATCACATGGTAGAAGGCCTTTTGAACGTAATCCCTTACTTCAAGTAACTCCATCGATTTCCTCGAATCCGAGATTATCTTCCTAAACTTGCTGGCAAACCATCTCCCATAGAAGTCACTGGGTATCTCTCCCTCGATGCTTCTCGCCTGCAACATGGTGTTGGTGAACCTGTAGAGCCCGTCTAAAACCAGTTCTATCTCCTTCTGCTTCCAATCTAAAACACTATCCAGGCTGGCCGCGCTCGCTATGTAGAATCTGAACAAGTCAGCGGAGTAGTTTCTCGCAATATCTCTTAAAGGTATAACGTTCCCCTTACTCTTCGACATTTTAGCGCCTTCTCTTATCACGGTCTCGTTTAGAGAAATTATACGCGGCCACTTGTCCTCGGGGAATATAGCGGTGTGGTGGAACAGGTAGAATGTTAAGTGATTGCTTATGTGGGGAATCCCCGTATGCCTATGGTCGACGGGGTACCAGTAGTTGAATTCTTTCCTCATTTCTTCTATAAGCTCGACTGGGATTCCTGTCTCCTTGCTAATCTCCTCGGCACACCCCTCTCCCAGAAAGACGTAGTCGAAGAACGTGGGAATCAGCTTCTCGGGCGGGATGCGATACTCCCTTATCTTGTGGACAATAGTGTAGAACGCCATGTATATAGTGGAGTCGCTCAAACTTTCAATAATCCAGTCAGGCTCCCAGGGGAGTTTAGTGCCAAGACCTCTCTTCCTTGCACACGGTCTTTTCTCCACCCATTCCAGAACATCTTGAAAAGCCTTCTTATACTTAGGGGGAATTATCTCAAGCCTCTCGTTTATCAGGTTCCTCGTCTTATCCTTCCACCAGGGTGCGCTGTAATCTATGAACCACTGATCTCTTATTTTCGCTACTATTATTTCGCCGCCTCCCCTGCAGAACGCCCTCCTGTTCAACTCGTAGAAAACCATTGCCTTTCCGTCAGAGATTAGTTTTTTCTTCATTTTATCCCTGGCTTCAGGTACGCTAAGGCCTTTGAAATCTGGGTGGTCTACGATTAGTTTGCCGTTGTAAAACTGCTCCTTGTAAACTTCTCTCGTCGCTTCTTCGAGCCTGTCGTCGAGCTGACTTGTAATCCCGTATTTCTCGACGACTGCCTTAGCATGGTGGTCGGCTATTCCTAAAACCTCTATTATTTTAATAGGGTTTATGTTCTCAACAACTCTCCCATCCACCCCATATGCCCCCAGAAGGTGTGGGTTTGCCTTCAACTCGATTAACGCGACATAGTCGTAAGGAGCGTCGCTAGGCTCAGAGTAAACGATGCCGGTAGCATTACCGGGGTCAACAAAGGCGGCGGGTAGGACTAAGAGTTTTTGACCAAGGGGGCTTTCAACGGTTTTACCGATTAATTCAGAGCCCTTCAACTCCCCGAGTATTCTTATGTCTGATTCAACATGCTGATGGGTTAACTTCACCCATGCTTTTTTAGAAATTATTAATCTCTCACCGTTGAACTCGACGATAACATACTCGGCTTCCGGGTTAACCCATATGTTGGTGGCGCCGAGGAGTGTTTCGGGCCGAAGGGTTGACGCCAGCAACGACGACTCGCTCCCCTCAAGCTTGAACTTTATAGCTGTATACTCAAGTATTTCAACAGGGTTTACGTCTGCGTCTTGAATATCGTCCTCTCCCTCAGGCTGTTTATGGAGCAGGCAGTAGGTAACCACGTGCTCTCCCTTAGCGACCACTCCCAGCTTTCTTAGCCTATTATACTGCCACGTCACAAAAGCATTGTAGATCGGCTCGCCTGTGTGAAACTTTCTACGCCAGTCTATGCTGTACCCGAGCGCCTCAAAGTCTGACTGGACTTTTTCAGCGAAGAAAGTAGCAAGCTTCAATGGGTCTTTAAACGACTCCAAAATCTCCTCTACCTTCTCACGGTCTTCAACATAGGAGGATATGTAAGACCTGTACATGTCAAGAGTCTTCGCATCTTTATTCGCAATCCTCTCCGATATAGCAATGATCGGCGTACCCGTTATGTGGAAAGCCATTGGGAATAAAACGTTGTAACCTGTCAGCCTTTTGAAACGAGCAATAATGTCTCCAATCGTATATGTTCTCCCGTGACCTATGTGGAGCGGGCCATTAGTGTACGGGTATGGAACGGTTAAGAAGTACTTCACCTTACTTTCCTCAGCCTTGGGTTCGAAAACTCCTGCCTCCTTCCACCTTTTCTGCCATTTAGCTTCAATGCTTCTCATCCATTCGAGAAAATCCTTCTTATCCAGAGTAATCAATGCGAACACCTTAATGATTATAAGATGTAAAGATACTTAAAATTAGTCATCGAGAACTCGAATTCTTCGCGAATAGATGATCAAGTATACCATTATAATTATGGAACCTATCTCCGAAACTATTATAAGCGCTCTCAAATACTGCAAGCCCAGCATGTAAGTAAATCCTTGTGCAACACCCCCCAACACCAGGGACAATCCATAAAACAACCCAAAAACACCGTATGCAAGCGAGCGTCGAGATGCCTCCACCAAGTCTGAGACGGCCACTCTAACATTGGTTTCGAAAACTCCCATTACAAAACCCCATATCACAGCATAAATCAATAAAGATTCAGCACTCGGTTGCAGGAAGTATGCTGAAGCGATCAATGCAAACGGAGCTATCAATATGCTTGAAAACCCAATTCTATCGTACATCATCCCGACTGGTATTGCCACAAGCCCGTCGGCAAGCATGGCAACCGTATAAAACAACGGTATACTCTCATCGCTTACAACACTACTCGACTTAACACTGTAGGAGAAAACATCCCAGCTGAGAAAGCCTAGGGACATGAGGACTAACCCGGCAACGTACGTGTAGAACAGGTTGCCAAGTCCTCTAAAACCCAGTCTTCGTCCCTGTGATGAGACGGCTTTAAGCGACGGGTACAGCATCATAGATGTTAGCACTAACCCGATTGCTATCAACCCTGGAATGCCAAGTATTATGAAAACCAGTTCGTAATTTCCCGAGGTATTCAACAATATGAGTGAAGCGATCAAAGGTCCCGTGAAGGCTCCTACTTGGTCTAAGAACTCGTGTATGCCAAACCCTAGGCCCTTGCCGATGCCCTCGGTTACTTCTGAAAGAATTACATCCCTGGCTGGTGCCCTAAGTCCTTTCCCAATTCTTTCAAGAACAACGAGAGCCAGAACAAGCTCCCACTTCTTAGCGAAGGCAAGGAGGGGAATCGCTATAACGTTGATACCGTAACCTAATACCACCAGCACCCATAAGACTTTCGAGCTCCTGTAATAATCTCCTATAAGGCCGCTGAGAAACCTGGTCAAGAAGTTAATTATTTCTCCAATCTTGAGAATCCCCGCGATTATCGCCGAGGCACCAATCAAGTATAAATAACTCCCCCTAACAGACGTGGCCCCCTCATAGGTGATGTCTGCGAAAAGTGAAACCAAGCCAAGGAGTATGAAAACCAGTACTATTTTTTTCAATCTCCCACCAGTGAGCACTTGAGTAAAGAGTAAAGTTAAAAATATTACGAGAATTGAGATATTCCACGCTAAGGAGAGATTCATGAAAGGCTTTAGACACTGGATAGATGAGCTCGCCGACCAAGTATACGAGGACTTATTGAAAAGAGGAAAGGAAGTCTACGTGTTCAATGGCGGATTATCAGTATCTGGCCTGCAACATGTGGGAAGACTTAGGGGAGAGATAATCATAACGGAGACCCTCAGGAAAATCCTGACTGCGAGAGGCTTGAAGATAAAACAGTATCTCACCCTATACACTCAGGACGCGTGGAAAGGTAAGCAAGCACAGCTTAACGCTTTCCCCAATCCGGACGAAGCGAAGAAGTTTAGAGGATGGCCCTTGATAAAAGTACCAGACCCCTTGGGCTGTCATGCAAACTGGGTTGATCACTACTGGAGCGACTTCGGCCCTTTTATCAAGGATTTTACAGATGGTAACATTGAAGTCGTAACTACTACGGAAATGTACCGGAAGATACTCGTACCTTTCATAAAGGAGACTGTTGCGAGAAGGATGGATGTCAGGAAGGTCGTCAATAAGTATAGGGGGCGAAAACCGTATGATGAGTCCTGGATACCTGTGGAACCGGTCTGCGGGAACTGTGGAAGAATCGATACAACCGAGACCGTTAAAATAAACGACGACACCGTGGAATACGTGTGCGAGCACTGCGGGTTTAGAGGGAGGACGGGCATTACCGATGGAAAGTTGATGTGGAGGATAGAATGGGTGGCTGTGTGGTGGGGGCTTGGAGTTGACTTTGAACCATATGGGAAGGACCACGCTATGCCCGGGGGTAGTAGAGACAGTTGCGTCGACCTCGCGATTAATGTTTACGAGTTGAAGCCGCCTTTCGGGCTGCCCTACGAATGGGTTGCCTTACGCCGCCCTGACGGAGGCGAGGTTGACATGGGGAGTAGTGACTTCCTTGGTTTCACGCCGAAAGACTGGGTAGAAGTAGCTCATCCACATATCTACAGGTTCATAGTTTTGAAAACACCCCCGATGAAGAAGTACAGTGTAAGCCTGTACGAAATACCACAGTACTATTCCCAATACTACAAGGCTGAAAGAATATACTACGGGCTGGAGAAAGCCAGGGATGCTGAGGAGGAAGTAGTGTTGAAAAGGAGCTACGAATTAAGCTATCCTAAGGAGCCTCCCCCGACCCAGCCGCCTGAGCAGGTTCCCTACACGCACTTAGCAATAATTTCCCAGATTCTTCCAAGGGATAAGTGGCATGTTGAGGCTGTGAAAAGATTGCAGACAAGTGGACATCTACCTCCCAATCCCACAGACTTCGGGATTAGAAGAGTAATGGAAACTCTTGAGAAAGCTAGCGTTTGGGTTAGGAAGTACGGTCCGGAAAACCTGGTTTTCAACCTGTCCAGCCCTCCGACCCCGTCTCAAATCGGATACATTCCTGAAAAATACATTACGGTATTCAAAAAATTGTTGAAAAATCTCGAAGAATTGGAGGATTGGAGCGAGGAGAGTATTAGGAACGCTATGGTTGATTCAACGAGGGATCTCGCGTCCCACGAGGTTAACGAATACTACAAATTCTTCTACAAGTTGTTCATAGGGAAGGAAAGCGGTCCTAGAGCGGCCCCGTTCATATCCCTTCTAGGCAGGGAAACAGTGCTAGCCTATCTCCAAGTTTTCAAACACTAGTCTTTTTTCATAAACTTTATTTTACACTAAGGAAGTAAGAAGAAGGGAAGAAAAAAGCTTACAAGGTTTTTTCTTCCTTATAGTATATCTTGCCGAGACTCTGCGGTGAGGCAAATATTCTTCCTAGCCTGGTGAAACTATAGGCCAGCATTGCTCCAAGGGCGCCAATGAAAGGTATTAACTTGGCTACATCGGCCGGTAGTTTCAGCAAGGATTGTATTGTAACACTATATTCTACAAGACCTCCGAATAGAAATGCCATCGGTATCAGGAATATTGGGTGCCTACCAGCGGCCAACGCTATTGTGAACGCGAGCCATCCGTAACCAAGCGTGTAGACTTTGAGATCCCAGTACTTCTGCCAAAGAAGTGGGAAGAATGAGGCTCCAAACCCTATTATAGCGAAGCCGATCGCGGCCGCGACTAATCGAGTCGCAAGAACGTTGACACCCAAGGCTGATGCCGCGTGGGGATTCTCGCCTGATGCTCTAATGGCAGCTCCCAGTTTTGTTTTCTCGATCAAATAGTATGTTAAAACGCCTAGTAGCAATGCCAAACCTACCATTTCAAATAATGCCTCCTCGGAATAGCAGAAAGCGTAGAGTGCGCCAACCTGTTGTCTAACGGGATATCCCAGCACTATGCCTAACCCATAGCCTAGGAATTGTAGGGAAAGCCCTACGGCCCCGTGACTGATAGGCAGAGCTGTCAGCAGATAAGCCATTAGTAGCCCGAATAGGGAGGCCACTAGGGCAGCAATCAAGCTACCTGCTATTGGAGTTCCAAACACCACGGCCCCTAGCACGGCAGCGCCTGTTGACATGAAGAAGATGCCATCTATAGCCAGGTCTAATAATCCCGCTTTTTCAAATATGCTGTGACCTAGTGCTACGAGATAGAATGTTATGAATGCTGCAGCAATCTCCTCCACCACTCCCAGAACGCTCTCGAGCCCGCTCACTCCCTGATCACCCTCACCTCATAGTCGGAAAGAAACCTCAACACCGAGTATGTCAGGAGGATTGAACCGATCATTATCCACCGGAAGGACAGCTCTGCTCCAGCAAACCCCGCCTGCGCAAGAGCCTGCTTAACCTCCGGCGCCGAGCTCTGCGATATTCCAGCATTAGTGAGGCTGGATATTATGTATGCAGACACCGGAACTAGGGCTATGTCTAGCAGTGAGAGCCATGCTACGAGTATGGCGAGGTACCCATACCCTGCTGTCTGACTCTCTATTGGATACTCCAATCTTAACAAGTAGCCTAGGAGATAAAGAGCTGACATGAGGCCGACTATTCCGCCGGATATTGCAAAGGTAGCAATGGTTACCTTCCTAACGTCCCAACCAGCAGTCACGAGGTAGTCTGGATTTGAACCTAAAACCTTTACTTTCAGCCCTAATGAGGTCTTGTTGAAGAACCACCACACTGCGGTCACCACCATCGCTAGAGCTAGAACCCACCATCCAAAAATTATCAACTCCCTCACATACGAGAGCAAACCGTCGATAACCGGGTTTCCTGTCGGCGCAAGTTGCACTCTTATACTCAGCTGGTAGGCCTCGGGTATTAAATCTGTTCTCTTATACCCGTACACGTACTTGCCCTGGAAGGGCCCGAGAATCAGTATGTTTACCAGATAGTATGCTACATAGTTCAAGATGAGGGTAACGGGTACTTCGTCAACACCAGCATACGCTTTAATAGCTCCTGCAATAGCCCCCCATAACCCCCCGAACAATATGGCGAGAATTATTGACCCAGCTATTACCAGAACGGATTGAATAATTGAAACACTTCCTGTAGTGAAGAACACAATAGTCGTCAAATATATTACTGGGACAGCACCCATGTAGAACTGCCCTTCAGCTCCAATATTCCATAGAGACCCTTTGAAGGCAACTAATAATGCGTATCCCAGCACGGTTAACACGATGAAGTCTTTGACAACCCCACTAGATATGAATGATGCCGAGATTATTGAGAACGTTAATAGTGGATTTACTCCTATAACTGCCAGTATCAACGTGTAGAGCAGTATGCCTGCCGCCAGCGCCAGAGCAACTGTGGTGAGTCTTCCATACTTTAATGGACGGGTCCTTTTCAGAACGATAAGCCTAATCATACTTACATCACCATTAACTTTTCAATCTCTTCTTTCAGCGTGGTTTCAGGATCGAATGGACCATGTATTTTACCGCTGTTCATCACATAGATAGTATCGCTTAATTGATAAACCTCGTCCAGGTCCTCGCTAGCGAATAAAACAGCTATTCTTTCATTCTTTGCTTTAGCCTTGATAATCCTTCTGACCTGGACTGCCGTTATCTCGTCAAGTGCTCTAGTAGGGTTATAAGCCACGAGCGCCCTCCTACTATAATTCAATTCCCTCCCTACAACCACTTTCATTAGATTGCCGCCTGATAGTATTTTAACGGGATAAAACTCGCTAGGGGTTAGTATTTTGAAAGTTTTAATAATGTCCCGTGTCAATTCCTGTATTTCAACCCAGTCGATAACGAATCTCTCTCTATGGAATAAAACTGCAATGTTTTCCATGATGTTGTTGTCTTGCGAAACCCCGAATCTCAGGGGAAGATCGGGGATGAAGCCTACCCCCATTTTTCGCACCTGCCCAACCCCCTTGTTCGTGACGTCCAGACCGTCAATGGTGATCCGTCCTTTATCGACCCTTCTTAAACCGATCAATGCCTCAAGCAGTTCTCTCTGACCATTCCCCACGACTCCAGCTATCCCTGCGACCTCGCCTTCCTTCACTTCAATGCTTACACCTTTAACGGCATGGACGCCGAAGTCTCCCTGCACCCATAAATCCTTGGCCTTTATAACCGGTTTCTCCCCTTTGACTGAGCCGGGAAGCTTCTCGTACGTTATCTCTTTGGCCGCCTCAGCGAACATTAACTCCCTTACTTTTTCCAAGCTTGCTTCATCCCTCGTTAGCTCTCCAGAGACCCTGCCCCTTCTTAGGACAACAATTCTATCAGCCACCTCAAGTGCTTCCGGTATCTTATGTGTTATAACGACTACGGCTCCTCCATTTCTTTTAAATTCTTGAAGGAATACGTAGAATTTCTTACGTTCCTCTATTGGAAGATATGTTAAAGCTTCATCGAGGATCAGTATCTTAGCACCGAGCATCAGTGCCCTGACAATCTCTACAAGTTGTTTCTGCGTGTATGTGAGAGACCAAACCTTGTCTTCGGGCTTTATTTTAACGCCCACTTTCAAACTGTATTCTTTTATCATCTTGCTCGCTGTGGAAAAACCCCCCAACGGCTTAACGTTTTCGAGACCGAGTGTAAGGTTTTCCGCTACTGTTAATTTATCTATTAACTGCGGGCTCTGAGAGACCATGACAATGCCTTTCCTAATAGCGTCTGAGGGTTTCCTTATCGATAAAACCTCATCGTTGAGTATTATGGAGCCCTTATCCGGAGTGTATATGCCGTATAGGATTTTCATCAGTGTTGACTTGCCAGCGCCGTTCTCCCCCAAGAGTGCCACGAACTCGCCACCCCCCAGCTTCATTGACACATCTTGCAGGGCGACAACGCCTCCGGGAAAAGTCTTCGTCACGTCTTTCAGGATTAGCTCTATTTGTTGAGAACCCACTACAGCCTGCCCTCTCCTACTTATTTACCAGGTTTGTAAGAAGATTATAGAGTAGTAGGGATAAAAAAATCTAATGGTGTGGGAGAATCCTAGCCTTGCTGAATGACCCAGCTCATGAAGAAGTCCATGTTCCATAGGTCTTCGTGACCCAGTCTTATCCCTGCTGGGATACTAACAGACGCGCCCTTAGGCTTGCCTCTACACCATACAGACAACGGGTTGTCCATTAGACAGTATCCTGTTAACGGTCCTGTGAACGGGTCGTACTCTGAAGCAATCGGATATGGCTTCTCTCCTATCATTCCTCCCCAGTTGATTGTTATTGACGAGATGTTTTCATACTTATGGGTCTCGCTGGAGAACTGGAACGGTATGACTGCGAATGCTCCCTTCATCTGCTGGTATCTCCTCATGACTAGATCGTATACGCTGATTCTCTCCCCGGTTAACTTATCGGTCACCATTATACCTTTGAGGATGGGCTCATACCTCGGGTTTATTAATACTGGCCTACCATCGTCACCGATGTCTCCACCCAGGTCTACCGCGCCTGAGCTCAGCAAGTACCAGTAGTCAACTTTTTCTAAGTTGTATGGTGTTAACACGCCTGCTTTTATCTTCACAAGTATATCTGCGTAGATAATTTCCCATCTCACGATCTGACCGCTAACCGTGTATGTGGGACCGTACATCGCCATGGGGCCGTAGTGGCTGAAAACATGCACTCCGTTTTGCTCGCCATATTCTATGATCGCGCTAGAATCCTCGGTGAAAGTTAACACGTCAACGTTGTATTGTTTTTTCAACGTGTCGGCTGCTTGTCTGGCCTTTGTCGGATCATACCATGAACCAATCTCGATTACGTGAACAGTTATGTTCTTGCCCAGGGCATCACCCACTTCTTTAGCGCCGATGGCGAACGCGTTAATATGCCTTACTACTTCAGGGATGAGATACGCTGCTACATACCCTAATTGGCCTGTCTGAGTGAGGGCCCCTGCCATGAGGCCGTTTAAATAGTAGACCTCATAGAGGTCGGCGAAATATGTTCCCACGTTAGGCGCCCTCCTATAGCCCGAGCAGTGGAAGAACATTATATTAGGATACTTCTTAGCGGCCTCTATCGTAGCGTCCATGAAGTCGAAGGAGGTAGTGAATATAACATTGTATCCTTTAGAGACCAGATCATCCACGGTGGAAACTACTTTATCAGGGGTCACGCTTTCAACATATGTTGTCTCAAGCCAGTCTCTGAATATTGTCTCAACATATCTGCGCCCAATATCATGCATGAATGTCCATCCAGCATCCCCTATAGGGCCCACATATATCCATGCTGCCTTTATCTTCTCTGGGGGTGTGTATTGTTGGACTGGTGCCCCTGTCTGTTGCCCAACAATGTATCCAACGGCTCCGGATATTATGATAAGGACTACGAAGATACCTATTAAGAGGTTGGTTCTCACATATTTCACCTTCATCAGAATATTTTTTATTCCCACCTAAGTTATAAATGTTTCTATATGATCAGGGATACATGTTTCTCTTCAACATTTAAATGTTTTCCAATCGTCTTGTTAAACATGGCGAGATAGTTGAGCACGAATATTACAATTGTGCTACCAACTTACAACGAGGCTGAGAACCTTCCATTGGTTATCGAAGAACTGGGTAAGGTTATGGATAAGCTGAGCCTTGAATGGGAAGTCATCGTGGTTGATGACAACAGCCCTGACGGGACTGCCGAGATAGCGAGGCAGCTTTCCTCGAAATACCCCGTTAAAGTCGTAGTTAGGCCGGGAAGAATGGGGCTGAACTCGGCAATTAGTCTCGGAATGAAAAACGCGAAGGGTGATTTAATCATAGTAATGGACGCTGATCTGCAACACCCTCCCTCGACTATTCCTCTACTGATCCAGAAGTCGTCGGAGTGCGACCTGGTGATTGCTTCAAGATACGTGGAAGGTGGGAAAATCATTGGGTTCCCTTTGCCGAGAAGGATAACCTCTATCGGGGCCATAATCTTAACGCGAATACTTGTCAAGAAGGCTAGAAGCGTTAAGGATCCTGTAAGTGGTTTCTTTCTCGTAAAAAAGAATATTGCGATAAGATGGGAACCTATAGAGCCATTTGGGTATAAAGCTTTAACAGAGATCCTTGCCGTCTCCGGCAAGGCCAGAGTTTGCGAAGTACCCTTTGAATTCAAGGTGAGGGTGAAGGGTTCCTCTAAACTATCCTTTAAAATCATCCTAGCTCACGTCAAAACATTGGCGAAGCTGAATCCAACTGGTTTCACCCTTCTAGCTGTGGGGTGCTTAGGAGTGGTCGCGACCCTCTTTTACATTATTCATCAAGTTGTCTCCTAATACGCCATAGTTTTAAATTCGATTACACCATTATTGATGAAATAGTGTTCCAACGGTGGTTTTGATTGAACACTAATGAGTGGCGGCTAGAAGGAAGATACGTTCCACACAGTGTGGAGAACACTGTTTTAAAGTATTGGAAAGACAATAATATCTATCGGCTCGTTAAGAGCAGGAACTCGGAAAGAACACGGAAGTTCAACTTCATCGATGGCCCGCCCTACACGTCAGGGGAAATTCCACACATAGGTACTGCTTGGAACAAGTCCCTGAAGGATGCGATACTTAGATATAAGCGCATGCAGGGGTACAAGGTCTACGATCAGCCGGGTTACGACTGCCACGGCCTACCCATTGAGGTGAAGGTTGAGCAGAAATTGGGTGTTAAGTTTAAAAAAGAAATAGAGGCAAATATAGGCATCGACAGGTTCATAGCTGAGTGCCGCAGGCTAGCGTTAGATAATGCGTCAGCGATGACAAAGTGGTTTATTGAGCTAGGCGTTTTCATGGATTGGGATAATCCCTACCTAACCTTGAAGAACGAGTATATTGAGGCGGCTTGGTGGCTTGTTAAGAAAGCTGATGAACAAGGATTGTTGGATAAGGATACGAGAATAGTGCATTGGTGTCCAAGATGCTCTACAACCCTTGCCGAGTATGAGATCGAGTATAAAGAGCTTGAAGACCCCAGCATTTATGTTAAACTACCAGTTGTCGGACATGATAAAACATATCTCGTAATATGGACGACAACCCCGTGGACTCTGCCGTCAAACACGTTTGTGATGGTTCATCCTGAAGCATACTATGTTAAAATCAAGGTTGGCGATGAGATATGGGTGGTTGCCGAGGAGAGATTGAAAGCTCTCCTTGACGAGACAGGTATTAAAGACTATCAATTGGTTGAGAGGGTAAAAGGGAGCTCACTAGTTGGCGTCAGGTATACTCATCCGTTGAAAGATCTCGTGTCAATACAGCAAGAACTGGAACAGTATCACATGGTGTTGCCAGCACCCGAGTTCGTAACCATGTATGAGGGCACGGGGCTCGTTCACGGTGCTCCCGGACACGGCTTCGAAGACTTCACGGTAGCTGTCAGGCATGGCATTAGACTCATAGCGAGCCCGGTGGATGATGAAGGAAGGTTTACGGTAGAGGCGGGCAAGTACGCTGGGATGTTTGTTAGGGATGCAAACCCGGTCATTATTAAAGACCTCAGCGAGAGGAACGCGCTAATAGCCGGTAGTTCGATCGTTCACAACTATCCTGTCTGCTGGCGGTGTAAGACACCGGTATTCCTTAGGGCAACCCAGCAGTGGGTGATTAAAGTGTCAAGACTTAAGGATAAGCTTCAACAAGAAGTTGGAAAAATTAACTGGATGCCTGAATGGGCTCTCGATAGAATGAAAAACATGCTTGAAAGCCTGCAGGACTGGGTTATTTCAAGACAGAGATACTGGGGTATTCCACTCCCCATATGGACATGCCCAAGTGGCCACAGAATAGTGGTGGAGAGCGTTGAAGACATTATAGCCCACGGCGGCAAGCCTCCCAGCGAGCTCCACAAGTCCTGGATAGATGAGGTTGTATTAAAATGCCCCATGTGCGGTCTTGAAATGCACAGGGTTCCAGACGTGATGGATGTTTGGTTCGACAGCGGTGTCTGCTTTTATGCGGCTAAGGGGCATCCGAAGAAGCTCTCCCTAGACGACATAATACTTGACTTTATCGTTGAGGGTCACGATCAAATCCGAGGATGGTTCTTCTCCCTCCTCAGGGCCGGGGTACTAGGCTTCGATCTCGCGCCGTATAAAAACGTCCTGGTCCACGGCTTCATGCTTGACGAGCAGGGAAGAGAGATGCATAAGAGTCTTGGCAATTATGTTGGAACAGACGAGGCAATAGCCAAAGCTGGGCGAGACCCTCTCAGGCTATGGTTATTGTCAAATACCACGTGGGAGGACGCCAAGTTCTCTTGGAAAAGTATTGAAGAAGTGGCAAGGGACCTTTCAATAGCGTGGAATGTGTTCGTTTTCGCCAAGACATATATGGTTTTAGACGGTTTCAAACCTGGGCAGTACACTTTAGAGGATTTAATGGATTCTTTAAAAATAGAGGATAAATGGATATTGAGCAGAACCAATACTTTAATCCAGAAAATAACGCATCTACTAGATAATTACGAAGTCCACACGGCTACAAGAATGCTCCGCGAATTCATTGTTGAAGACCTCAGCCACTGGTACATAAGGTTGATAAGGCCTAGGGTTTGGATCGAGGAAAACGCGAGAGATAAGCTGGCGGCTTACACGGTTCTCTACTACGTCCTAGATAGACTAGTGAGAATACTCTCGCCCTTCACACCCTTCATCACCGAATACATTTACCAAGCAATGTTCAAGGAGAAATACGAGGAAGAATCCGTTCACCTGCTAGAGTGGCCTAAACCAGAGGAGTCCTTCATAAATTCAGTGCTGGAGGAGGCAATGATTGTTTTGAAAAAGATTTTCGAAGCCGCAGCTTCTGCGAGAATGAAAGCTGGGTTGAAACTAAGGCAACCTGTTAAAACACTTACCGTCTACGTTAACGACCCCAGGATAAGCGAAATAGTTGTTAAAAACCAGGATATCATAAGGCTCATCGCCAATGTTAAAACCGTTGAAACCAAACCCTTATCAATGCTCAAGGAGGTCACCAAGTACAGAGTTGAGCCAGTTTACAGCGTGCTAGGGCCGAGATTCAAGCAGAGGACACGGCTGGTTGTAGCCTATATCGCGGAAAACCAGGATAAGATAGCGTTAGATATCCTTAGCAAGAAAGCCCATGAGACAGTTATTGAAGGCGAGAAGATGGTGATTGACGAGTCGTGCGTCAAGATCACACCTCACTTCATTGAAGGCTACTCTGTCGTTGACACTGACTGGGGCAGTATTGCCATCGATACAAGGCTTAGCGAAGAAGAGTTAGCGGAGGGCTTGACCAGAGACCTTGTTAGAAGGATACAGGTGATGAGGAAAATGCTAAACCTCCCGCTGGACGCGAAGATCAGAGTCGTCATAACTACCCCTCCCGACAAGGAGCGGGTGGTCCTCTCGAAGAGTGACTACATTGCGGGTGAAACCAGAGCTGTAGAAGTCAAGGTTTCCGCAAACTCTAATGTCTTGACAGAGCTTAAGGGTTTGGTAAAAGAGTGGGATATTGATGGTGAAACCTACAACATAGGGGTTGAACAGGCTTGATGCCCGACGACCAGACACTGGTCTCCAGCGCAGTTAAGGCGCTGAGAAACAGTTATGCACCCTATAGTAACATCCACGTTGCAGCATCCGTATTGGGCTCTAATGGAAAAGTTTACACGGGAGTAAATGTTGAAAACGCTAGCTATGGTTTAACGATATGTGCCGAAAGATCCGCAGTAGTACAAATGGTCAGCGACGGTGAGAGAAAGCCTGTAAAAATAGCTATCGTGACGGACATGAAAGACCCGATCCCTCCTTGCGGTGCCTGTAGACAGTTTATCGCAGAGTTTAATCCAGACGTGGAAATAATTCTTCACAGCGTTTCATCAGGTAAGACGGTTAGGGCGAGGCTTTCCGAGCTGTTCCCCAACCCTTTCACGCTTTAACCTTTGTGTTTAACCGCTGTTAACAAAATATTTCTTGTTTCAGCCGGTCTCCTAGGGTTTTCCACTACTATTTCCACCTCATCGATTAGAAAGCCAGCGGCCTCTACTTCGTCTCTGAGCTCTGGTATCGAGTAGAAATGATAAAATCTCTCGCCAAAGCTAGAAGAGACCATCACGCCATCGCAAACCTCGCTCCCCATGGGTTTTTCAACTGGGAACCAAACCGAAAGCAGGAGAACCCCTCCATCGGTAAGCACTCTATTGACCTCCCTCAGAAACAAGAGCCTGCACTCCCTGGTTGGGAAGTGATGTAATACCGCTAAAGATATCACCACGTCAACGGATTTGTCAATTAACGGTGTGTTCAAGCCGTCCCCGCTAACGGTTATCAAGTTTCCGGCTTTCAATCCTAATTGGGGGTTCTTATCGTAAGCGGGATCCATTAGTATGAGCAATGTATCATTAGGAATATTCTTCCCACAGTATCCAGCTTGTCCAGCGCCAATATCGAGAACCCTTCCCCTCAAATACTTGCTCACGTCAATGCTCCGCCATCCCGATTTTCTATATCTCGGGATTTTGCGAAAATATTCAACCGTGCGAACAAGTGCCTTCTCACAAATATTCCAGCACTCCTCCACACAGTTCAACACTCTGCCCTGCCTCTTTGAATCATGGTTGTAGATATGATGTTTAAGCGGATTTGATAAGGTTTTGCGTCAGATTTGAATTCTATAGTAGTTCTCTGAAGCCCTCTTAAGCTCCTCCAGACTCGGGTTGATCAATGGCGCGTCTCCAGCTGTCTTCCTGATAACGTCTGGGTCCTTCAAGCCATGACCTGTAATGAGGACAACTATCGTCTCATCCTTATCGACAAGCCCCTCGTTGACGGCTTTAACCAGCCCTGCAAGCCCCGCGGCACCACTGGGCTCTGCGAAAACACCCTCTAGGCTTGCAAGTAATTTCATGGCTTGGATTATTTCCTCGTCCGAGACAACTACTCCATACCCGTTCGTCGCATACATTGCCTTCAACGCGGCGTCTCCATCCCACGGGAAAGTGTCTTCAAGTCCTGTGGCTATGGTCTCCGGCGGCTTCTCCCAGGGCCTTATGTTTAACGGGTCTTGTCCTTCCCGCCAAGCCCTGACCAAGGGGTAGTTGCCCTCAGGTTGAACAGCAACCATTTTCGGATATTTATTTATGAGTCCGACCGCGTTGAAGTCCCTGAAACCGTTGTAAACACCTGTTAGTAAGCTACCAGCCCCAGTTGGAACGAATATCTGGTCCGGGGTTTTCCACCCTAACTGCTCAACTATCTCCATCGAGATCGTCTTTGGGCCTTCTATTTGATACGGGTTGTACACTCCGAAGCTAGGGCTCGGGTAAAACCCGTATTTCTCAACGACAAGTCTCATCATTTTAACAGTAGGATCCTCCGCCTCCGTCCACCTAACCTTGAATACCTTCGCCCCGTAATACAACAGTTGGGCTATTTTCCCGTAGCCGGCGAAGTCGGGTACGAAGGCGAAGACGTCTAACCCGGCTTTGGCCCCATATGCTGCCAGCGCTGCGGCCGCGTTGCCGCTACTCGCTATGGCTGCTTTTTTAAAACCGAAGAACTTCGCCATTGAGACTGAAACGCTCATTGCCCTATCCTTAAAGCTGCCTGTGGGATTTCTCGTCTCGTCTTTAAGGTAGAGATTTCTCAGCCCCAGAACCTCCGCTAGTCTAGTTGATTTCAAGAGAGGGGTGCCACCTTCGCCGAGAGACACCACATACTTTTGGCTGGGAACGGGTAGGAACTCCATATACCTCCACATGTTGAATGGTCTTTTCCCTAGATTCTCAACATTGAATGCTCTTTCCAACTTCTCATAGTCATATATCACGTCCAACCGGCCGAGGTCGTTGTTTTCACATAGGACTGGCTTAGACTCGAGTTTGTATTCTCTACCACATCTATTACACTTTAAGTATTTTACGAACATGAATAATACCTCGTAGTTGTATTTGAAAAATGTTGAGGATGAGCTTAAATTCCTTCTCTTTCCCAGATAAACTTTACAACTTCATCATGAGTTGGCACACAGTGGGAGCCGAGGCTTGAAATTTTCAGCGCAGCCACGGCATTACCGTATTGAAGGGATTTTCTCAAACTATAACCTCTTAGAAAGCCCGTTATGAACCCTGATGCGAAAGCGTCCCCGGCCCCTGTGGTGTCGATCACGTTGTCAACCTTGTAAGCCGGTATCTCCTCCTGGAGCTCCTCGCTGTGAACATATACTCCTTTTTCGCCTCTTTTCACGATCACTATCTCCGGCCCGGTCAAAGCGATCTCTTTGGCTGCTTCCTTGTAGTCTTCAATGCCGGTTAACAGTGATGCTTCCTTATGACTCAGGGAGACAACGTTGACCCTGGATATAACTGGTTTCAGCCTCTCCAACCCCTGTGATGCCAGCACTCTTCCAGGGTCCCATGAAGACTTCAACCCGTATTTTTCAGCAATCCTGAGAGCCTCAATTGTCGTATCCAGTCTCAAGCTCGCTATGTGAATCCATTTAGCCCTTGAAATCGCGTACTCACTGAGGTCTGAGGGCTCCAGCGTCTCAGCCGCGCCTTTATACCCGTACATCGTGATTTCCCCCTTCTTGTTAATAGCGACTATGGTGAACCCTGTCTGGCCCAGGCTTATCCTTAAACCACTTATATCCACGCCCTCCTTCAACAAGTCGTCAACTATTATCCTCC
>Ga0209740_1000021_pt1 | contig 37950 bp, 61 predicted proteins | sample ConCONMetagenome_FD_184733 | JGI IMG/M metagenome (GOLD analysis project Ga0209740, IMG submission 184733) | Hot spring microbial streamer communities from Conch Spring, Yellowstone National Park, USA - CON_C (SPAdes) (version 3) | ecosystem: Environmental > Aquatic > Thermal springs > Hot...
CCCCCCTTTTCCCCTTTTTTGCTTGACAAACGTCAAGCACCCCCCAATACACAAAACACCACACAAAAACACACAAAAGCCGAAAGCTACACACAAAAGCATGCCTCAAAACACACACACACACACACAAAAGTCTAAAGTTGCAGACGGACGTACACTGGCATCGAGAAATATGTGTTTTAAGATACAACTATGTACAGTTACATACAGATGTGTGAAAAGTCTAAAAGTGTCGACAGTTACACACTGGCGTCGAGAAAAACGACAAGTTTTACCAGCCGCGTCTTAGTATCTCTCTTGCTTTGGCTATATGTTTCCGTCTCTCTCTGTAAAGCCCTTCAGCTTTTGACAGCTTGTCTATAAGCTCGTTTATCCTATTGTGTATTTCTTCGTCACTTACTTGTTTAAGCTGACTGTAGTGCGTCTTGTGCTCTATAAGCTCGCCGTAGTAGAAGTCTACGTTCTGCATGTAGTCTAAGACCTCCAGCCCGAGGACTTGATATGCGAAACTGTCTTTGCCAGCAAGCCAGTACGGGTGATCTTTCTTCATCTGTTTGTAGAGCTCTACAGCTTCTGAATAGTTTCTAGGTGGGCGCCACCACTCTTCAGCTCCCTCCTTCTGTCTCTCTATGGCTCCTGGCTTGTATGGGTTGTCTCTTGTTGTCGTGACAACGACTGTTGAATCTTTGTCTGGGTTGAACTCAAAGACGCCCCAAGTCACTGCATTTAGATCTACTTGGTGTTGTGGCACATACCCTAGCAGTAGCTCCATCTCCTCGTCAGTGAGACCCTTTGCTTTTAGAATGTTGTACCTTTTAGCTTCTCGATATAGGAAGTCTGGCAGACCTGTCAGCGAACTTATCTCAACCAGGTCCTTGCTCATAGACGGAGTAAATGGGTCATTAGAATTACCAGTATCCTCAATATCAAACTCTAAAATAGCTTGAGCTGGTGGCACTGGCGACATCGGAAATTTGAGCCACACAGAGCCCGACTCGCTAGCGCCATGTGGCGAATTTTCTCTCATAGGTCTGAAACCGTAGAAACCCGATGCAAAGGTAGTATCAACGGCTGATATAGTCACATTTGGCGGTGGGAGCTCCAGCGGATCTACTGGCGATGGAAGCTCGTACCTAAGACTTTTGACTACGCTCCCGCTGATAGAGATCGCTAAACCTCTACCACTGAGATCAAGGTCTATGGCTTCAACGGCGAGATCTACCCACCTCCTATTGTCAATCCTTGTAAGAATGTGGTCTCGTGTAACTGGTGGTATATGGCACCAGGAAAAATAGGTGTTGTTTTTATTTTGGAGCCTACCAACAACCTTTGGGATTGTGTTCGGCTGAACAACAGCCCAGACGGCTTTGTCTGTGAACGAATCTCTAGCGACCACAAGGTAACTTAACTCCATAAATGAACAGTATCTGACTTTATTTATGCTGGCTAGGTAGGCGAAACTTACGTCTTGAGTCGGGTACTCCAGCTTGTTTCTTGTTATTGAGCCATCTGGGTGGTCTATCGGAGATGTAACTCTGTGGGCGTCTAGGTCTATCTTTCTAATGGCGTCACTGGCGTCGACTGGAGCTCCCAAGTTCTTTATGACGCGACCAGCCCAGTCCTTGTCTACATCTATCTCCAGCTCGCTGAGCTTTGTGACCCCTTCCCCTCCTATAGACGGGACTCTTCTGATGGTTCTGTCTGTGACTATCATATGACCCTCTTCCTCGCGTACACGTACAGTCTGAATACAGTCTGGTCGGTTTCGCCGTTTACGTACCTCACTCTGACGTACTGGGCGACCTTCTCGACAGTGAAGCCAAACCCTACGTTTGCTAGCACCGAGAAGCTTTCAACTACGTCCCAGTTAGTTCTGTCCGGGCCCTGCTCGACGTATAGAGTGCCAGGCTGGTCTGCGAAGACCGTGCCGACTATCCTGCCAGTGGCTGGGTCGTCGTCAACTTCGCTGACCCACATTGAGTTAGCTACAAGTGGCTCAGTGGTGTAGTCCACCAGGACCAATTTGCCCACTTCGTTAAACACAGTCGCAAGGCGGTCTCTAAGTATCCTGTCGATTCTGCCATAGTCAATGACTCCAAGTACTTCAGCCATGGAGTATTAACAGTGTATAGTTAAATCTTTGATGTAGTTATGCTTTTAAACTGGGAAAAACTAGACTGCTGGGGCGGGGGCCTGGGTCCGTGGCCAGCCGACGCGTGTCATGCGGTGGCTCATGATGCCCATGTAGATTTGCCCCCGCCCCCGTCTTGATCGCCGACAGCGGGAATTATAAATCTGTGTACAGTTCCTAATATGGCAGTTGCTAAACCCATGATCGCCAAAGGAGTGGCTAAGGTGTATACGTTGAGAGATTTTGTATTGCGCCCAGGGGCCAAAGTCGTAGCTGGCCGTCTCGTGGCCGACTCCGTCATGCCTGTCTACGGCCACGTTGTGGCTGACTCGCCAGACGTAGTGTTCCACATCTCGCTCAACGGCGAATACACAGAGGTGTCTCCCCGTCTCTTGTATCAATACGGTTTCATATGCCCCTCTGCATACATCTGCACTAGCAAATTCGATGATGTGTCGCGTATATACAACGCCGTCGTGTTGCCAAACTTCGAGATCGAGATTGAGTCTGCGTCTGTCGAGTTCATCAACCCGACATCCAGTCCCATCACGATATACGAGGCCAGGGCGCTACTCTACGTAAAGGGGAGAATATACGAGGAGTACAAGGTCTAGCGTCATCAGCACCTAAAACCTTATATTTTTTTACGTCATAGGCAGTCATGAACTGGAAGAGCGTAACTATAGGTGTCGGGTCGTTTCTCGGCGGGCTGGCTACTGGCGTGTTGGCTAGCAACGCACGCAGGCTTGTCGAGCCTGAGTGGGCTAAGAAAGTCATGTCTAGGATAAAGATTGGGTGTGTCGCCAGGGCTGGGGAGGTAAAAGTCGAGTACATAGGCGGTGGGAAGTGGGAGCCAGACGAATATGGCGACGTCAGAGATGCTACGTTCTACCTCGTGTGGTCTGTCGGACAGGGCGTCTACGACCTCCAGGGCCACATAGAGCTGGCGGCTCCAAGCGCGAATAAGAACTACTACCACTTGGAGTTCTACCACGCATATGAGTGTCCAGTGACAGAGCTCATCAAAACAGACCTACCGTATAAGGTCGAGCTTGAAGAGCCACATCTTGTGGTATTGCAGATATACGCATGATTGGAGTCAAGTGTCTTTTTTCAGTGTCTAGGTCTCGCGGAAACGAGACTACGCTTAAGACCATTGGCAACTACATTTACTTCCATGGGATGGGCTATGGCGTTGCCATATTTACCCGCGATGGCAGGCTTGTGAAGTTTATAAAGCGCACAGACGCTTCGGGAGGTGGCGCAACTGTACGACCAAGTAGGTTTTACATACGACGAGTTTTGTGAGTGCAGAGACCCATATGGGATGAAGGAAAGAGGTGGGGCGATTTCTGAGGTGATCCATAACCTTGTGCAGATGTGGACTGGCGACAGCGTCTACGACGTAATAGATGCGCTTGAAAAAGCCTACAAATCTCTTTCCTAATAAAAAAGGGATTTTTTAGAACCTTAGCAACGCCTTCCTCTCTTCGTCGGTGAGTTCCGAGATCCTCACTATGAAGTACATGTTGCTTACTATTGCAAAGAGGGCAGACACTGCTAGTACGTACCCGATGATGGCTAGCAAAGCGTAGGGGCCTGTCGACGCTAGCAACAACACTACGCCTATCAGCCACACCATTATGAAGTCCATCGGCGTTATCCTTAGAATGGCACCCACCGCGCCTGCCACGAGCCCGGCCGCAACAACCGTGGCGAACACCCACTGCACCGCGACTCCCACAAAATACCCAGCGAGACCAAACAGTAGAGACAGCAGAAACGCACCTAGTATTCTTGCCAGAACGTTCATGTGTCTACGGTTTTTCCATATTTAAAAGCTTTTGTGTTCAATAAACTTCATGACAAAAACCCGCCACTTCTCTTGCAATCCTTCCGCCCAAATCCGCCACCCCTCAGCCACACGTTGCCACCTCCTCTCTGCCAAATGCCAGCCATAGTAGTTGCCCATAGTCTATGTGTTTCATCTTGTTTATAAAAACTTTCATTCTCTGGTAGTTCTTGTCATTTAACATTACGGTTCTACGTCCATTGCGAGTACTCTGTATAGCAACTCCTTTAGTCTTTCTGGCTCGTCTGTGCCCTCCACTATAAGTTCCGCCCTCTTTGCGTTTTTGAACAGTAGAAGGAGACCCCACGCCATTGCGTCGTAGCTACAGTATCCCACATAGTCCACGCCTATGCACACCTCCCCCGAGTCGGCGAGTTTCGGGTTTCTGCGGAAAAACATTTCAGCCCACCGCTTTAGGTCTATCTTGACATCTTGTACATGCGTACATACGTGTCTGCGTGTGTTTAAAACCTTAGACCTAACGTCGCTACCTCCCTTCTAAACAGCTCCATGTCTTGTCCACTGACATATCGTCTAAACCACCGCAGGAAGTCAGCATAGCCATAGCGGAATTCGTCGTTTATGCGGTTCACCACGTCGTCGGGTATTGGACACGACGCAGGCTCGTTGTTGATTAGGGGCCACAGCTCCCTTGGGTAGTGTAGCTTGAGGAAGCAGGACCTGGCTGTGACGTATTTTGCCAACCTCTCTGGCGTCCATCTGTTTTTCCAGAACGGGTGGTCTGTCCTGTTGGCTCTGTGTAAATAGATTGGCTTGCCACCTTCTCCCTCGACGCATTCTGTCTCTTCTAAGCCATATAGCCGGAAGGCTGAGACGTAGATCTGTTGCTGGTCTGCCCCGTACTCCTCCCATGGGATTACTGGCAGACCGTATTTGGCGTAGAGGTTTCGCACGGCTTTAGCTACATCTCGCCTTATGCATATGAGCGGGTTGTATGAAAATGGCTTGTGTCTGCAACTGTAGATGAACGTCTGGTACGCAAAGTTCCAGTACGCTTGTCCGTAGTGCCCGGTGCATGGCAGTACTGAGTGCGGGTTGTCATCTCTCTCTGGCGGGTAGTCGCACCTCTTGACGTCGCATACAGCACCTCTACAGTTGAAAGACTTCAGCAAGACTACGTGGCTGTCTGCTGTGCATATGTAGTCGGCGTTTGGCTCAAGGTCTGGGATCTCTTCAACGGCCCAGCTCCTGCCCTGCGCCAGCCCCTTCCTCTTATGCGCAATCACTACAGTCTCGGCGTACTGGTCTACAGTCTCCTTGTGTCTCTGGTACTCCTCCCGTGTGTCGAAGTGGACGTAGACCTTACCGGCTGTGGAGAGGGTGGAGAGAGTGTAGTGGAGAGCCCAATAGCTCTCGCCAGGGCCCACCGAGACGAAGAAGACGTATCTCATGTTGACGTCTCTAGCGACGATGTGAATGCAGCCACTGCGCCTGCCACAGTCATCAACAAAGTCTCTAATTGAGATGTCGGCGGCGGTGGGGCGGGGGGAGATGGCGGCGGTGGGGCGCCCTGCTCTGGACACTCGGTGCTTGTGATGCACTCGTGGTAAACTTTATTGCCTGCTACGTACTGCACTACAATCTGCGTCTTGGCGTGGATCTTGACCGTCCTAGGTTGTGGACAGGATGACGTCGGTATGTGGCCCACCGCTGGTGGCGACACTTCGCCAGCCTTCTGCCCGCCACACAACAGTTCGGCTTTTGCGTTTTCTAAGTCTGCGCCTAGTTGCGTCGGTGCTGTTGCGACGTACGTTTCGCTTCCCCTAGACGGCGTAGTGGCTACGTACACCACCGGTATCTTGTACCTAAGTACGTCTAGGACGTATCTCAGGCGGTATGTCGCCCTTGCCGTCTTAGGCATGGCCTGCGTCGATAGGAGACGCCGGCTCCACTGCACGTAGAGATCTCTGCGCGATCTGTCGGCGTATTCGCCATATGCATACTCTACCGAGGTTATGTCGAACCTGGGCTGAGACACAGCCACTTTGAACTGGTCTGGCGATATAGACGTCTCAGCGGACGCCGTGTTGCTTATGTTTACAATCGGCCCAGCGGATAGGGCGGCGGCTGTCAGCGGCCTGCCACCCCAAGCGTACAGAACTGGGTAGTACAGCCACCCGCCTGGGTCTACTGTCCTCTCCCATGTTCCGCTGTACTGATCGCACTGGCACCTAACGTTTTTGTTGACGTCAACCAAGCACAGACAGACCACGCCGCTTCCCCCCTCGACGCGTGCAAAAACCCTAGGAGGGTTTAGATATGCAATTCTCAAGTACATCACAAAACGTAGACGTTTGAGCCAGAGTAGCCTGGTCTCGCTAGCGTCCGCGTCGGGTCGTATGCGTAGTAGACTTCGAATTGATATAGTTGCTTGTTGGGCCCGTTTGCCCACGCCTTGCCTCTGCCGATTATCTTCGTCGTAATCTTCTTCAATGCTATGTCAAAGTAGTCATACGACGTGTATGTAATCTGTCTTCCTATCGGGTTTTCTCTGTAGTTTGGCACCGGAGTGAATCCAGCGAGTCGCCCATCTGTCGAGCCGATGGATAGTATCAGCTGAGGCTGGTCTCCCTCGTTGCCTACGTCTATTATTGCGTAGTCGTGCCTGTTGATGCAGTCTTGGAACCAGCACCACCAGCCATATGGCACCAAGTCGCTCTTCTCAACTACGTTGCCCCTCTTCACCTGGGGGTAGTACAGACCGCTTACGCAGTCTGCGAAGAAGGGCGGTGAGTCCATTACGCAGTGAGCCGCCGTGTAGTATTTTCCGTCTTTTCCAAAAGGGGGGGAGCACCTAACTACTGTGCCAGTCATCAACCTAAGCTCGCCCACCACGTGGACCTCCCATCCCTCTGTCTGCATCCGCAACGCGTAGCTGTCAACCTCCTTAACGAAAAGTCTCTTGTTCTCCTCGTCTACTAGCACTACGTTATTCCGTCTGAACATTCTAAACATGAGAGAAAATCTCTACGTCAATTTAAGCCTAGCGTCTAGCTACAACGACAGCAATGACAGTAGCCATCATCATTATCATAGCTATAAACATGGCAATAAGCCACCAAGGAGGTTGCGGAGTGGGCGTTGGTGGCGGAGGTGGTGGCGGTGGAGGTGGCGGTGGAGGTGGCGGTGGAGGTGGAGTGGGTGTAGGTGTTGGTGTAGGCGTGGGCGTAGGAGGTGGGTGTGGTTGGACAGAAATGTATTCGGCCCTGTAGTGTGTAACATATATTACGTTGTCTACAATGTAGCCAGCGGCTATGCGTATTTCATATGTGCCAGGCCAGAGGAAGACGTAGTCGCCTTCATGCGTCCACGTGGTGCCGACGTTTCTGTTCGGTGCCCTTGTGTAGCACATGTAGCCCTTCCTCAGCGGTCCGCATGGCGAGTTTATGCTGTCGGCTGGGCCGTCGTGGTACGCGACCCCGACGACGAAGTCGTACCGCCTGCTCGAAGCAGTGATGTATCCGGTTGCCCTAATTCTCACTGGCTGGTTCACGTACGGATTCCTAGTGCTGATGCTGTAGTTGTACACAATGGCGTTGTCAGACGGCGGTGGCGGATACTGGCAACAGCATCCAAGCGGACAAGACGCGACGCATCTGCCACCAGCTAATGTGCATTCAGAGACGCCAGTGCAAATTGTACCACTTGGACACTCAGGCGTAGGCGTCGGTGTGGGTGTAGGTGTGGGTGTGGGAGGTGGTGGCGAGTAGTCGCAACAGCATCCAAGCGGACAAGACGCGACGCAACGCCCACCCCCCATTCTACATTCTGACACGCCAGTACATACGGTACCAGGCGGGCATTGCGCTGGCGTCGGTGTGGGTGTAGGTGTGGGTGTAGGTGTGGGTGTGGGAGGTGGTGGCGGTGGTGGCTGGTTTACTCGACAACAACACCACTGTGTTGGGTCTCTGCCTGGACAGTCTTGTACGCATACACCGCCCTCGTAGTAACATTGATTAATGGGTGCACATGGCGCATTAGGTGGACATGGCATGTCATACATTGGAGACATAGTTAAATATTTACATCTTCGCTGTCTCATGCCTTCGCTTATCATCAAGAGGTTCTTGGAGAACTGGCCCATCGTACGTGAGCTGTTGGCGAGGGAGAACCCTGAGCTTGCCGACAGGCTTGAGCAAGTGTACCAGTGTATCACTGTACATTCTGCAACTACACGCAATGAGTACGAGAAGAAGTGTGGCGGGATAATTCCGTGGTCGGAGTTCGAGGCGTACGTCTACAGCTACGTGTATGTGCCTGTGTCTGAGAAGGAGACGAAACACCACGCCAGGACGGAGCAGAAGACCCGCATCGCCACGGAGAGCGCCATTGGCGAAGTGATTCAACGAGTGGCGTCGCAAGTTGGCAAAACCGCGGAGTGGATGTCTGCGTTTACGGCCGAGCTTGTGAAACTCCTCATGCCCCTGGCGACTGCGGTGCTTAAGGAGCGCGGAATTGATGAGCGAGCTCTGGCAGACATGTCGCCCGAGGAGGCTGCGCGTAAAGTCGCAGAGGCGCTGAACACCATCTGGGACTTCAAGCAACACCAAGACAAGATCGTTAAAGAGATTGGCGAGCTCCGCGCCCTAGTCGAGGAGCTAGGGACCGAAGTCAAGTTCTACGGCGCTTTGATAGACGCTGTAGTTAAGTACGTCCCAGAGACTATCGAGGGCATCGTAAAGGAGGTGGCTCAGATCGCCAGTTACAAGAACCCAAACGCAATCGCGCTACAGCTAGCTCTAGCAGAAGATTAGTTTCTACTTGTATAGTACGCCGCAGTAAATGCAGACGTCGCTCCAGCTATTGCCAATAATAGTAGCGAAGACGGAGTAGGTGGCAATGGCGTGGGAGTCGGAGTGGGGGATACGTACTCGCACTGGCTCTCTGGCTCGCATCCCACCAACCTCCCAGCAGCAACCACTTTTATCTCGTCTGTATTCGTAAGGTAGTACCTAGGCAGTGAGCGGGACGTGCCAGTGGCGTAGTTGTCTTGCCCCTTGTACCTTATCACGTGCGCCTTGTAGCCAGCGATGAAGATGACCACCACCTCGCCTGTCGTCGGGTCGTAGTAGTGTACGTAGTTTTCGTGGTCGTTCCATGCAGTACTGCCCAACTCCTCCACCGTCCTCAGCCCGGAGGAGTCCATCCTCATTACCCTGGCGCTACCGCTCCTAGACCTGTAGTGCTCATGCACCTCAAGCACTGTGTAGCCGTCCCTGTCTGCGTAGAGCGGGAGTAGAGACTTTGGGTTGTCCGGTATGGGGTGTCTGAAGAAGGCCACCCTATCCGAGAACGGTTTCCGGAACACGTGTATGCATGAACTGCTCCCTATGCCGCCCGACCTGCCCCACACGATTGAGTAGCCATGCCACGGTCCGTTTAGGAGCTTGTCGTTGGCGGAGAAGGCGCCGCTACAGGAATCATATTGGGTGTAGGACTTAGACGGCTGTCCCCGGTAGCGCTCAATCACGTGTTGGTACGCAAACGAGCCAACTATCCAGTAGTGGTGGCTGGAAAGCAACCACCTCCCAGAGCCCAGCTCCGTCTCTTTATCCCACACAGTCATGGGCCATATGTTGTACCCCGCAGGCCCGTAACACCCAACTCTGGTGGCCGTACCCCTCTCGAAGTCTACCAGATAGACGCAGTTCCTCTCGAAACCTTCGCCCTTCACCCACATTCTAGGCCATGTAAATGTGGCATCAAGCGTAGAGCCTGTCCACGCATTTACTGGAACCTCCTTCATAACCTCGAAACTTATGTCTGTCGGCTTTGCCACCATCTTCGCGACTATCGCCTTGCCATCGAACGTGGTGAGGTATACCGCTTCAACCGCACTGCCAGACACAGACCTCCACACTGGTGCGCCGTACACCCAGCAGTTCTCTCCCCTCTGCCTGCACTGTGGCAACGGAATGTCTACACACTTGACCTCTCTCTTCTCCCTAAGCGAGTACAGGCAGTACTTGCCCCAGAAAGGCGCCACGTAGGCAAAGCCACCTCTCCAAGCCGCAACGGCTACACCCCACTCGTACTGCGTCGGATAGAACTCGACCATAGACTTATATTCTGGTTGTTTTTAAATACTTGTTGTGTATGCAGAGACAAACGCAGACGTCGCCCCAGCTATTGCCAACAGCATCAATGGCGTTGTCGTCGGGCTGTGCAGGCTGTACGCCCAGCCAGACACCACCCATATGTCGCCACAGTTTTCACACGTCAGCTCCACATCACCAGCGTAGCCTTTGTAGCTGATATAGATGGGCTGGACTACGCCCTGCCCAGGTCTCCAGCGCCAGTTCGGGAAGGTCTGTCTCCACACCTCCCTACCGTCTACCCTTAAGACATATATTCTGTTTAAGCCACCGCCTTCCTCACTCCTGTGCCCCGTCATGTTTAGCACAAACCCGTCTATGCGCGCCCCTATGCGCCCCCTCAAAGTCCTCTTCTGAGATGTGATCCACTCCACAAACCACAGAGGATACTTGACAATTTTAGGGAAACGAGAGTCGCTAGGAGACGCGTAGTTAGCTGTCAGTCTCCAGCCGCCGCCCCCAACGGCGAAGGTGGTGAAGAGGACGCAGACTTCTTTACCTCTAGTGGCATCCCACAGCTCCTGCGGTAGCTTGAGCTCTCCAGATATCCGACCTCCAAATGGCGTGATGAACCTAAGCAACTCGGCGCCGTCTATGGCAACCGCCACAAGTCTGTCCCACCGGTCGCCTGTGGAGACCGCCTCGAAACCTATGGCAGACGCAGGCCCGTTACATGGGTTTGGGAAACACACCTTGTTCCACCCCGTGTCGTAGAATTCCCTATTCCACTGACATGGCATATTGTATACTTACGCACCGATATTTATGTGTTAAAAAAATTTACTTCTTTCTTAGGAGCAAAACTAACGCCAAAATCAACACCACAAGCAACGCAATGAGTATTGCAATAATCAGCCAATCTGAGCCTGGAGTAGGCGTAGGAGGAGGTTGCGTTGGGGGTGGTGTAGGGGTAGGTGGCGGAGGTGGAGTGGGCGGTGGAGTGGGTGTAGGAGTGGGCGGCGGTGGAGTGGGTGTAGGAGTGGGCGGCGGTGGAGTGGGTGTAGGAGTGGGCGTCGGGGGTGGTTGTCTCACGTCTAGGTAGCACGGGTTGTTTCTGTCTACCCGGTCGCACCTCCTGACAACCCTGCCTTGGGAGTCTACAAACTCCACCGAGTAGTAGTAGCCGCCATCCGAGGAGGTAATTGCCATAAGCACCCTGGTCGGCGTGAAGGAGGGGCTGGCTATGCATTCTCCTCTGGGTGCGGCGCCTGCGTACACCCAGTCGCCAGTCCACGGCTGGCACCCGGGGGAGCCCCACGTCTTGTCTACACACACGACGAAATAACGTGTCCACTGGTCGTTGGCGTTGCAGAACCTAACTGTGTACGACATGGCAACCTATATGGTCGCAGTTTTAAATTTTTTTAACACCACTTCTTGACTCTTCTGCTCTCTACGTCTAGTCTGCGCCTGAGATTCGCCAAGAAGTCCTCTAGGTCAGTCTCCCCGGTCTCTCTCGTCGCGTCTTCCATGGCACGTACGTTGAATACAAGCGACCTGGGCCTAAATGGGCCGTAGCCGAGTCTCGGCGGGGAGCACAGATGTTGTTTCATCTCTTCTATCAACCTGGGCGCCAGCGTCCTTGCTATTTCGTAGCGTTCGGCTGGAGTTGCCTGCTCGTACCTACTCCTATTCCTCACCCAGTAGGACGCCAGCTTGCGCAACAAGACGCCGAACGTTTCTGGTGGGTAGGAGATCTGCCAGTCCGTCTCCCTCCTCACCTCCTCCCACGCCTCGTTCCGTATGTGTCTGGGTATCATGTCGGTGAAGTCTCCGTCTAGCCATATGTAGTCCAGAAGCCAGCCCTTGAGGATGGCCCACACGCCATGGGTCGCCATGTACTCAGAGGCGTACTCCAGCTCATCTACGTAGTTCAGCATGGCCCACGCCCGCCATATGCATATCAGCTTGGCCTCCTCCTCCTCGATGCCCTTCCTGCGTAAATGTGCCCAGACGAAGGCGCACCAGTCTTCTGTAGCCTGCGCCGCGTCTCCCTTAACGTTGTGGTAGATGCCTTCAAGCCACTCCACGTCGTTTATAAGACCCTCGGTGTCTCTGCCCTCCCTCTCCCACCTCTCTAACTTGTCCTCAAACTCCTCTACTAGCTCCTCCGCCTCAGTCTTCGCAGGCATGTCTAGACCAACCTGCCCAGTATATGTGGCGTAGGTACTTGTGGAGTCTCGCCATGGGGTCGTCTGAGAACCTCGTCTCGGTGACGCACTCGCGCCAGTGGGCGTAGCTACTTACCCGCAACACCGCGAAGTCGAAGTAGTCCGCCTTCCTCGGCATGTGGGCGTACTTCAGATGTCTGTTGTCGTCGTAGCGACGCATCAGCTTAATCGCCTGCGACTTGGTGAAGACAGGAGACAGGACTATGTGCCACGCCCGCCTGCCCTTCGCCGCGGATACGTATTCCCAATACACTATGGCTTGCTCCATGTATCTCTTGGGAGGGGTCTTGCCGCTGTCTACATCTACCGCTGGGTAGTACAGCAGTCTGCCACCACACAGCGCCACGTGACTGAGACCGACCACCGGTCTCAACACCCCGTCCACGCCCCACTTCCTGTAGATCTTGACGTAGAACTCGCAACCGTCCCACTCCGTAGCCACCCAATACACCAGCGACGTGACTACGCCACCCCTCAGCTTGACTCTGGTGATGTACTTCTTCACCGGGCGTATAGACAACACAGCGGAAAGAGCCAAAAGTCTTGCATCCATCACCTCTGCAAGTCCCTCTATCAGTCTTCTCTCTCTAACAGAATGCACTAGCAAATACACAGACAGTTATTTAACAGTTGCACGTGGGAGAAACGTTAAATACTCAGCGCAACATGCATAACGATGCATCTACGTGCGTCGCGTCGCGTCTCCACTACGACTACTTCGCACTTCTCATCTCAACACATCACTACATATTTACTACATACTTCTCCGTGTGACGTAGGGGCGTAAAGAGCCCCCTCTACATAGGTTTCTGGAGATATCTTTCAGTGAACCATGGATAGGGAGTTTCAGTGTACAATGGAGAGTTTGGCTACGCAATGGATAACGCTAAGTTTATCAAACAAGAGACATGGCGCAATTGGATTAGACAAAAAACAACATCTCAATGGCCACATCAGTTACAAGGGAACACAACGGCGGGAATTTTTGTTCCAGGAATATATTATATATTATATATTATATGCGCTTTCAACTCTGAACTCTTTACATATAAGGGGGATGCCCTTGTACAACGTTTGATCTGTATTTGGTCTATATCTTTGTGTAGCGACGTGTCTTTTACATATGTCGCTACAACGGAAGTGTCGCCATATGTACATGACAAATTAACTCTATATGTAAGTTCGTGGTCAAAAATGGTTCTTTGTGTATTACGCCATTTGGTTTACATATATAGAGTATCACGACGTTGCTTTTGTTCTTTACATTCATCGTGACCTCATCTACATTAGCCCAGAGAGTCTTGGGTACGTATCTAACCGTTTTGTTTTTTACATTGTTTAGATTGACGTTCCTGTTTTGGCTAATTATGAAAAAGTTGTTGATGTGTTCTGTCCGACGTGGGCTCCATATATGGTGGACTTATATCCAGCAACGGTGAAGGGGTTTTGTAAAGAAACTATTTAACTATTGTCTTCAGACGCGTGTAGACTTCTTCCAGTTTTTCGCAAGGTATAGCGACGTAGTAGTGGTTTCCCTTCCACAGTATTTCGATAGGCAGGTTGAAGTAGTCGATTATCAGTCTGACTTCTGTTACTGAATAGTGCTCAGACGTGCGGGAGATGGATCTCGTGACAGTCTTCGTATCTCGTAACGTGACTGATTTGGCGACGGTAACTGTCTTGTTTCTATACATGGGGTTTTCAAAAGTCTCCAGCCGAAACGTTATGTATCCCCGTTCTTCAAATGTCTTGAAGTGTCTTGATGGCGACTCCCCGCTCTCTGGGTCGCCACATGGATTGCTGTGTATCGCGTAGAGTCTGGCGAGTTTGGAATAAAGCTGAGCGGCGAACGCCATGTAGGGCTCGTCTAGTGGGTTGTGTTGTGGTTGCGACGGTGGTGGGTTGTTAAAGAGCAACGAGGTCGCCGCGTCTATGGCTGAGAGCCATGGCGGCTGTGCCATATATATAAAGGGGTTGAATGCTAGCCAGGAGAGCTGTGGGTGCGACTCGGTCTCGGCGCCAGGAGGCACTCTGTCTCCGTGTATGTACCGTATTCTGTTGGACACGCTTCTGATGTCGTCGCGTGGGGCATTTGTCGCCATCACAAGTGCTCCGTGTAGTATGTACGCAACCTCGCGCATGGTCTGCGTCTTCAGTCTGGTGATTGTGCCCCGCTCGAAGTACGGTATCACTATGCGCCAGTCGAAGTAGCGCCCCAGGTCCTCCCCTATGTCGTCCGCCACCACGTGGCTCCTCATCAGGCTATCTCTCAGCGCGGCAGTGGAAGGCGTAGAGATGTACCGCTTTGGCTGGGGCCACGCAGAGTAGATGTACATCAAGGTGTTGGTCTTCCCCGTACGCATGGGGCCGACAACCACCGGAACGTAGCGCTTAGTTGCATGCATCTGTATGTATGGCAGAAGTGCTAAGACGCCTATTTCGGCGCCGTACCTAGCCACATCCTGCACCGCCTTCTTCAGCTCCTCCTCGCTATATTCAACCTCAGGCAGTGGGGGCGAGAGGTCTACGTTTGTGTCAGCGAAGTAGACAGTATCTAATACGGTCCAGCTTGGCACCAGTCTCACCAGTTTCTCGTCTCTCATCGCTACTGCGAGAGCTGGGTATCCGCCATAGTGGATAGGTACTAGGCAAAAACTGTCTGTGATACATTTGGTGTATCTTAGATACACCTTCTTCTTTCCTGGATACATCAAGCCTTGAAAAAACTGTGAATCGAATGTAGATATGCGGGACTTGCAAAGTTTCCTCTTCTTCCTCCTCCCGTCGTAGTAGTAGATCAGAATTGTGCTATTTGCTAGGTCAACCTCAGATTCGTACTGTATCTTGTTTTGGCCATCGGTATCCCAATCCTCCCACGCGACGTAGATGCGTTGCCCGTCTATCTGTAGCGGAGGCGCTAGACGTCTATATGCGTCGATGAAGTGCTGTACGCACTGGTTCTTTACTTGCGTTTCCGCAACAATCCTCATTGTTGCTCTAGCATCCGACGCGTCGGCTTGCGGCGTAGGAAGTATTCATACAGCGCCCTCTCGACGATTTCAGACATGGGCTTCTTCTTCAGCTTGGCGTACTGTCTCAACACGCGTCTCATGCGCCTAGACAGAGTAAAGGTGACTATCTCATATTCCCTCTTCTTCACGTAAGGGAAGATCTTGTCTATTTTTAACTATTAGCGCCTACGCCGAAGTCTTAAATACGTATTAATAAAGGAGGAGAGGAATGCAGAAGCGCCAGCCGCAACCACTAGCAACGCGTCTATGGCGGGCGGTAGCGCTGGAGACGGGGTTGGCGGCGGCGAGACTGACACATGCACATCACGTCTGTCTGTAAAGTCATAGGCTATGGGGTCGATGAACCACCCCGCCACGACGCGGAACTTGTACTGCCCAGGAGCTGGGTACTTCACCCAGCCCTCGTATGTGAATTCAGTCCCCACAGGCACTCCCCTCTCGGTGAATTTGCCACAGGTGATGCAAACACGGTGGCGACATACGGGCATCTCGCCACAGCTGGTCTCCACGGAGCCCGCGGGACCGTCTATATAGTAGAACATCACGAAAAACGCAGTCCTCTCGTCGTCGTTGTCTGTGACGCGCCCAGTTATCTTCACTGGCATCCGCGTCCCCACCACAGCAGACGTGGGGAACTCCAGCGAGGTTATTATAGCTTTTTTGCCCATAGCAAGAAGGGGGGTGTGGCTTATATGTGTAGAAGAGTGCCTAGGCCCAGCTTGCCCGCCACAACGACGGCGTATGCGCCAGTGTATACAGCGATGTCCTTTGGGCTACGGTCTTGGAACAGCTGGTACACCACATACAGAGCGGTGAGTATGGCGGAGGCCGCTATGCCTGCAGGGCCTTCAGTCACTGCGTTTGCAGCTAGCGCAGCTAAGGCGATGTGGGAGAGGTCTGTGTACTGGATAACTGTCTTAAGCTTCAGCGTCTTTCGTCTCGCATATTCGAGCAACATGAGTGCGCCAGAAATAGCGAGGAATATCAAAAAAAGCATGGGTTTAGACGTAGCCGACGCGTCTTCTAGACGTCAGCACTATCGGCGGAAGCCACATGACTACGTATTGCTGTGGCGATGTGAGCCTAGCGTCTGCGACGACTTCAATTACGAGCTCCTTCCCAGGACCCACTATAATCGGCTCTGGAAACATGGCATACGCCAGCGGGTGGTCCATTGGCGCCGTGGACAGCAACATGTTGAGCGTCCGCACCGGTTTTTGTTTCGTCAAGTCTTGGTAGATGTTTATCCGCACAACTGGTATCCGGGACTTAAGCGTCTCGTCTGTCTCAACCGCGAATCCAGCAATCGCTATAGCGGCTGTGTCGGGCTTCAACCTGACCGCTAAGATGTCGGTAATGCCTGGGTTCACTGACGCCACCCAGTCGTCGCTCTGGTAGGCGTTTGTCTGCACTACGTCAACGTACCTGCCCCCAGCGCCGAAGTCTGTCTTGGGATTGGCGGGGACTGCGACGCATTCGAGCTGGGGATCTACGTTGCGACACTGCCGCATAAACAACGTGACAATGGCTCTGTAAATCGCCGCCTTTACGTCTGGAACTGTATCTACGCTGTAGTTCTTGTATATCTGGGGAATGAACCTCTGGAGCTCCGCCGCCATAGACATGTCTGCGGACATGTTTTTATCTTTTGAACGCTTTCGCCACTAGAACCCCTACCAATGCCGCGACTACTATCACCACCGCGATTATTAGTATTGTTTTCCAGTCTAGCGACATGGTGAAAAAAGAGTTACTGAAATATAAACTTTATCGGACGGGGAGGGGGTCATACAACGCGTTAAGTGACCCTAACGCGTTGTGTAGAGCGCAGCCATGAAAGACGCCACGCCCACCGAAATCGGCAACACATACGGTGGTAACGTGCCTGGCGGCAATGGCGGCGCGACAGACTTAGTCAGTATCTTGACTCCGAGCTCCCTCTCTACAAGCACGGCGCGGTTGGCCACGCTCTCAACGGAGCTACCGGCGAAGTTCAGCCCCACGGGCTCTAGCTTGTCGCTGTAGAGTCCAGACCCGGAGTCGCCAGGCGACAGCATATATGTCGTGAGGATCTGGTCTGCGAAGTACAACACGCCACAGCCTGTGTTTACGCCGACTCGCACCCCTATGGCCTTGACCCCTCCCTGTCTTGTGGAGAAGGTGTGGACCCCGCGGCCGAACTTAACCACCGTCTCGCCTGGCTGGGGGTCTCTTACGGAGCCCTGCGGCTCTCTCTCGACGCCTCCCTCGTCTAACACAGCTAGTTTGTAGGGCACCTCCAGCTTGACCCACGCCGCGTCTACGAGCCACTGATCCCTGCCATAGTCCTTATACACTGGGTTCTCGCCTATCTTGTCCTGCTGGGTGCCTCCGCATATGGCCCCCGGTTGCGTGACGTAGTACCCCCCTCTGTTGCACATGCTATATACTGTACAGTGGTTGTTTGAAATGATACCTATGTCGTTTTCACGTCTCGCAAAGAAGCCGAGGGTGCAACCGCGGATGACCACCCCCCAGTTGCGGTTCCAACTGCCGATGTCCACCCCCGCAACGACTGGCCTGTACCTCTGGGTGCGGAAGCCGCACGTAGACATCGCATCGCCCATCAGTGGCATGATCGATGGATGCGGGGTGTTGGGCTGGATAGTCACGTCGTTTGGAGACAGTTCAGTCAGCTCAAGCGCGTACATTGGGTCTACCCCAGGCAGGACGCCTGCACAGAGTCGGGGTCCTTCACAGACCCCCACCCAGGCGAATTCGCTGTTTACAACATGTTTCTCAAGCGATCTGGCGACGTCGAGGAAGAACTCATACGTCTTAACTATGGTCTCCTTTGTCTCCCACATCCATGTGTATTCATACGGTTTCATGACGTTGACCTGCTTCTGGAATAAAAAATTTTGTGTCTTGCGAAAAACGTATAAATCCGTGTTCTGTCTCCTCTGTGACCGAGGAGTACATAGGTACTCTGCGCGTCTTCTGCTCATGTGGAATGGGGGCGCCACCTGTAGTTGATTCGAAGGTCATCGGATACGGTAAGCCAGCGGCCTATGTCAAGGCGGTGATTAGATACAGGACGTGGTCTGAGTGGTTCTGTGCACCGTGGCGTATCGACGTAAACATTGAATACAAGGTGGAGGACAGGGTGTACTGGTTCAAAAACGTCAAGGGAGAGACGTCTGGCGTCGAGGTGATACAGCTACCGCCAGGCGTGTTGAACAAAACCCACCAGCTGGCGGCGTGGGGTGCGCAGTGGTACGCCTGCTGGCCCGTAGAGGCGCAGATAGACCTCTACGCCGTGTCTGTCCAGCCTACGCCTACACCGCCACCGCCGAGCCCCACGCCAACCCAGCCGCCACCAGGCGGCGGGGGCGGGTGGGGCTTCTCGCCATGGCTCTTCGTGTTCATGGCTATGATGGTGGCGATGTTCATGATAGCCGTGGCGGTGGCAGTCAAGAGGTAAACCTTATTACTTGGTATAACACTTTTTCCTCATGTCCGAGGTAGTTGTAGACACGTTGAGGATTAGCCAGGTCTGTACTATCGGTGGGAATGTTCAAGAAAGTAAGCGGGTATACTACAACAGGCCTTGTACGCAGGCAAAGGTTAGAGGTCGTTTCACCGTTACAAACTGTGGCATTTCTGGTGCATGCACACGGTTGAAATACCTAATCGATGGGCAGGAGGTGTTTTCCCGCCAGGTCGAAGTTGGTGTTGGTGGGTCTCCAGTTAGAGTCGAGTTTGAGATTACGCTTAGGTGTTCAGAGATCCAGGGCAAGACACACACTCTCTACGCCGAGGGCTGTTTCTTCCTATCTGCTTGGAACGTAGATGCGCAGGCAGAAGTCGTGGCTGTGGTTGAAACGACTCCGACTCCTACGCCTACTTCGACTCCGCCAGGGCCAATTACCGACTCGTGGATACTTGCTATGATCATGGCGGCGGTCATAATGGCGGCGGCGCTTGTGGCCGTGGCGCTTATCGTGCGTAGATGAGGCTCCACATAAGGGCGGAGGGCACCCCACTCACGTGGCCGAAGGTAGCCCGTCAGCTTATCCTCGCCCCCTGTAGCGAGACTAGGGTCACTGTTAGATACCAGACATGGCAGAATGGGTTGCCATGTGGCGTAAACATTGAGTACAAGGTGAATAACCAGGTGGTGTGGAGCAAGGGGCCGATCCCGTGTGGTGAGTCTGGCGAGGTGGAGGTGATGGCAAAATGCAACGGACTGCATCAGCTGGCTGTGTGGGGTTGTGTAGGTTGCTTCTGGGGCGTAGAGGTCGAGGTCGTGGCTGATGTGCCCTCGCTTCTGCCTGTCGTAGTTGGCGCTGGGGCTGTCGGCTTTGTACTGTGGCTATGGCATGGAAGGAAGCGTTGAAGAAAGCGCTATGGCTTTTAGTTGCGCCAGTACTTGTATTGCTTGCAATGGTCTACCTAGCTAGCTGAGCGCAGAAGTGTCTTGTCTACGCCAATCTTCCCGTATGGTGCGGTGCTGTTTCCGATCTTCATCATGTCTAAGACCGACGTAGACAGGGGGCTGTAGATTTTTAAAACACAACATTTTTCCACACATGGAGGACGTACTTAGACTAGTGGTAGATGTAGGCGGCTACTGGTACAAGCAACAAGATGGTACTGTGGTGGTGGGGGTGCCTGAAGATAGGCCAGATCTCGCAGAGTGGGTGCACAGCCAGCTGGTTGCATTGGGTGTAAAACACAAGATACAGTTGATTAAACGCATATCTTTCCTAAGTTTTTAACTGGTCTCCCCGCCCTAAAGGGTGGGGTTTTCAAGTATTTAAATAACGAATATCGTAACTACGATGACGCAGGCAGAAGTTGTTCAGACGCAACAGTCCCAGGAAGAGCCTACCCAACCAGCCCTTATCCAGTCTCAGGAGGCGCCCGAGACTCCCCTTCTGCAACAAGAAGAGAGTAGTGGAGAGTTTGTAGATATGTTCTCCCAAATGTTTGGCGTACCTAGGGATGTAGTGGTTAGAGCTCTTAACAAGGAGGAGTCTCTGCAGAGGGCGCAGGCGCTTCTGCAACTTATGCAACAGCTGTCGCAACTGCCAAAGGAGATGCGTAAGGCGCTTGCGCCGCTTGTTGCTGGGATGGTGTCTGGCGATGACGATGCTGAGCTGAAGAGGTTGGCGAAGTGGATGGCGGTGATGCGGGCGTTGAACGACCCAACGTCTAAGCTGTTCATCGAGATGTTGCTTGAGGAGAGGAGACGCGTGTATGAACTGCAACAACAAATGTTGCAACTCGTGCTTGAGAAGAATGCGAAAAATGGTGTGGAGAAGGAAGAGGCGCAGAAACTCGTTAAACAAGTGGTTAAGGACCCGCTTGATGACTTGGCTGAGCGGCTAGAGAAGCTTCAGAAAGCTACGCAGATACTCGGCTTCCAGCGGGCCGCGGCGGAGGAAAAGCCTAAAAACGTGCTAGACGCTGTGGAGGAGATTACGAAACTTGCAGATACTCTGCGCAAATTTGGGTTTGACGTGAAACCTGCTGTAGCGGAGCAGGAGCTGAGACGGATACGCGAAGAGGCGTATAGGCAGGGTCTCCAGGAAGGGGTGAAAAAAGCAGATCAGTTCGCCGAATTGGCCAAGACCGCGCTGGAGAAACTCGGCCCCTCTCTCAACAAGTTGTTAGACGCCCTGGCGGACTACTTAAAGACTAAGCAACAGACCGTTTAAAAACCCGCGTTTTTCTCTTCTTCATGCTCGACATGGAATCCGTGAAAGACGTAGACATCGGCGGCGTGAAACTCGGCACATGTATGGACTACATCACCGAGCTGTACAAAAAGGTGGGCGACGGTGGCGAGGTTGCTCTTGACCTCGACTGCGACCCAGATGATGCGTTTAGGAAGATTGTACATATTCTCGGCGATGAGGAAAAGGCAAAATATATATTGAAGTGCGGAGTCGCGCTGAGTCAGTATATTGACTACGTCAACAACCCCTTCTACCGCGCCATGGCTGAGCTGGCTATGAAGACCCTAGGCGTCAACGTCGACTTGGAGACTGGGCTCAAGTTGTACAACTCCCCCTGCGTTAAGAAACTTATCGCCAAATACCTCTGATCCAAAAGAGCTGGGTTTTCAATTATCCTAAAAAAGGGGTTTTTAAGTGGACTGGACGTAGGCGCTGGAGGCCTTGGGAATCAGTTTCACACTTGGCAACAACTGCACCTTTACTGTGACGTTTGCTGGGGTGGTGGTGCTGGCTTCTCCGGTCTTCTCTGCGAGGTAGCTCTCGCTGAAGACCAGCTCCACTACCACCTCTTCTGAGGGTCTCACGACTAGTCTTGCGCCTAGCGGGACGTAGAAGTAGGGGCAGGAGTCGCACGTGGTGGCGCGGGCGACGTCTACTGTGTACGCCAGTCTCTGTTTGTTGAGCGCTCTGTAGATATTGATGTGTCTAAGCGCCTTGACCGCCTCCGCGTCTAGCAACACGGCGCCGAAGGCGAATACAGCCGCGTCGGCCTTGACGCGGAAGCCGAAGGCATCGGCCCTGTACGACGTAGTCGGGGAGGTGAACTGGAACGTAAGCGTCCAGTCGTCTTTGTAGTTGTTTGCGCTTACGGCGTCTGTGAACTTCGAGGGGGCGGTGGGCGTGCCTATGTCGGTCAGCGGGAGGAGCGGGTCTATCGTCACATCGGCGGGGCTGTTGGCTATGAGTCTGTAGTTGTCGAGAAGTGCCTGCACAGCTTGTTCCTCGGCGTATATGACGTCTGCTAAATATGGCTGGCCTGCGTTTACGTGGTAGCTTATGCCTGCCTGCACGATTTTGGACATTATTGACGCACTCATATCTCCACTATGTTAGGGGGTTTTTGTACTTGTTGTTGCGTCTGTTGAGTTGGCTGAGGTACATATGTCTGGGACATCACGACTCTGCTAACCGTAGACGCGGGAGGTGGGCTGTAGGCGACTGACTTGGCGCCAGTAGTTGCGCTCTTCCACTCATCGGCACGTAGGTAGAACGGCTTCTTCGACTGCACGTCCTCCATTATGGCTCTGGATTCGCGTGGGTAGCTGAGTTGCTCGACTACAGAGGTGAGCAACCTCACGCCTGCCTGGTACGTCGTGACTCCGTTTTCGTCTAGTCTTTGCAGGCCATACCAGCCGAGAGCGATGCCAGCGACGGTCTTCAGCACAGCCGCCGCAGTGGGGCTGAGCGTTGCATTTAAGATGCTTGCGCCGATTGTGCCTGCAAGCTCGCCATACAGCACAGACTTGCCATATCGACCAAGTTCTGGATGGGACATGAGGAAAAAGTGGGGTTCAGTTTATAAAATTTTACTGCCGAAATGGATATATCGTGACGATTTCGCCCTCCGGTTCATCGCTCTCGCGCAGTTGCTCGACTCTATACCGCGTGCCTTTGAACGCGATGACGAAGCTGTTCAGCGAGACGGGCGACGGGTTCACCACGCGTATGTACACTGACTCGCCCAGCCCAACCGCCACGCGTAGCGGAAATACCATCTCCCACTCCACCACAGCCGTGACGTCTACGTCTGCTGTAGACACCGCGCTCAAGGCGCCGCGGACTGGGATGTTTAGCTTGTCTAGCGCAAAAGTCTGCCCTGCAGGAATCGCCACCTTTAGTATGTTTACCGTGGTGGCGCCTGTGGTCTGCGCAAACGTGACTGTGGCTGGCGATGTGCCAGTGTTGGCGATGTACACCTCCCTTAGGTACATGAGCGGTAGCTGGGCGTACGTTGTGGGTGGCGCTATCAACGTGGCTGGGGTGCCAGCTGTGAGCGTCGCCTGCACCGCCGCCGAGCCGCTGGGCGGGTAGAAGAGGTCCACCAGCGAGCGGTAGCCCTTAAATAACCTCTCCTCTGCTCCTCCCACCCCTATACCAAACAACACAGACATCGGCTGGTCGTACTCCAGCATCCATATCTCGTCCGGGTGCGTCTGGAGCTCCCGTATCTTGCTCGGCGTGTCGGCGTAACCCGACGCAGGCACGGAGGCGATGTAGTTCGGCACCACTTGCACCACAAACCTCGGTATCGGCTCTTCGTGGAGCACCTTAAACACCTTGTACCTCCCCTTATACGGTACGCTGATTCTCATGTAAGTTTTAAACACCTATGTTATTATCTTTTTTGTGGACGTGATCTACTTCCCCCCTGGCTCCGTACCCCCAGCCAAGGTGGCGAGGTGGCGTACTGTATATGATGTAATTTGGCTTAAGGAAGGCGACGACTACAAGCCACATCTGATCGTGATGCAGAGGATGAGGAACGGGAAGGTGGGGTTGCGTCTGCACCCTCTCAACAGCTATTCCAAGGAGGTGGCGGAGTACGTGCGTCAGCAGATTAAGAACTGCTGGGCGGCGAAGTTACGTGGCGAGGAGTTCCACTGGTTCATCAAGACCCATGGCATGCACCCTGTTGCATGGTGCATAAAGAAGATAATGACTAACAAGAAGTTCAAGACTGGGGATGGGAAAAAGACGTGGAGTGATTTGGTGGTCGAAGCCCTCGTCAACAAGTACAAGGAGATATTCGGGAAAAGTTTATAAACTTCAGCCCAGAGTAACCGCATGTTAGTAAGAGCAACTACAATACTGGCGGCCGCGTCTGGCGGAATCGAGCCTAGGTGGAGACTGGCTGCAACTGGTCTCCAAATCGCAAGGACGCCTCCTTGGTCTAAGAAGCCTATGACGATTAGAAACGTGCCCTACACGGCGGTAATGCCGAAACCTAAACAGCTGGCGGTGAGGATTGCCTTTGGTCGTGTCGCGTCGCAGGCGAAAGGCAAGAAGAAGACTGGCTTCCTGCCGCCCGCCGCGGAGCTCGTGGCGCAGGCCAAGGGCAGGATTGCGCAGGCCGCCGCTGGCATACCGTCGCAGAGGGACACGAAGAGGAACTACCACACGTTGAGTGAGCTCGAAACAATTGCCCGCCAGAAGGGCATAACCGTCTAAAAACCAGCTTTTTTCTTACTGGTCTCCTCCTCACCCTTTAGGACTAGCAATATTTTGGCGGGTTTTCTACCCCATATAGCGTCTGGAAGTAGTCCATGTTCTGCCTGATTGCTTGACACGCAACTCTGTACACGCCAGCGTCTAGTGCCTTTCTGATGTCTTCCCACTCTTGTCTGGTTATTCTGTCGGCGCGGTAGAGGGCGTCGATCAGCCTGGCTATACATAGGTCCACGCATTCCCTAGGCGTGTTGTGGAAGCAGACTCTGTCGTCTAGCACACCCCAGCACAGATTGTCGCCAGTGGGCTCCCTGGCGACTATGGCCCCGATTTCGAAACTCCGCATGGCGTCTCTAATCGCCATCTCTCTTATGGTGCCCATAAACGTCCGCCTGTACTCCTCCTCAAGCGACCGGCCCCACCTCCTTGCGGGGACAACCTCCCTGCTCCTCTCCACCACGCCTGGTCTCACCTCCCTATCCACCGTCTTCACCAGTGGGTACATCGCTAGTAGGCGCTTCAGCGTCTCCAGGCTGGGCGAAGACGCCAGCGCCGTATAGACGTCGTACATCGATATCCAGTTGTTGATTGCGTTTAGAGCCGTTGCGACGGCTTTGCTGTAGCTCTCGGTAGTGGCTCTCCTCACTTCGTCCAGCGCCGTTCTGTACAGCACCTTCATTACGTCCACCAGCCGTCTGAAGTTTTCGTGTCGCTCCAGGTCCACCAGGTAGTGGATGAACCGCCTATTGCGCGTCGTGGTTTCCCTCCTCTCAAGCCCATACACCGCATGCAGTACGGAGAGTCGCTCTAGCACCTTGTCTTCCGTCTCTTTGTCGCCTGGTGGCAAGATTAGCGAGATTCGGACAGCCACCTTGTCTACGTGTGACTCCCAGCGTAGGCCCGGAACCGGTGGCAATTTTCTCTTGATGTCTGTCAGCCAGTACTCAAGCACCTTCCTAGCCAACTCCAGAGTCACGGCGTCCTCCCTCGCCAGCTCAGCCGCCACCTCCTCCACCTCCCTAGCCAGCTCCTCGGCCTCGGGCTCCGCGCCCCTCTCCACGGCCTCCTTCGCCAGCTGAAGCGCCGCCTTGGCCTCTTTGACCGCCCTCCTCCTTGACGCCCTCCTCTCCGCTGGCTTCCTTATCTTGATAGAAATAGGTATCCGGTGCTCCCTCTTCACGGTCTCGTACCACCTCCACGCCTCCCTCCTCTCGCCCAGCTCGGCCAACGTCTTGATGGCGTCCTCTATGGCGCGTATCACGTCTGACGTACGTATCCCAGACCTCCACGTCTCTACCGCCCGCTGGAGCTCCTCGATTAATGCGGCGACGTCTATCTTTGTCTCTGTCACAAGTCTCCTCCTCAGCCGCTCCAGCGACTCAAAGAAGGCGTCGCGTGAAAAGCAATCCAGCTCCTGGGGGTCTATCAGCTCCGGGTCCACGCCTGCCTTGGCTAACATTGTGGCTACGGACCTCAGGCGCGAGTAGTCTGCAATTACGCGTGGGAAGCGACACGAGTCGTATGTGGCCTTCAGTATCTGGCATATTCTGTCCGCCGACGCGTCTTTAAGACCGCAAGTCACGTCTCACAGCTCCTGCGTCTTTAAATCAGTCTTCGCCGTCCTGCCGCAGAAATAACAGCCGATCAGCAGAGCCACCACCATGGCAATAATCAAGACTGTGGCAGACACCCCGCCCTCTGCAACTGTCGTGGTGGCTGTGACCGTAGACGTGACAGGCACAGTAACCGTCTCCGTCTTGGTCACAGCGCCTATATGCGCTGTAGTAGTTACTGTCGTGGGTATGGCGACTGTGGTTGTGTAGGTAGCTGTATACGTTATAGGGACTGTAACAGTCGTAGTGATAGGGATTGTCACTGTGTAGGTCTCTGTCTTGGTGACTGTCGTAGTCATGGGCACAGCAACAGTGGTTGTATAGGTGACTGGAACTATGACAGTTGTGGTGTAAGTGGCTGTTTGAGTTGTGGTGACTGTCTGGGTTACTGTCTGTGTCGTTGTGACTGTATGTGTCACAGTCGTTGGACTACACTCGGGGCAGTACGACACTGTGACTGAGGGATCTGCTGTAGTTGCTTTCGTTGCAACTAACGCTAGGAGTACCCTGTCCGACAGCCCGGTGGCGTTTATAAAAATCGACGAAGAGAATATGTAAACACGGTTTGGCAACACGGGGGAATATGTACAGTACAAAGCGCTGTTGGGGCTGACCTGGGCCCCGACGCACTCGTCGAAGTCAAGGTATGTGGGGTCTCTGCCCCACGACCACGGAGACAGCAGGAAGTTCCAGTAGGCTCGTCTAAGCCTATCGGCAGGCAGTGCATATGTTAGTGTGGCGTTAAATGGCGAATACCTCCAGGCAAGCCACGCGAAAAATGCACCGTATTGATAAGCACATAGGTCGGGCGCTTCACACCGCCATGGATCCCGCCTATACAACCGCTTATCCCAGAAGTCTTGCACCCAACCGTACCTCTGCCACTGTCCAACTTGATACACGCGCGTCACCATGTAGTAACTGGCCAGACCTTCTGCATGTGCCTCGCTCCACCAGCCGTAGCCCTTACCGCCGTCGCCCACAGCGTTTTGGAGCGCGTGGGCCATCTCGTGGAACGCCAAGTGCTGGAGCCACGCCCTAGAGATGTCGCACCTGAACTCCATCTTGTAGACGCAGACGCCAAACGGGCCGATTCTGCTGTACGTCACGGCGGGGTACTGGATGTCGTTGCGCAATACGACGTGGAAGTCTGGACACAGTGCGGGGGTCTTTACGTCTTGTGTGTACATGTCGTATGCCTTCTGTAAGTATGAGTCCAGAGCGTCAACGTAGTCCTGCGACGCTCCGCAACTGTTGATTATTGTGAATGCCAACACTGTTGTTGAAAGCAAGACAGCCAGCGCCAAGGCCCTCATAGGTCTACGTCTCATCTATACTTAAAACCGTTATGTGGAAGTTGAAGGTGCGGTGCTCCTTAACTATGTGCCCGACCGGCCCTGTGTATGCATTCTCCACATAGCTAAACGACTCGCACCAGTCGCACTCACAACATGCCCGCCAGACACTGCTGAAAAAAGACTCGACCAATCACTTCTCCTCGACCATCAGCCTAAGCGCTTCCATCTGTCTCATAAGCATCTGCATCTGCATCTCTATGTGCCTAACCCACGTCGCGATGAGGTTGGCCATGGCTGCAGTTCCGAACACTATGGCCAGCAACCACGCAACCGAGACGTATATGCTGTATGGCATGCCGAAGAGGGGCGTAGTTGAGTAGATGGCGAAAAACGCTGACAGCGTCGCAAACGCGCTGTAGAGCCGTCTCGGGATAGACGCCCCTAGCAAGGCGCCTACCACAGCGGCCGCCACCGCCCAAGGCGTTACGTCGATAGACAGCACCATCATGGCTTGCCATCCATCTGCGCCTTTTTGAGCTCCTCTTCTTCGTCTAGGTATATCTTCTCAAGGGCGGAGACCAGCTCCTCAAGTTCCTCCAGCTTAGTTTTTTTCTTCTGGACAGCTACGGACATGGTTCATAAGTGCGACGCGGTTAAAAAACTTCTCGCCCTGCTGTACTACGTCGTGGAGGTGAAGGGGGCTAGGGAGGTGGAGAAGGCGCTGGCGATGGCGCGGCGCATGGGCATAGATGAAATCACATTCGTGGTGGCGCTCATGTCGCATCTAAGATGCCAGCGGTGGGGCAGGACTATTGTGTGCTACCCCGACCACGAATCGAGAAAGGCGTATTGGGAGTGTAAGAGCGAGTTGGAAAAAGCGAAAAACTTAAGAAAATAAGAAAGAAGACATGCGGGGGAGGTGAAAATAAGCCCCCTCGGGCTAGACGCCCGAGGGGGACAGCCCACAGCCCCCGGGGGACATCGAATAAAAGAATTTACGTCTTTATAAGCTTTTACTCAGAGCCGTCTGATTGTGTGGACTTGGGCGACTCGCTCTAAGAACATGTGCCAAACCATTTCTTTCTCTGTCTTCCTGGTGCACATCTTGCCAATCAGCGGCTTGCACCAGATGTTTCCAGCTATTGCATCTGTGGAGTCAACGTAGTAGGCTATGTCTTTCCATGCCTTCACCGTGACGCCGAACATATGTATTTTTACATACTGCCCGCTTTTCTCAAACTGCTTTACCCGTTTCCAAATTATCTGCGCCACGTCTCTTAGGAATTTCAAGTTGCGCGTGGTGTATGTAGGCGCCACCGCCACGTAGCCATACCGCTCAAGAAGCCCCACGTCTCGGACGTATTCAAACGACTTGACAACCGAGACTACGTCGTCTTTTTTGCCCTGTAAGGGGATAATCCACTTGACGTCGGGGTAGCGCTTCGTGGCGTATTCGATGTTTCGAAAGGTGCGCTCCACGTTGTCGTCGATTGGGTTGTTGTCGTAGTCCGCAGGATAATCGGGTATCACCGCGTAGCTTTCTTCTACGTATCTTGAGACCATACGCCACAAGCTGACCGCCTTAGCTATCCACGCCACATAGCCGCCAGGATATTCGTCCAGCTCAAGTCTGTGGAAGATACTGTGAACACCCGCGTCTATTATAACGGACTTTATGAACCGGGCCGAGTTCTTGTTCACATAACTAAGCGTAGTTCCATCATATGCGTTGAGCAACAAGTACGGATACGCCATGTCTGCATTAGTCATATACGACGGATAGGGCGGGCGCGAGTAGACAATCATGCACTACGCCAAGTTGGGTTTTTGCACTAGTAGATACATGGCGTCGCGTATGGCGTCCTCGACGTCGCGATGCGCGAGCTCCTCTGGCATGTTTTTCTCCTCAGGCGTTGGCAAGATATACATCTCCAACATCCGCTGAATTGCCTCGCGGACGACTTCCGCCCGCTTCTTCCCAAGTATTTTAGCGGTTTCGTCTAGGTCTCTGAGCATGTTGGGGGGAACATGGAAGGTGATACGCGCCATCTTCTCCCTCCTTATCTCGCTCCTCTTCTTCTCCCTTCTTGTCTCGCTATTCTCCCTGCGTCTCCTCTTCTTCAGCGTCTCGCAGAGCGCGTCTAAGTTTTTGTATACGTCCTCCGCTTTTTCGCGGGGCACTATGTACATGCCTCTCGCAAATTTATACTCGCCAAACAGCCGCCTGAGGTATGCGCTGTAGGGGCTGATGCGCTTCCACGGCTTTCCGCGCAACTTAGCCAACCTGCCGACTCTAACCACCACATGCGTCCTAATCCGCCGAAACTCCTCCTCCAGGTAGCTCCTCAAGTCCTGGCAGAACTCCTCTAGCGTGTTTCCTCTGGCTAGCATGTTACGAGATATATAGGTCTCTCGCGGTAGCGCTGGAACGGCGGCTCGCCAAACAGCTCCCTCAGCACTGCGTATGCAAACGCCAATGCCTGCGGCTTGTACGACTGATTCCTAGTCTTGTCGAGCAGTACGTATCTGGAGAACACCTCACGCGCCTGTCCGTCGGACTCGACCAGCTCTAGGACCCTGCTGGGCGTGGCGTACCTCATCTTGCCGTTGCTACACAGCAGTCTGCGCACCTCCGACTTCAGCTCATCTACCACGCGTCTCGCCGTCTCCTCGTCTCTACACCATATTGATGTCTTGCCTAACAAGACCTCTACGGCATTCCCAGCTTTTTTCAGCGCCGTAAGTACGTGGTACGCCTCGGAGTGGTTAAGCCCCAGCGCGGCCTGCAGAGCCGATGTGGTGATACATCCGTTGGCGTGTAGGATTTCAACAGTCTCCTGCACCCGCCTGCCCACTCTCCTCGTCGGTCTCCGCGGCATGTCTATTTCATCTCGTGGGTTTTTAACAGTTAAAACCGTTAAATAACGGAGCGTTTATACACACATGATTGTGTTTGTGCCGACGCCGCCTCCCCCAGAGAGGTGGCCTCCAAACTTTGAATTCGGCGTGTTGACGACCATGTCGTTCCCAGTGCCCGTGCCAAGGCATGTCAACAAGGCGTTTGTGGACCTCTCGCTCAGAAGGGCGCGCATAGGCGTGGAGCTCCACAGCTACGCGAAGTTCATCGGCAAGGTGAGGGCCAAGGCGCCGTGGGCAGAGTTGTGGATTGTGTTCCCCGACGCCTACTGCGACGCGGCGGAGACGCGGCGAAACTACGAAAAGTTCAGAAGGCTGGCCAGTCTTGTGTCTCCGCCGAAGAAGTACCTCTACGTGGCGCAGGAGTTCGCCACCGACGTGCCCGAAGACGCGGACGTAGTCGCGCTACCGGCGAGGAGACAGTGCCACACCAACTGCACACGTGAGCCCGACATATGCGCCGCCCGCATAATTGCATACATACGCAACTACATACGCGACAAGCCAGTGCACCTCCTCGGCCCATCTCTGCGCGTGCTCCGAGCTGTGCACCACCTCGCCGGTAGCTTTGACACCGCCTCGTATAGACGCGCCGTTGATAAAGAGCTGAAACAGATGATGGGTGGAAAGTGGCAGGCGACAAAAGACGTAATGGATATGTTTCTATTCCGGTGGCTGGAAAAAGCTCTAGGAAAAAAGCTAGCGTTTGATGAACCTAATCGTCACGACCCCCTCGTTTGATACCGACAGGTCCACCTCGTCGCCTACGGTGGGCTTCCGCAAAACCTCATACTCCTCGTCGGAGAGACACAGCGTAGCTTTAATCACTTTACGTGTTGTTGATGATGGTATTAAATATTGAACCAGTTGCAACGCCTGTTGCACTGCTTGTTGCATAGGTTTCTCCCCTCCCAACACAGGCATCAGAGACTCTTCGTAGCCCACATCGACGTTTATGCAGTCGCTACTAGGCGCCCGGTATACGCTTAGGACTTGCATGGCGTGTGGTTGTTAGAGGTTTTTAAGTATTTCCTCTACGCTTTAAGTAACGAAAAGCGTTAAATATTCGTCGTTTCTCTCTCTCTCATGTCGTGGGAAGTTTCTAGCAGTGTAAATGTGTGGGTGTACGGAGGTGATGCCACATGGGAGGCCGCACCAAACGTATACAAGACCGAAGACGGCAGAGACGTGATACATAGATACTGCGAAGGCGTGGCTAAGGCGTGGAACGCGGTTAAGGTGTCGGCGCATGAATACGCGCCAACTGACGAGGTAGTCGTCATAATATGCAACCTTGGCAACTCCATGGTTGTAGACATCTACAAAAAGGGACATTTGGAGACTTTTCGCAAGTGGGGACATTGGGGGGTCTTTCGCAAGTGGATTTCCTCCTGTAGCGACCTCCGCTACATCCTCCCCGTGGTTAGGAAGATATTGAGCAGAGAGGGTTTCAGCGACGTGTCTGACGTGGTGAACTACATAGTCGAGCACTGGAGCGGATTGTTACGCTATTGGGCGCAGTCATAGTATGGACGCCAGGGCGACGGTTAAGAAGGCGCTTGTGGAGGTGGTTTCGGAGCTGAGACGGTACTTCGTCGGAGCGTCGCTCTACTACATAGCTGAAGAGGTGGCGAAGCGGACTGGTCTCGACGTAGACGCGGTGCTTAAGCTGTTGCATGAGCGCGAGGTGTACTCCGTCGCTAACGTCTGGATATACGACAAATACATGGCGTTTTACCGCTACCTGGAGGATGTACTGGATTCGTCGTGTATTTGCGTATTGAAGTGAGGAACTGTTAAAAACATGCGTTTTTCTCTCACACATGTGGAACATAGCTGCAAACGTATATCGGGAAGGCGATAGAGATGTGATATACAGGCACTGCGACGGCGAGACCAAGGCTTGGAACGCCACCGCGGTGGAGGTGGACAGCTACGTGCCGACAAGCAACTTAGTCGTCATAGTATGCAACGCTGGCTACTTCACCTACATAGACATATACAGAAAACAGCAGAATTGGGAGGTCCTGCGTAAGCACATCTCCTCCTGCGACGACCTACGTTATATATTGCCAACAATTAGAAGGTTGCTAGTGCGGGAAGGTCTTGACGACGCAACAGACGTGGTGAACTACATAGCTGAGTACTGGGCCAGGCAGATACGTCGCTGGGCGCAACTCTAACCCCCCTTTTTCTCTCTCCCTCGGAGTGGGATTAAACGAATATAGAAGAAAGGAAGACAACCCCCTCGCGTGGGGGCCAGTTGGATGGCCCCCTTAGGGGGACCATCAAGATTAAGTAGAAAAAATCTATCCGTTTTTAAGCTTTTCGCTGGTCGCGAGTTGCAATATGTGCTTGGCTAGCCCGACCGCCTCTTGTGGCGTTAGACGTATGTACCCCGTGCTGTAGCACTCCGTTTGCTGTTTCCAGCAGTAGCATTTGGCGTCTAGGAACTCAACCACGACGTAGTCCCCCTCCCGACGCACCAATATGTCAAGCGTCTCGTCTGGCGCTGGTTTCTCGCTCATGTCTTATTGATTATCTTCTTCGCCTTTTGTAATATGTTTTCGTCGTATTGGTTCAGCGCGGCTATGTAGTTCATATCTATCACCTCTGTCATAACTCTGTCTTTTGTCACATATATTACTATCGACGGTAGTCCGTGCGTGGTGAATTCAAGCACCACCCCTCCATCGCTAGCGGCGACGTGCATTTGCTCGTATTTGGCAGACCATGCCATAACTTTGGCAGGTTTGCCATGTACATACACGCGCCCGTTTACCGCGGCCTCAGTTACGACTGCGATGACCTTCCTACAGAGCTCCTCATCTCCTAGTGTCTCGACGCACCTCCGCGCCGTCTCTACCAACAACGTGGCTAACGCGGCCATGTCTCCCCCTCGCAGTCTTTATACTTCTCTATGAACTCATCGATTGCCCTCCTTATCAGCTCCGACATTGGCATCTGTAGTCTACGCGACAGACACCTCAGCGTCTCCCTCTGTCTGTCGGATATGTGTAGCGAGATTATGTGCCTGTACTGAGCCACCCTGCCCATATCTGTAATTCTTTTGAGATATAAATGTATTTCTGAGAAATCGTTAAATACCTCTGTTTTTCACACACACATGCAAGAAACACAGGACCTGGTAGAGATGGCTAAGAAAAAAATTGAGGAAATCCAAAAGGCGTTGCAGGAGGGTAAGCGCGTCTACCTAGGCAGGACGCAGATCCAGAGCATTACCATGGTGCCATCGATAACGGGCAAGTCCTACGTAATCATCATAAATGGCAAGAAGGTGCTCTACCTATCTAACTTCATAAGACACGAAATAAGGATAGTGGAGTGATATGAGCATTCAAGTGGTGAGGACGGGGCGGTATATAGAGCTTCAATTTGAAGGCGCCGAAATCATAGAGACGCGCGGAAACGCCGACGAGCTATATGGCGACGGCACCATTACGCTGACACCCGAAGAAGCCATCGGTCTCGCCAAGGAGTTGTTAGAAGCGGTGAAGGAGTTGCTAGAAACAACGCTAGAAGAGGGGGAAGAAACGACAGAAGAGGAGGGGGTGGCTAGATGAAAATCCACTGCTTCTTTTCCGGGGGGAGGGATTCGGCGACATCTTGTTTCATCGCGAAAAGAGTAGCCGACGTCCGCAACTGGCAGTATACGCTTGTGCATGTTGACACAACCATCGGGCTGAAGGAGACTGAAGAGTACGTCAGACAGTACGCGGAGTGGCTTAAGGCGGAACTTGTAGTGCTCCGCCCCGAGCGTACATTTAAGGAATATGCATTACAGTATGGCATGTGGCCGTCGCTGTATCCACAAAAGTTCCGGTGGTGCTACCGCGATTTAAAGTTGGCACCGATTCGGAAGTATCTCCGTGAGAATTATAACACAGAAGACGTCGTGGTAGTAGGTGTCAGACAATCAGAAAGCAAGTTCCGCGCTTTGTACTACAAGTCTACTTTCTTTACGCGCAACTATGATGGTATTGAAGTGAAGGTGTGGGCACCTCTGTTACATGTAAGCGATACAATGCTTAGCAACCTAATAGAGCGTTTCGGAATACCGAAAAGTTCTGTGTGGCGTTTCGGTTTTTCTGGGGAGTGTTTATGTTTAGCAGGGGCTCCAATACATGAAATTGCCATAATACTACGCCACTTCCCAGAGATGAGAGACAAACTGCTAGAAATCGACGATCTAATTAATCAGAAGAGGAGACAACGACCATCTGCACCATTTCGCATTTCACAAGTAGGCTATAGGACTCTTCGAGAGTTCTACAGACAAATTGTGAAGTCGCAACTGACGTTGGACGAATTTTTGTTTCCATATGTGGGTAAGTCCTGCCAGGGCAGTTGTATAATATGAGACTATTGAAAATCTTCCATAGAGACGACTGTTACGACAGACTTAAGAAGTGGCTGTATCGTGAGGAGAGTGAGCTGTGTAGGATGGGGTATATATTGCTGATGGCGCGGATTGCAGATAATAAGCCTGAGCTTAAGGCCAAAATCCTCCGCAAGGTTGAACTAGACTGTACATCTAGATATTGCGACTTCCCCACACTGCTGTATGCCACATGTATGGCTGAGTGGTTCTGGAAGAAGTTGGACGCATCTCCGTGTTTAGAGCTACCACTCCTATATGTGCTTGACAGAATAAAGCTGAGCTTTGTTGGACTAGGTACTCCGAACCCGAAGGCGGTGGTGACGGTATACAACTCCTCAACAGAATGCGACATTCCACCTCAGTGCTACCCTTTATAGTTGTATCTAGGCTTTTTCTTTACATCTCTTGATTTTGTGTCTTATTGACGTCGCCATTCTTCTGGCTACGTCTTGGCTGGCGAGTTTCGCTATTGTGTCTGCGTCCTCCTCTATCTCGTTGTCTGCGCCTTATGCTGACTAGCACAGCAGTCGCCTCCCTGGCGGTGTCCCCTTCACCTCCTCTAGGCTGTTGGTGTATTCGGCGATGTCGTCAAGACTTCTGTGCGCCCATGTCTCGAGGACTTGGTCGGCAACCTCCTTCACCTCCTGCGGGAGTTTGGAGGGGGCGACTGAGACGAGTTCGTAGATTATGGCGCCGTCAGCCCATTTATCCGCTACGAAACCGTCTCTCTCCAGCTCCTCGACAGCGTCTAGCACCTCGCAGGAGAGGGGGCCGTATTTGTACATCCTCCAGCGGAACGCCGTGGCGCCGAACCTTTTACACAGCTCTCTGTCTATGAGGAACAGAAGTTTCACAAGCTTGGCGTGGGCCATGGGCCCACGTCGCAGGACGTAGCACACCAGCTCCGCCTGATTCTGAGCTATCTCGTAACATTTCACGTCTGTCCATGAATTGGTCGGTTATTTGTCTTTTTGTCAACCGTTGTATGGTCTTCTTTATTTCGTCCTAGGTCTTCAGTCGTTTCTACGCGATTAGTCGTCTGCGTCTGTATTGGATAGCGCCATAATCGCGTAGGTTGTAGAATCCGTATCTGAAACCGTATTGCGCAACTAGAGACGCCACCAGTCTCTGGCTTTCCGTCGTCATGATTGCCTCTTCCATCACAGCCACTGTGGGGTTTATGGACTCTACACTTTCTAGGTAGCTTTTTATGAGAGCTAGGCCAAATCCAACTTTTGTTGAAAGGCGTCGCCCCTTTTTTCAGCCCCTTTCCAAGGGGCAAAAATTAAATATCTGTGTTTTTCTCACACACATGCAGAACGCATGTGCTCAAGTGACCCCGCGGGAGGTCGTGGCTACTATAAAGCCAGGAGAGAGAATTGCCGTGAGTTATATGCCAATTGCGAAAATCGACAACGGTGTCGCGGTCCTGTCAAAAGCGAGACCGAAAATCCGTGGCATATGTGGAAGAAGGGAAGTTGTGGTAACGATGCCATTTTTTGTGAGAGGCGGTTTCAGGGTGATGCGCGTCGAGGTATACAAGATACCACGCGAATATATGTGCATAAGATACTACTCGAAAACGGCCTCAGTCAAGGAGTGGAGCGCAGAAAGGTGTCTGCCCGAGAGAGACATCTACATCCACGAACTGCCCGACGTCAACAAATTGGCTGAGGTGTTGATAAATCATTACATCGCAGTAGACGTAACGAGATATGAAATCACAAAACTGCAGAACTCTGTTGAGCGTGCAGATGCGTATGTGCGCCAGTTTAAACACTTGACGGTCATATATCCGCTGAATGACTACTTCTGGTATTACTGGTGGTCTGGCTATGTCAAAGCGCCGTTCTATACAGTATATGAGTTTGTCAACGAAAACGAGGCGAAGCTGATCGACGACGTAAGTAGAATCGACTATGTTGCCATGTTCACGCATTACGGACTTGAGAGCAAACATGCGTGTGCCTCGATTAAGATATTTGGAGACGGCGTCATATGGAGCGACTCAAACACCGCATGTTGCCGTAGAGAGAGCACTGCCATTGGAGCTGTGGTAGCTAAATATGGTACGAAGGTATACATTGCGAAAAGAGACATCAGACGTTATGAAATTGAGGAGTGGGTCATGACGTTCCCGCCGAAAAAGATATCAACGTACTACGCCGACAAGACGGAGTCAGTAGATGTGCCCGAGCATGAGATAGTTTGACGCCACCTCGCCCCCAAGCTTAAACACACCTTATTTTTGTCCCAATTTCTTTTTTCCTTCTGCTGAAGCATACATAGGCAACATCAGAAGCGCCGCTGATTCGTCACTCATCCGTCGGTTTAGGATAGTCTCATCATGTGTCGAGAAAAAGGGGGGTGGTTATAAGAGGGGAAAAGGGGGATTTACGACTTGGTCTCTTGCGCTCTTGCTAACAGATAGGTCCAAAACGCCATGAAGTCATTGTAACGTGGTTCGTTGAACAACGCATCAAACGACGTCTTTACGCACTCATCACTGTCATATGTCGCTACTGGTATTATATGCAGTTTTTCATTTACTTCGTCATATATTATCTTTTGTAGTATGAACTTATTCTCATCTTGGACATGGACTATTTCACGCCCCGCCCGTACAACTGGTAACTCGCCCTCATCAATGACTCCTATCACTCTTTTGCTTCCTACTTTTGTTACGTAGACGCGTCCCGCTCCTATTCTATTGCATGTCATGTGTGTGAGAGAGAGTTGTCTTATAACAGTTTCTTCCGACAGTCGTCAATATCACTTACACCACTTGTCTAAATTCGCAAGATTGCAACACTATCACAAACCGACACAGATTCAGACTATGGCTAGACTTGCAACCGAGAGGTCTCGAGTCCTCGACTCTCCCCCGTTGGTCGCGGTTTTATAAAAAGGAAAGGTTAGAAAAGAGGTGGGCCAGGAAAAAGGGGGTTGGGTTTAGGGAATCGTTACTGGACAGAGTGAATTTACTACACGCCAAACCTCTTCGAACGCGCTCCACCATGGATCGTTAAATGCTTTGATGAACTTAGACACGGCGTAGTCAGTCGGTTGGTATTTTTGCTCCCACTTGACGTATCCGTGTTCCAACCTTACATCGTCTGCTATGCCACTTCTTGTGATGAATAGAGAGCCATCATATATCACCTCGTCATAGTAATAGGACCCTACTCCTGTCGGGTAGTATAGACGGAGCACCTTCTTGCTACCCCAGTCTATTGCTAGTAGTTTCCGGCGATCTGACGGGAGACATTTGACACTTTTTGGTTCGCTTGTTTTTTGTTCGGACATGTGTGTGAGAAAGAGACAGACTTTTAACAGTTTCCTTCGACAGTTGCCGAAATGATATACGTCGTTTGGCTAACGATACGTATATAAGTCTCTCTTTCTCTCACACACATGTCCAACACCAAAATAATGATTGCCGAAAGTAGCAACAGGAGACTGTATAAGTGG